>JACCED012439068.1_pt1 | contig 10981 bp, 9 predicted proteins | sample 7455021 | NCBI WGS metagenome assembly JACCED01 (sample SAMN15323456, study PRJNA562643) | freshwater metagenome | isolation source: river surface water | place: USA:Blue River Watershed | collected 2017-08-19 | reverse complement strand
GCACTGCATTTTCCCACCTAATAATAATATGCAACAACAACAACTCATATTATTATTTTTGTTTCTCTTTCTCTCCCGAACACAATCTTTTCGTTTCGTCCAATTCAACGCCGAATGGTTGTTTTACAACTATTACGTCCCCGCCAACTGTCCCGGTACCGGCTGCACCTGGCCCAACCAATCCGCCGCTCTCACCCACATCCAAACCGTCAGCTCCGTTTTGTCCAAAATCCAACCCGATTTAGTCAATATTTGCGAAGTCGAAGGTTTAGACGAACTCAATATGCTCCAATACCCCAACTCCACCGCATATTTATTACCCGGCACAGACACCGCCACCGGCCAGAACGTTGGGCTCATTGCTAAACATGCCATCACAATAGCACCACTGCAACGCACCTCCGCAACCAAACAGTACCCAATCCCCGGTTCCACATGTGGATATACCGGCAATCCAGGTACTACGGGTGTGAGCAAACATTATTACACCACTGTGTCTATTACCAACGTCAGTCAAAAAATTGTCCTGATTGGCGTCCATCTATTGGCATATCCCACCGACCCGACCCGATGTGCGGAACGCGAAGCGCAGGCAACGATTGTGCAGGAATTAGTTGCGAATTTCACGGAACAGGGCATGCTAGTGATAGTGATGGGCGATTTCAACGATTATGACGGTGAAACGCTGGATGCATTGTCGGATAAACCTCTGTCGTCGGTGTTAGATATAGTGAAGGGTTTATGCGGTCCTTTAGCGGGGAAATATGAATTGTATAATGCGGCGTCTCTGATGCAGCAAACAGACCGTTGGTCGGACTGGTGGGACAAAAATGGCGATTGTGTAGGTACCTTGAATGAAATGACCATGATCGACCATGTGTTGGTCTCTCCCGAACTGTTGGATAAAATTAGGATGGTGGAGATTTGGCATGAGTATGCGGAGTATTGTGGTAAGTGGAACTCGGACCATTATCCAGTGATTGTGGATTTTGATTTATGAGAATTCGGGAGAGAAAAACAATTAAGGACATGCCATATTGATATTTATTGGAACCATGAAAACGGCCGAAAAAGGATACACAATATTTAGCAAAAGCGGATGCCCCAATTGTCGCAAAGTGAAAGAGCTTCTTAAAGAAAAAGGACACGAACCGCTCATCATTGACTGTGATGAAGCTCTGTTGGACGACCGCGTGGGATTATTGGAGTATTTGTTTAATTGTGGGGCAAAGGGTACCACGTTTCCATTCGTGTTTTTAGACAATCAATATTTGGGCGGTTATGAAGACACAAAACGTTATTTAGAACAAGACGCGGCATTCGATGGAGAACTCTGAACGGTCATGAAAAATTGAAATAAAGTTATTATATTATATATTACAACATAATAAATAATATATACTATATTTAAAATCTATATAAAGAAGGTATGGAGAAGCGTATAAATTCAAAAATCGATACTTATTTGTCGGAGTTTAAGTCGAATGTACGCAATAAAATTATTGGTATGAATTTGGATAAGGATAAGATGAATGAATTAGCGGAGTTTATTACGGAGTATTCGCGTTTATCTTTGGATAAAGAGGATTTTGCGAGACGCAAGCGTGTAAAAAATGCAATCCCGCATAATAATCGGTGTAATGCGTTGCGGGCGAATGGTGAGCAATGCACGCGCCGAAGGCGCGATGACTGTGAGTTTTGTGGCACACATTATAAGGGCACGCCTCACGGTCTTATTAATGGAGAAGATACTGGAATGGCTCAGACGTGTGTTAAACAAAATGTGGAGTTGGTGGTAGAAGATATTGGTGGTATTGTGTATTATATAGACAAGAATAAAAATGTATATAATACGGAAGACGTGTTGCGCGGAACAGAGAACCCAGCTGTTATAGGTAAGTATAATCCGGACACTAAAAGTCTCGTTTTGAAATAGGGATGTTACCTCGTTTTTTGCAATACATATATGTGTTGATAATCATCTCGCGACCATTCTTTCACGTCGAACTTGCCAATTTGTGAAAACCCACATTCTTGCGCTATTTTTAATATTATTTCGGGAGAGTCCATCCACATTTGCAATTCATTCTGACGAATGTGTCCAGATGCAGAATCCGTGAATGTCTCCCGAAACGTGGTTTCCGGGTCATTCGTTTTTTTAATGAATTCTGATTTGTATGTAAAATCGTCGAAATTCACCAAGGTTTCCGTGTATTTGCGTCCTGATTTCGGCTGCACACCACCGAAAAGCGGTTTAGCTGCAGGAACTGTTGGGTCAAACCGGTCAGGTTCGACTAAATGGATAAACAAATACCCATATGGTTGTAACCACGTGGCAATATTACGCAAGATTACGCGTTTATTCATATCATCATGACGATAAATTCCGAAATTGCCGAGAGAAATATGTGTGAATGTGGCCGGTTCAAATGTCATTGGATGTGTGATATTTGCAATTTTGGTTTTAGCAGATGGGTGTATCTCCCGACTTTTTGAAACCATATCACGAGATAAATCAACGCCAAATGTGCGGGTGTATCCTTTTTGTGTAAGTGCGGCCACCAAATGCCCCGTTCCTGAGTTTGCATCGAGGATGATTGAATTATCTTTATCTGGTTGTGTGGTTAATATGGCTTTTAATTCAAGAGGCGCTAATACTTCGGGCTCGAAAATTTTATCGTATATTTCAGCATAAAAATCGTCAAACACATTATTTACTCCACACTTGCTTACGTATTTATCCTGTTGATCGAAACCTTCTTGATTTTGCGCATAATCATGAAATAATCGTTTATTTTTAATCATGAAATAAGCTAAAATAGAAGCGAGTATGAATAATGTTTTTAATAATATGTCATTTCGGTCCGTGCTCAATAAAAATTTCCACAAATTCATTTGTATTATACTGTCATAAAATTGAATATGTATTGTGTAATGCAAACAGAATTAAATAAATACTTTATCATTATATAAACCCATATAAAAAACAATGAAAGCTTTGCTCAATAAAATCAATGCCATGACGGCGGCGGGAAAAATTGGCGATAAACAACCCATTCGACCCAAAACCGAAAAAACAATCGAGTTTGAGCGAATAGCTGCTTTGTATTTAGACAAAATACTCAACTCCTCGCCTAAAGGTGTAGGAGAAGAAATGGAAATTAGATTTGGGAAAAATAACTGGACAGACGCACAAATTACCAAAATTGATTATGATAATGTCGTGAAAACACTTATTTCACATGGATTTCGCACAGAAGAATTGTCATACGAAGGACAAAATCATTTGCGTATTAATTGTGAATACGTTGATCCCAATACTGGACATCGGAAAACTTCGCATGTCAGAGCCGATATCATTGGAACCGACCTTATTTCCGCATATTGCAAAACTAACAGCATTCAGGCACTTTTAAATATGCCTTCTACTTCGTCCGCCGTGAAGGAGAAAATCAAATTTACTCAGAAAACGCCGGTATTAGATGCAGAGGGAAAACCGATTGCAATGGTGCATTTTGACGACCACAATTTTCGCGTGGATATCAAAACCGAACGAGATTATTCCGCATTTTCCAATGTAAGCAGACGTATTATTGACAGCTGGATGGACAGCAAGAAATCATTTCGTTATTTGAATCGAGTCCGTTTAATGCATAGTGATTTGCCCGTATTTGCGGATTTAAGTATTTTGCAGAAGTCGGCTACATACAAAAATGTTCCCATCATGAAATACACCATCCAAGAAGCTGGTGTATTCGACACACCCGCATCCTATGAAATCGAGCTTGAAGTCGATTCTAATCATCACACGATTCAACACATCGTAATTGGCATGCGCAACGGAACTTACACGAAAGAAGACGCTCTGAATAAATTCATGGGATATTTACGAACATCGATTCGCATTATTATGAGCGCATTGCAAGACACTATGTATCCAATCGGCAACGAAGAACAGCAAAAGATTGCTCTTGAATACATGCAACTCATTCACGGCAAAGACTATGAACCTCGCAAGAACAACCGCGTGTTTGCGTTTGATTTTGTGGGTCCTTCCCCCGTGACTTTACAGTTAGAAAATGTGTCCAAACCGAATGAGAAATCCGTCGTTCCCAATATTCGCACGAATTATTGTGTGACAGAAAAAGCCGACGGTGAGCGCAAACTCTTATTTATAAATCACAAGGGTCACATCTATTTTATAGATAATGGTATGCGTATTAGTTTTACCGGATGTATCACGGGAGAGAAGGAATTATTTGGAACCTTGTTGGATGGAGAACATATTAAACATAATAAACATGGAAAATTTATTAATCTATATGCTGCATTTGATGTTTATTACATACACGAAAAATGCGTCCGTGATTTACCATTCTTTGTGAATGCAGAGGGTGTTGTCGATGCCAAACAGCGCATGAAACTAATGAATAAATGCGTGGAAATGCTCAAAATAGCGCCCATCACCGGACGAAACGGATGCCCAATCCGCGTTGAATGCAAAATGTTCTACATTAGCAACAGTATGACCACCATCTTTCAATGCAGCGATGAAATATTGGCTCGTGTGCGAAACGGACTATTCGAATATGAAACAGATGGTTTAATTTACACTCCCATACATCTCGGTGTTGGCGCCACACGTGAAGGTATGACACTGGAAGAATTGCCTAAAAATAAACGCACATGGGAATGGACTTTCAAATGGAAACCGCCCGAATTCAACACCATCGATTTCTTAGTTACTAACAAACTCGATAAATCCGGCAATCCGGAAATACACACCACAATCACGAACGTCATTGATGAAAACGGCGAAGAAAACAAACAAATGCTCACGTATCGCGCTTTTATTCTAAACTGTGGATTCAATCGCAAAACCGATGGTTATATTCAACCTTGGCAAGATGTATTGGACGATAAATTAGCCGCAGACGCAGACCAATTGGATGCTCGCGGAAAAGAAATCACTTATTTACCAACACAATTTGTGCCATCCAGCCCATACGACCCAATGGCCGGCATATGCTATTTACCTCTAACTGCATCCAGCACACAGGGAGGAGGTATTCAAGACTCGTTGGCTGAATCCGGCGAAATCGTGCGCGAAAACACAATTGTTGAATTCAAATTCGACCTCAATAAAGAAGGCGCATTCCGATGGATTCCTCTTCGCGTCCGTCACGATAAAACTGCGCAACTTTTAAACGGCGCGGCAGAATACGGAAATGCTTTCCGCACTGCCAACAGTAATTGGCGGTCTATTCACAATCCCATTACAGAAGATATGATTTGTTCGGGAGAGGGAATTCCTGATATTGTGGAAGATGAAGACGTATATTACGCCGACTCCGCGGCAGATACCATGACGCAGGGCTTGCGTGATTTCCATAATCGATATGTGAAACGTTCGCTTATATTGGCCGTGTCTCACCGCAACCAGTCGTTGATTGATTTTGCTGTGGGTCGCGGCGGAGATTTATCTAAATGGAAAGAAGCCGGATTGGGATTCGTGTTTGGAGTAGATGTCGCCAAAGCCAACATCGAGAACCGCAAATCCGGTGCATGCGCCCGTTACTTAGATATGTATCGCACATCAAAAGGTTTATTTGGTGCCATATTCTTGCGTGGAAACTCGTCGCTTAATTTACGCGATGGCGCGGCGTTTGCAACGGAGAAAGAGAAAACCGTGGCGAAAGCCGTGTTTGGTACTGGCCCGAAAGACCGCGGTGTTTTGGGTGCGGGTGTGTTTCGCCATTTCGGTCAGGGCAAAGAGGGATTTCACGTGTCGTCGGTGCAGTTTGCATTGCACTATTTCTTTGAAAATGATTACACGTTGCATGGATTCTTACGAAATGTGGCTGAATGCACGCGCATGGGCGGATATTTCATTGGCACGTGTTATGATGGTAAGATTGTGTTTGATATGCTGAGCAAGAAAATGAACGGCGAACCTCTGACCATTGTGAAATCGGGTCACAAGATTTATGAACTCACTAAAAAATATAACGAAACCGCTTTCCCGGATGACGAACAATCATTGGGATATGCTATCGACATGTATCAAGAGAGTATCAATAAAACGTTCCAGGAATATTTGGTGAATTTCGTATTCTTCACACGCATGATGGAGAATTACGGGTTCGCATTAGTGAAACGCGAAGAAGCCCGGAATATGGGGCTGCCCAATGGAACGGGTATGTTTAAAGAGTTATATGTGCAAATGATGGACGAGATTAAACGCGACCCAACGGTGAGAGATAATTACCGTTTTGCACACACTATTACGGAAGAGGAGAAAACGATTTCGTTTATGAACCGATACTTTGTGTTCAAGAAAATCGCGCAAATCCAGAACCCGGAAAAGATTGCCAAATATTTGGCCGTGCGTCAGGAAGAGGCCGATATGAGAGCCGATGAGGGCGAAGAAGGAGAAGAGGAGTTCATCGTCAGAAAAACGCCACTTGAACAGGCAGGTGTGGAGAAAAAAGAAGAAGCAGTAGAAGAAGTAAAACCGTTTATACGAAGAATCGGAATACACAAATTCTTTATCACAGCAAAAACAAAAACAACAGGTAAAGTAGCAGCAGCAGCAGAAGAGGAAAAAGTGGCTGAACCACCCAAGAAAATGACTATTCGCATTCCAAAAAAATAATAATAAACGCATATTCATACTGAACTCGTTTTTATTTTTGGTTGAAATTCTTTTTTGAGTGAAGAGTACGAGGTTTTCCTCCCAATATGCTTCTCCTTCTTGTTCTTACCGGTTGGGGAGCAAACAAATATTCAAATATGTGAATTACCAATTCTTCCGGTAAAATAAACCTGCCGGTTTCATCGGTCGTGGCGATAATTAGCTTGGCCAAATGATTAATTATCCTTTCTTGTGTCACGTTTAATTTGAGCGCCAGTTTCAACGTTAAATTAGGTTCAAGCAATAACACTCCATAATCACGACCCAATTTCGTATTAATATTATTTATTGACCTCGGATTAGCTGCAACATCAGTTATTTCACCCGTTGTTGATATTGCGTTGGGGTGCGAATCAAAGGGCGTGTAACGCGCAGCTTTAAAATGGAACAACCGTCCGGTATATTGTCCCTCAACATCGCGTGATTTTTCTTTGATTTTCTCCAAAGTACAAATCATAAACGTAGCCGGGTTGGTGTGTCCCGATATAATAACATGGTCCCCGACTTTAATATCATATAGTTCCTTTCTGTTCGGTTTTGCTAAGATTTTTTTTGTTTCCGGGTTCAGAACTCTGGTTAAATCGTAATGCGTTGTTGGAAGAAACGAAAATGAATATTTATGGGGAACCGATACTTTTCTGGGAACAATATCGACTCTTTTCGTGCGCGTTTTTCTCGCATTTTCATGTTTCTCTGATCCAAAAATAGCATCCAAAAGAGCGTCGCGAGATGCTTTTAAATTGGAAACGCGGTCATTTTGTGCATGAACAACTTGTTCTGTTGCGAGTCTTGTTATACTTTCCGAAGGCAACTCCGCGTTTCTAAATGGAAAAACGTATTCATTTGACTTGGGACTAGAACTTTTTCGGGAGGATGAATTAGAACGAGCACTATTTGACGGCATATTTATATATTAATTTGATATTTTTAGACAAGACATAAAAAAGGAATAAACATATTATTATTTTCTACTTACACCCTTAATTCTTTTATATGAAAAGGACGTAATTTAAATTTACACCCTTTACACCCACACATTGCTACCATATTTTGTCGCAATATTTTCCTGTATTTTTTTCAAACTCTCTTGAAAATCCTCATCTTCTGGTACCAGATATTCCGTATTATACCTACATTCTTTTGTGCGGCGTTCAAACGTAATGGCTGTTTGTCCATTTCTTATCCCAAATCTAAAATATTTCGGGAGAGTGCGCTCAGGTTTTGTGGGCAATATTCCATTGTCCAAATCCTCTGCCACCTTATTTGCCGCAGCCAATTTATCCATAATACTTACCTCTTTTGATTTGGAACTCTCCCATGGTCTCTCCAAAAGAGGATGGTGTTCTACCGTGAAATATTCCCGGGTCAAACCTTTTTCTTTGTTGTACGTGTTCAAATAATAGACCACATACTTACGCAACATATCATGTGTAATACCTTCGGGCAATGGACGTGCATTCGATTGTCTCTCCCGTTTTGTCCCCGGCGCAATACCCTTGCTATTCTGTTCCTGCGTTTTGCGGTCGGCGATGCGCAAATTGTCAAGACGATTATTTAGTGGGTCGCGGTCAATGTGGTCAATGCTTACTTTTGAGGTACCTTTGCCATTACCAAACACACCAGTTAGAACTTGATGCAATGCCAGTGCTTTACCAGCAACACGTCCCTGTATATATCCATTACCTGAAATATACCATGAAACCTTCTTGTTTTCATTCATATCTATTTCATTGTCCCGGATTTTTTGCAGTGCTTCATCACATAACAGACACAACGCATCCGTTTCGCAGTACATAACGATGGTTTCCAATCCATCAGCTCTACGCACACATCTCCACTTTGGATTTTTCAAATAATTCGCAGATTTTCCTGTGTTACTGCGATGTCCTCCCATATAGGAAATAATATCGAATAAAACAGATACTCTCTCCCGAATATCTTGAGGTTCAAACTCAGTATCCTCTTTCACAATCACTTCGCGCTTCTTTCTGTTTGCAGTCACAATAGGTTCCATCGTTTTTATATGTATTAGTAGAATACCACCTTTATATATTTTATTTCAATTTATTACTATTAAACCCGTAACCAGGCCGGCCATACCAGATAATTACAATCCTAAAAATATGATAATATGCCGGAGGCTAAAGGGAGGTACCGTCTAGGAACCGTAGGTTCCTGACCATTCATGTTATTATGATATTGACATGAATTTTTTAGTTGTATATGTAGTTTTGTAATTCCGGCGTTTAGTTGGAATCTCGACTACCCTAACGTTTCCGAGAGGGGATGGATCGTACCTTAAGCGTGCTCAGGCTGCTTAGACCTTCATCACACACCGATAACTTTGCGATCTCTGAACCCGCACCATTGACTAGCAAATCGTCTTTAGGTGCTGAGCGGCGGATTGCCCAATCCTCAACATTTTTACCATACCCGAGTTCCATTCTCGGCCATGCGCACGTTTCCATAACGCATTTGGTAGTTGAGGCTCTAAGGGGATTCCCGCAACCAGTTATCTTGCCCTTGTAAAACTTGAAATCAAGGACTAGCAATTGACTTAATACCAGGAGTCTAACTGAAGTTTCCACAAACATTGCCTGGTTGTTTGTGGCAGATTGCTTTTCTGCTCCGTAAATTTTAGCAAAAAATTAACGGAACGAACATTCTCATAATTTCAGCTTTGGAAATTATGTTAAATATTCGTTTCATTAGTTTATTACTAAACTTTGAAGCGACGCCGGCCATGCCCGAAAGGACACGGAGGATATTATAATTCACGGAATATACACGCACCTTAGCGGTGTTGGTGTTGGCAACAGCACCAGCAGAGAGAACAAGCATGAGGGTAGCCTGGTCAATGCGGGAGAAGTTGCAGGTTCCGGAGGGCTGGTGCTCCTCGGGCTTCAAGGCGAAAGAATACACGTTGATGCCAGTATCGGGAGCACGGGTGTGGTGCTGGAAAGGCTGGACAACATCGAAGTAAGAACCTTCGCGCTCAGAGAAGCGGTCCTGGCCGTTAAGCTGGAGCTTAGCGGTGATGACAGGGTTCTCACCCCAGCAGTGCATGTCGAGGGCAGTCTCGGCGAGGACGAAACTGGCGGCATCGGAAACACCGGAAGTCATGCCAGCACCAAACACATGGTCAGCACCATAAGAGTTGGAGATGGAGGCTTCAACAGCGCCATCAACGAAGAGACCACTATCACTGATGAAACCATTGCTGTCAGCAGCACCAGGACCAGCGAAAGCGTGGATGGCGTTGGGGAGAGCATCAATGGCATCGGTGTAGTTGAAGGGCTGGGCACCGAGGGTCTTGTAGAGAACAGAGCCACCAGTTAAGGAGTCGCAGTAATCGACGTTGGCATCAGGCTGGACAACCCAGATGAGCTCCTTGCAGGGATGGTTGAAGTTAAGACGTATCTTATTACTGGAGCTTCCGACCGACTCATCGCCGGTGAATTGGAGCTGCTCAATGAGATACTCATGAGGGTTCTGGGCAAACTTTCTGCGCTCATCGGTATCAAGGAAGATATAGTCGATGTAGAGAGAAGCAGCGACAAGGGACTGCTGGTAAGCCTTGGTGACACTCTGAGAACCAGATGTGGCGGAGAGGGACTTGACAGCCCACAAGCACTCACCAATAGGTCTGATGTCGAGGTTGATCTTGACTTCGTGATACTGTACGAATCACTTGAACCCCTTCTTTCGAAGTATTTATGCAGGGAAACCAAGGTTTGAAAATTCTGATTACAGAATTTAACGTACCATGATCGAGCGAGCTCGATTGGTTCCCCCTGCGACCCCTTCCTTTTACTGCAAGTCTGTAAAAGTGAAGTCGCAATGGAGTTATTCCACGCAGGGACTAGACTATATCTTAAGGCGTTCAAACAGAACACCCCATAACCATTTAGTCGTTGAACCTTCTCCGTGTGCGTTTGAATGCAGTTAGGAGCTTGGCTGCGGATTGCCGATTTCGATGTATTACACATCTCATACGTTGGATTTTTACCATACTTGAGTCTGTTTATCTCAACCACGACCACATTTTCATGGGCCGTTTGGTACCAAACGTCTTTACGGGTTTCCCGCAATTTGATTATGTTGCCGCGACAATTTAGTCATTGACACGCGACTAGCATCTGGGTATTATGAAACATAGTTTCATCCCGAGACCACAACATATTTTGCCTAAAGCAGGGCTCGGATGCTTCAGGATGGATACTTTTCTGCCCTACAGATTTTAAGGCAATAAGAGGAAGAGCAAGACCAGGGTTTCTGCAGAACCAG
>JACCED011669023.1_pt1 | contig 10982 bp, 5 predicted proteins | sample 7455021 | NCBI WGS metagenome assembly JACCED01 (sample SAMN15323456, study PRJNA562643) | freshwater metagenome | isolation source: river surface water | place: USA:Blue River Watershed | collected 2017-08-19 | reverse complement strand
GTCGTGCGGGTTCGTAGCGGTGGAGGTTTTTGAAGAACTGGATGAAGACGCCTTGAACGAGGTCCTCTGCGGCGGTGCCTCTGGGGAGATGATTGGAAACGATGCGATAGATTTGGGGGTGGAGTGCTTCGATGAGCCGAGAGGCGGCGGATTCGTCTCCAGAGGCCTGCCATGCGATGAGGTCGTGTTGGCAAGAGGTTGGCATGGGGCGCGGGCGGTTATGGTTCGAATACACTTGGAACGAGGGTTGGTAACGGAGGGGCGTAAGAAAGTTGAAAGAAGGTCGGTGAAGGAGGGGTGTTATTCGCTTGCGGCACGCCTCATGCATTACTTGTCGTGATGCTTAGTTTTCCCTCAGCGCTGCTGTTGCGGCTTTTCCAGATTTTCGCGATGAGCCTGGCGTTGTTGGGGGCGGGGGGAAATGCGTCAGAGCCGATTTTCACGGAAGGTGCTGGGGTGCCGATTGGGGAGACATTTCGGGTTGATTTGGCTCCCTTGGTTCCCGGATCGGCGGGATTAGTGGCGCCGCTTCGGTTTGCGTTCTCTGGCGCTAAGCCGTCGTGGGTGACATTGAACGGTAGCACGTTGAATGCGTTGCCTCCGCTAGGTCAGGTGACGGTTGGCCTCCCGATTTGGCTGGATTTTACGGTAACGGATTCGGCGGCCAAACCGGTGGTGAACACGGCGACCTACATGATGGTGCCAACGACGGCGCAGCCGTGTTTTGCGGTGGGGATGGGCGCTGTTGCGGGAGGGGTAGCGCAGTTGGATTTATCAACTCAAGTGCCTAGTTCGGCGGGGTTGGTTCCTCCGTATCAGTTTGCGGTAACGGGTACCAAGCCTGATTGGGTGGTACTGGAAGGAAGCGTCTTACGGATTTCACCGCCGGTCGGGGCGGCACCGTCGGTTGCACCGGTTGCGATTGGGTTAACGGTGACGGATTCAGCTGGAGCGCCGGCGGTTCGGGTGGCGCGGGCGAGTGTCGGGATTGTGGTGCCGGCTATGGCGCAGCGGGTGGAAGGGAAGGTTTCGATTCGGTTGTCTGAGGGCACGACGACGCGGGTGGACGTGGGGGCGAGTGGGCAGTTTCCGAGTGCGGGATGGGAGGGATGTTCGCTGCGAGCTGTTCCGAGTGAATCTACGACGGAGGTTGCGGTTTATGAGTTGGTGGCGCTACCGCCGGTTGGGACGGTTGGGCAAGTTAGCTCGATTTTAGGAGCAACGGTGTCGGTGGACGTGACTCCGGCGTTGAAGCGGGTGGCGATTGTGACGAAGGCGGGACGCACGCAGGTTTCCGTTCCTTCACCGGACCCACTTTTTCAGTCAACGGTGACTGCGACAGCAGGGGGAGTTGGGACGGTGGTTGATTTGGCGGAAGCGGCGAGGGCCGTTGTGGGGTCTGGGTTGACGGGGCCGCTGAAGTTTTCTGTGGCGGGGGGGTTGCCTGATTGGATGGTGTTGGAGGGATCGGTGTTGAGGGTGGCGCCCACGAGTGCGGTTGGGGTAACGGCGGTACCTGTGCGAGTGAAGCTGAACGTTGAGGACTCTGGGGAGGTTCAGATTTTTCGCGATGCGACGGTGGATGTTCAGGTTAACGCCGCGGCCCCTAGTCCGACGTTAGTTCAGCGAATCGAGGGGGAGGTGGTGGTACGGTATCAGCAAGGCACGACGAAGCGTTTGGAGGTTGAGGTTGCCGGGCAGGTGCCCACGGGAGGGTGGGGGGATACGGTTTTAAGACGTGTCTCGGAAGCATCTACGACGGAGGTTGCGGTTTATGAGTTTATTGGGATGCCGCCGGCGGGTTCTGCGACGCAGGTGATTTCAACGGTGCGAGCGAGGACTCTAGTGGAGGTGACTCCGGCACTGAAGCGAGTGGCGATTTTGACGAATGCGGGGCGGATGGAGGTAGCGGTGCCGGCTCTTCCAGCGCTGTTTACGGTGCCGGTCTCGGTGGTTGCTGGAGGGAGTGCTTCCACCTTGGACTTGAGGGCGCAGGCGAAGTCCGCTGGTGGGGCGGCGCTTACTGAGCCGCTGAAAATTTCACTGAATGGCAGCTCGCCCTCGTGGATTAGTCTGTCCGGAACGGTGATGAAATTTTCTCCTTCCGGTGCGGTGGCTGCGACGGCGACGCCGATTCGGGTTGGAGTAAAAATCACGGACTCTGCGGCGATTCCAGAATCGCGAGATGCGTGGGTTGAAATACGTGTGACCGCTCCTCAGGTGGTGCCGCCCACGATTTTGAAGCAGCCTGTTGGGGGAATGATGTCGGCGACTGGGACCTTCACGATGAGCGTGTCAGCTGTTGCCAAGAGCGCGATGAGGTATGCGTGGATGAGGGACGGGAAAGCGGTGGCTGGGGCGGTGTCGTCCATTTTTATCGCGAAAGAGCCAGGCAACTATTCGGTGGCTGTTTCGGACGTCAAATCGTCGATTATGTCGTCTGTCGTGACCGTCGCAGGGATGCCTCCGGTGATTGTGAAGCAGCCTGTTGCGGCCAATCTGGAAGCGAATGGATTCTTGAACCTGACGGTCACGGCGAATGGAACGGGTCCGCTGGCGTATCAGTGGACGCGTGATGGGGTGGCTATTCCGGGTGGGAATGGGGTGTCATTGAAGGTGACGACGGGAGGAACGTATGCGGTGACGGTTTCCAGTGCATATGGGCGGGCATCGATGGTGCCGATTGTGATTGCGGACCCAGTAGATGTGGGGCCGTTAGCGGGGGAATATGTTGGACTGGTTCGGGCGCTGGACCCGAGTGCTGACGGGGTGCTCAATCAGACTGCGTGGGTTTCTGTGATGGTGAATCGTTCGGGTTCGATGACGGGTCGGTTGTTGCGTCGGAATCGGGCTCCGCAGACGTTCACTGGGCGGTGCGATCAGGCTGGGAATGTGGTTTTTGACAAGGGCCCGTCGCTGGCGGTGATGTCTGGCAGCCAGACGATTGGGAGTTTGGTGATGGGTCTTTCCTCCGAGGAATCTGGGCGGAGGTTGCGGGGAAAGGTTACGATGGCGGTTGCGGGGGGGGTGCAGGAGAGAGCAGTGCTGACGGCATCGCCGACGCGGACCGTCGAGGCGAGCGAGTTAGGGCGTTACACCGCGGCCATGGAAAGGACGGGCGCACCTGTTGTGGGTGAACCGTTGGGTTCGGGAGTGGCGTCCTTTTCTGTGAGTGCCACTGGCGTGAGTTTCACTGGGAAGCTTGCAGACGGTTCGGTCGTCTCGTTTAGCGCGAAGGTTTGTGAGGGTGGGTTGGTACCGGTATTTGTCCCACTTTACAGTGGGCGCGGATTTCTAGCGGGCGACTTTAAGTTTGATGCTCGGGCGGAGCGTTCGGATGCGTTGGGGTTGGGGATGAGATGGTGCCGCGACCGAGGCGAGACTTCAGCGGGAAACTATCTCGCTGGATGGCCGAGCGGAATTTCTGTGGATTTGGTTGCTTCAAAGTTTGATGCGACGCGGGGTTTTGGGTTTCAGCCATCGTTTGATGGACGGTTGAAGTTCGTGGCTACGGGAGGGGATTTAAACACGCCGGTGGAGGAGTTGATGGGGTTAGCGCGCAATAGTGTTTTGTCCGTGGCGTCTAACTCAACGGTTCGGCTTGCTGCTAAGTTCACGGCGGCTAGCGGGTTTGTGGAGGGTTCTTTTGTGCCGGTGGGAAGCCGTTCGTCAGCGTCCTACACGGGGGTGGTGCTCCAGAAGTCGGGATACGCCGCTGGTTTTTTCATAAACAATCGGTTGTCTGGCCGTGTGGATGTTCGACCGGTTTCGCCGTGATGAGGTCCGGCGGGCGTTGGTGCTGGGTAGGAGGGGTCGGTGGCTGTTGACGGATTTGGTTGATTGGAGGGAAGGGGCACGGATGCTGCGAGGTCGGTGGGGATGCGCCTTGTTTGTCTGCTTATCTTGCTGTCGGTGAGGGTGAATGCAGTCCCGCCGAAGGTTTCGGAGCTTGCTGGCAACGATAAGGTTCGGGAAATCATGGAGACGTACAAGGGGCGGGGGATGATTGCGGACGATACGCCGCCGACGGATGCGGCTCAGACGGTGGGAAGGATGGAGGTGCGGTCGGGGGTTGCGGTGGATTTGGTGGTATCGGAACCGGCGGTGGCGCAGCCGCTTTACCTTGCCTTTGATTCTCGCGGGCGGATGTGGGTGACCGAGTACCGGCAGTACCAGTTTCCGGCGGGATTAAAGGTGACGGCGTATGATCAGCATCTGCGTGCGCGATTCGATAAGGTGCCAGAGCCGCCTCCGCGCGGTGTGAGGGGCGAGGATCGGGTCTCGGTGCACACCCTCGATGCGTTGACGGGAAAGGTGGCGCAGTCGGTGGTTGCGATTGACGGGCTGAACATTGCGACAGCGGCTTTACCAGGGGCAGGTGGGATTTGGGTGATGAACGCGCCTTACCTGTTGTTTTACCCCGACGCGGATGGTGATGGCCGACCGGATGGTGACCCGGTGGTGGAGGCGACGGGCTTCGGGATTGAGGACACGCACAGTGTTGCGAACAGTTTGCAATGGGGACCGGACGGTTGGTTGTATGGGGCGAATGGGAGCACCACGACGGGACGGGTGAGCACTGCGGCGTCGAAGGAGGTGCGGTGGGAGGGGCAAATGATTTGGCGGTTTCATCCGCGCACCAAAGTGTTCCAGATTTATGCGGAGGGTGGGGGCAACACGTTCAGTTTGGATTTTGACAGCAAAGGCCGGCTATTTTCGGGTACGAACGCGGGAAACACGCGTGGGATGCATTACGAATCAGGGAGTTACGGTGTGAAAGGTTGGGGAAAACACGGGCCGCCGATGAATCCGTATGCGTTCCACTTCTTCGATCACATGAAGAGCGAGGGAGATAAACGTCGATTTCCGCAGGCGTTTACGGTGTATGAGGGCGGGGCAATGGGGACTGAGTACGAAGGGCGAATCATCGCGCCCAATGCTTATGCCAATGTGGTTTGGGTGAGCCGCCGCGATGTGGAAGGATCAACGTTTCGTACGGTGGATGAAACACCGCTTCTTTCGACGCCCGACCGTTGGTTTCGTCCGGTGTTTACAATGGTCGGGCCGGACGGTGGGTTGTACTTGGCGGACTGGTATGACACGCGGCTTTCGCATGTGCGTCCGGTGGATGATTGGAGCAAGGGTGATGGGCGCGTGTATCGCGTGCGAAATGCGATTGGGGCGAGAGGGTTAGGGCCGTTTGATTTGCACACGGAGGAGCCAGAGCGGTTGGTGGAAAGGTTATCGGATTCGAATGAGTGGATCCGGCGACAGGCGGTGTTGGAGATGGGGTGGAGGGGCTTGAAGGGGGTGGGAGATGCGTTAAAGCGGAGGTTGTTTGCGGCCGGGAATGCGTACGCGTTTGACGCGTTGTGCGGACTGGATTTGACGGGAAGTTTGGATGAGGAAACGCATCTTTTGGCGATTAGCCATGAGGATCCCTATGTTCGGCGGTGGGCGGTTCGATTGGCTTCGGGGGCTTCGTTGAGGGTGGTGCGAGCGGTGGTGGATCGTGCGCGGGTGGAGACGCATGCGGAGGTGCTCTCGCAGATTGCGGCGACGGCGAAGGGGTTTGCTGTGGCGGATGTGCTGGGTGTGCTGGGGGCTTTGGCTGGAACCGAGGATGAGCGGATTCGGTTTCAGTTGTGGTGGTTACTTGAATCGGTGTCTGAGCTTGCGCGCGAAGAGGTGCTCGGGGTGTTTGGTCGAGCGGAGTTTTGGCGGTTGGCGTCGGTGAGGTCGCTATTGGCGATGGATTTGGCGAAGCGTTGGGCAATGGCGGGCGGTGTGGCGAACCTTCGGGCCTGCGAGCGTCTGTTCGCGGCAGCTCCTGACGAGGGGGCGAGAACCTTGGTGTTGCGTGGGTTGGAGGAGGCGCTGGAAAATCCTGTTGCGGCTGGTTTTGAGGGGGATTTAGCGAAGGCGCTAGCCAGTCGATTGGCGGGGGATGGGCTTGCGACACGGATGAAAGCAGGCGACGCAGCGGCGATTGCTGAGGGGTTGCGTGAGTTGCGAGACCGATCGGTGACGGTGGGAGTGCGGGTGGCTCGGGCAAAGGCGCTTGGGGAGGCGAAGGTTTCGGGATTTAGGGAGGCGATGGGGAAGTTGTTTTCGGAGGCGGGTGCGTTCCCCGTGAAAAAGGCGCTGTTACCTGTGGTCGAGAAATTTGGGGTGGATGAAGCGGTGAAAGCCATGCTCGAGAACTATGAGCAGCGGGTGGCGGGTGATCGGCAGTTTCGGGAGGCGGCGTTGCGGTTGTCGGCGGGACGTCTCGAGTGGGCGCGGTTACTGATTGCGCAGGTTGAGGCGTGGCGTGTGCCGGTTAATCATGTTCCAGCCGATGGAGTGCGCCAGTTAGCGGTGTTTAGGGACGCCGATCTCGATGCGGCGGTGGAGCGGCATTGGAAAGGATTGTTGGCGGTTGCGCCAACGGCGGAGACGCGGGCGGAGTCGGAGCGGATTGTGAAGGTGTTACGGGCTGGGGCAGGGATTGTTGAACGTGGGGCGGCCGTTTTCCGAGAGCGCTGTGGGGCGTGTCACCGGTTGTTTGGGGAGGGGGGAGACATCGGACCGGAACTGACCGGATATGACCGTGGGAGCGCGGATTTTTGGCTTCAGAATATTCTCACGCCGAGTCTCGAGATCCGCGAGGGCTACGGGGCTTATGTGGTGGAGACGAAGGATGGTCGTGTTCTAACCGGCATGATTAAAGCGCAGGATGCGAGAGGGTTGACGCTGCGCGATCTGGCTGGGCAAACGGTGCGATTGGGAAGCGCAGAAGTGAAGAGTCAGACGGCGTCGCCTGTGTCTTTGATGCCGTCAGGATTGCTGGTGGGGTTGAGCGACGAGGCGTTACGCGATTTGTTTGCGTACTTATCGAAGCGCGAGTGAGCCAAATGAGACACGAGAGCGCGCCTGAGATTTCTGCGGCACGGCATGGTTTTTCTTTCAGCGAGGGCCAAGAGTATTGAGTCGATGAACAGTTATTCCTTTGTTGGGTGCGTCGTGTGGTGCGTGAGTTTTTTGTGGATGTCAGTGCCCGTGGGTGCGGTGCCCGGATGGCAATCGGACGTTGGGGAGACGCGGTATAGGAGTTCGGCAGATGGGACACTGCAGCCGACGCTTTATTACTGGCCAAAGGCTGAAACAGCGGTGCCGCTTTTGGTCGCGTTACACACGTGGTCGAATGATTATCTTCAGCCGGAACCCGCTTATGCTGAGTGGTGTATCAGGAAAGGCTGGGCGATGATTCATCCAAACTTTCGAGGGAAAAACGATCGTCCGGAGGCGTGCGGGTCTGAGTTGGCGGTGGCGGACATTTTAAGTGCGGTGGAATGGGCGAAGGGTTCGACGCAGATTGATGCGGATCGCGTGTATTTGGTTGGTGTATCGGGAGGCGGTTACGCGTCTTTGTTGATGGCGGGGCGAGCGCCTCAGGTTTGGGCGGGGGTGTCCGCGTGGGCCGGCATATACGACTTGGCGGATTGGCAGCGTGAGCGTGGGGCGGATCGGTACGCGAAGGGGATTGAGTCAGCGTGCGGTGGTGCGCCGGGAACGTCGGATGCTGTTGATGAACAATATCGGAGGCGGTCTGCGAGTGGGTGGTTGGCGAGGGCTGGTGGGGTGCCGGTGGACATCCAGACGGGGATTCACGACGGGCATCGGGGGAGTGTTCCTGTGAGCCATTCGCTGAAGGCGTTCAACGCGTTGGCGGGAACGCGGGAAGAGGTGGATGAGGGTCTGATGCGGGAGATGACGGTCTCGGCGGTGGTGCCGGAGCGAGTGCGCTTTTCTGGCGCGGATCGTTTATACCCTCGGCATCCTGTGTTGTTTCGTCGGGTCTCGGGGAATGTGAGGGTGACGTTGTTTGAGGGCGGGCATGAGATTGTTCATGCGGCGGGCTTGGCGTGGTTGGAGAGGCAGCGGCGAGGGCGTCCTGCCGAATGGGATTTAGGGGGGGCTGAGCCGGTCTCGTTGGAGAGCGGGAAAACGGACTCGGGGAAGTGAGTCGGTTAGGGACACCGTTCCAGTCCCCAGTGGTTTGGGGACTGGTGCGGGTTTGATGGGGGATTGTGTGTGTTAGTTTGAGCTATTCGCCTCTGAGAGGGCGTGGAGCGATGCTTTGAACCCAATGCGTTCTTCAAAGTGAGAGTCCTCGAGGCAATCAGCGGCCTCTGGCGGAATGGCTTTGGGGCTGGGGCTGGGGCTGGATTCCTTCACGGAGCACCGGATAGCTTGGAACTGGCGGAACATGCGGGCGAGTTTTGAGATGCCGAGTTCGATACGGGTTTTGATGGTGCCGAGCGGTGTTTGGAGGCCGAGGGCGAGGTCGCGTTGGCTAATACCCTTGAAATAAGACAAGTAGAGCGGGATACGTTGATCTTCGGGAAGCGAGATGACGAGGTGACGGAGGAGGGCACGGGTATCACGGTTTTCCACCTCGTGATCGACAAGGTGTTCACCGTTCTGGGCGGCTTGAGCGGTTTGATCGCCCAACCGGGAGAACATACGGAAGGCTGAGATTTCGCGACGAAGTCGATCGATGGCTCTTCGCTTCGCGATGGTGATCATCCATGCCATGGAGGAGCCCTTTTCGCGCCCATGTCGCGGCGCATGATTCCAGATTTCGACCATGGTTTCGTGGATTACCTCATCAATGACGCTGGGGTTGGACAACATCTTGCTGATGATGGATGCGAACATTGGGCGGCATCGCTGGTAGAGGTCTTTGAACGCCGATTCGTCCCGGTGTCGGACGGCTTCAAACAGCCGCTCTTCATGTCCTAGACCCTCGGGGAGGGTCACCGTTGTTTCTTGAGTGTGGTTGGTTCCCATATGATGGAAACCTGCATTTAGCAGCCGAAATGCCATGCCAAAATACAGAGGTAGGTGGGGTTTAATCTCATAAAAACGTACAAAAACCATACAAGCAATATGTTGATATGAAGCCGCTCTTGTACATTTACTGAGGGTTAAACGATCGGATTGGGAGAATTTTTGAGAAATCCGTGAGAGATGGTGGCATATGGTTCGGAAGCGATTTCCGCATGAGGTTCCTTTTGATCAACTTTTCCATCGGGCATCTTGACATTTGGCATAAGACACGTTATGTCTTTTCTTGTGATTTCTCATTGGGTAAAGTTTGTCCAAGGAGGTCACTCGAGAGGTGTTGAGTCGGAAAAGGGGTGTTGGGTCGATCGATTCTTGAGCCTCGAGATGAGGAAGGCTCAGGACAGATCAGGACAGATCAGGACAGATCAGGAAAGGTTACGGAGGGTCAGGTTCAGAGGAGGGAAAAAAAGGGGGGGAAAAGGAGGAGCAAGAGGGAGCGGAAAAAAGACGGGGGCTCGGAGCTGTGGGCGGGAGAAGAAAGTAAGCCAGCAAGACAGTCGTCGAACGGGATGGGTGTGAGGCGGGGGTGGGTGGAGAAAAAACTAGTAACCAGCAGTCACCAAGAAATCAGCAATCGGAGTTATGAAAACCAACAACGAAAACATCATCGGAATGAACGGGTTGGCGCTTGGGAGCGTCGGGGTCGTGAAAAGCGAGTTCTGCGACTTGTGGTTTGGTACACATCAGACGTCTAGCGAGTCTTGCGAGTGGGATGAGGTGATGGAGGAAGAAGAGGAGGTAAAAGGGGACGAAAAATGCGAGGAGGAGGAAAAGACGAATCGAGCGAAGTTTCTCGGCGCTTCCGAGGAGCACCAACTGGCGGTGAAAATGCGGAAAGGGGATAATGTTGCGTGGAATCGACTGTTTGAAGCGTTTCGTCCTCTGGCCAAGAGTACAGCTTGGCAATGTTTCACCGCTTGGAGATCTGGGTTGGAGTATGAGGACTTGGTTGCTTGGGGGTATATTGGACTAAAGGAGGGGTTGGAGCGCTTCGATCCGACTCGGGGATCACGCATTTCTGCGTTTGTGACTCCTTACATTACCAAGCGGGTTTACCGCGCGAATGCCGACTTCGGTCGACTCATTCGCATCCCAGTGAATCAAACGGAGAAGCTGACGGCGTATTACCGATTTTTGAGGGACTATGAGGCAGAGAACGGGGTTGCTCCTTCGATGGAGGCAGCCGCCGAGGCGGTGGGAGTGCGGTGTGATCGACTCGAGCACCTCGTGTCAGTAACGGGGTCGGTTAAAAGTCTTGATGAGGAGATTGGAGACTCGGGCGACGGTTGTGGGGGGACCTTCGGGGATTATCTTGGAGACTCGGAGGCAGACGTTTTTGAGGGGATTGCCAACTGCGAGACGGTATCCGCGCTCTACGATGCGATTAACGCGATGGACAAGCGAGATGCCTTCATCGTCAACAAACGATTCAACCTCGATGGGGAAGGGGTTTGCACACTTGACGCGATTGCCAACATCTTGGATCTCACGAGAGAGCGCGTTCGTCAGTTGGAGAAACGTGCGCTGGAACAACTACGGAAGGCAGTCGCCTAAAAAACCTCCTAAAAAACCGACTCAAGACGTCGGCTGAGCGTTTCTTAACCTCAGTGCAGTCGTCTGTTGAGATGAGTCTGCGATTCGCCGCGGGACTGGATTTCGTGATTCAACCGTGAAACACGGCTTCAAAATCCGCCTCTGCAGCCTTCGCCCGCACATGTCTCAGTTGGTTGGCAAGCCGAACGCGACCCAAGTGTCGCCGGATGGGGTGGCGAGTTTCCCGCCCCCTGTTGCGGTCACGACAACATACTGACGCCCACCTGCCTCGTAGATGGCGGGTGCGGCGGTGCCGGTGAAGGGGAGCTGGTGTCGCCAAAGCTCTCGGCCGTTCTCCGCCGAATAGGCTCGGAGCATTCCGTCGCGCGTTCCTGTTGCGAATACCACGCCCGAGGCGGTCACCGATGCTCCGCCGAAGTTTTCTTGTCCGGTCACCGGAATGCCTTTTGCGGTCAGCTCGCTGTATTCGCCGAAGGGAACCGACCATGCGATGCGGCCGGTATTGAGATTCATGCACACGAGGCTGCCCCAGGGTG
>JACCED010473268.1_pt1 | contig 10982 bp, 11 predicted proteins | sample 7455021 | NCBI WGS metagenome assembly JACCED01 (sample SAMN15323456, study PRJNA562643) | freshwater metagenome | isolation source: river surface water | place: USA:Blue River Watershed | collected 2017-08-19 | reverse complement strand
GTGATGATCGTCGCGAGCGGGCGTTCGAATGTGCATGTCGGTGCGATTGCCGAGCGCATCATCAAGGCCTGCAAGGAGAACGCACTTCCGACCCCCAAGGTCGAAGGGCTTCCACATTGCGACTGGGTTCTCGTCGATGTTGGCGATGTGATCGTCCACATCTTCCGGCCTGAAGTTCGCGCCTTCTACAATCTGGAAAAGATGTGGGGCGGCGACCGGCCGGGTGAGCGCAGCGCACAGGGCGTTCGTGCGGCAGGCTAAGACCTGTGCGCATCATCCTGACCGCGATCGGGCGGCTAAAGGCTGGGCCCGAAAGAGACCTCTGCGCGCGCTATATGGAGCGCGCAGCCGCCAGTTCCCGCGCCGTCGGGCTGACCGGCGTGGAGTTTCGCGAAATCGAGGAAGGCCGTGCCAGACGGCCAGAGGACCGCAAGGCCGAAGAGGCGCGTGCCCTGCGCGCACTCATTCCCGCGGGTGCACGGCTTGTGCTGCTGGACGAGCGCGGCAAGAGCCTGAGCAGCGAGGCCTTCGCTCAAGACATTGGCCGTGTTCGCGATTCCGGCATGTCCGCCTTTGTATTGGCGATTGGCGGGCCTGATGGCTTTGATCCGCAATTGCGGGCAGAGGCGCATCAGGTTCTTGCCTTTGGCGCGATGACCTGGCCGCATCAGCTGGTGCGCATTATGGCGTCGGAGCAGATTTACCGCGCCATTACGATCCTTTCCGGCCATCCCTATCACCGCGCCTGAGCTTGCCGCGCTGGCGCCACACTTCTAAACCTGATGTGTCGCAGATTCGGCTGAAGGACCCTTTGTGAAGCCAAGCCCCTCGCGCGCAGCTCTTTGTATCGCAGCTCTCCTCATGGGCGCTGCGACCATGACATGCGCGCAAGAGAATGAGCGACCGCTTGATGCGCGCCAGCTCGAATTGCGCGCTCTCGAAGAGGGCTTGCGCAATGCCGAAGATCAGCGCCGCAGAATGGAAGCCGACATCGAAGCCATGCGCATGGATCGCGCCAGGCTGAATGCAGCTCTGGTGGAGGCCAATCATCGCGCGCGAGCAGGGGAACAGCGCGTCTCCGAGATTGAGCAGAGGCTTGAAACCTCGCGTGCGAGTGAAGCGGCCATTGCGCGTTCGCTGGAGGCACGGCGCGGTACTATTGCTGATGTCCTTGCTGCCTTGCAGCGGATGGGACGCAAACCGCCACCAGCGGTTCTGGTGCGACCGCAAGACATGCTTGAGGCTATCCGCACATCCATGTTGCTTGGCGCGGTGGTGCCGGAGTTGCGTGTCGAGACAGAGGCGCTGGCCTCAGATCTCTCCGATCTGGTTGAGGCGCGCAGGACCATCGCACGCGAGGCTGATGCCATGCGCAAGGAAGTGGCCTCCGTGACTCTCGAACGCGAACGCATCAGCGCCCTGATGGCTGCCCGCCAGAAGAGCCTGACCGAAGCCGAGCGAGCTTTGGAGGATGATCGCCGCAAGGCGCAGGATCTTGCGCGTCAGGCAATTGATCTCAAAGAGCTGATCGCGCGTATGGAAACCGATGTGTCTTCCGCTGGTCGTGCGGCGGATGCGGCACGTCGGTCCGAAGAAGCCTTGCGCATGATGCGGCCCAATGCAGCCCCGTTCCGCGATGCGGCCCGCATGGCGCCAGCGGTTGCTTTCGCCAATGCGCGGGGGCTTCTGCCTTTGCCGGTGGGCGGTTCGCTCGTAAAGACCTATGGCTCAGCTGACGGTTTTGGCGGAACGGAAAAAGGCATTTCCATTGCCGCGCGTCCGCGCGCTGTTGTGGCTTCGCCTGCGGATGGCTGGGTTGCTTTCTCCGGCCCCTACCGCACATATGGACAACTCTTGATCGTGAATGCCGGCGGGGGCTACTATATCGTTCTGGCGGGCATGGACAGGATCAATGTCGAGGTCGGCCAGTTTGTCCTGGCAGGCGAGCCGGTGGCCGTCATGGGTGATGGTTCAGCCAAGACGGCAGCGTCGATTGCTATTGGCGCCAGCCAGCCTGTTCTCTATGTTGAATTTCGGAAAGACGGGGCGGCAATTGATCCCACCCCCTGGTGGTCCAAGGCAGAATTGGAAAAGGTTCGCGGCTGATGCGCAAGGTTTCCCTCGTACTTCTGGGCGCTGTGCTTGGCGCCACCACCGTCACGGTTGGCTCGGAATTGGCCTATTTTGCCAATGCGCGCGCCGCTGTCTCTGACACGTATCGCAGTCTCAACCTGTTCGGCGACATCTTTGAAAAGGTGCGTTCCGATTATGTTGAGAAGCCCGAAGATGCCAAGCTGGTAGAGGCGGCCATCAATGGCATGCTCACCTCGCTTGATCCCCATTCGAGCTATATGGATGCCAAGAGCTTCCGCGACATGCAGGTGCAGACGCGCGGTGAGTTTGGTGGTCTTGGCATTGAGGTCACGCAGGAAGAAGGTTTCGTCAAAGTCGTCGCGCCGATTGATGATACGCCTGCCTCGCGGGCTGGCATCATGGCGGGCGACCTGATCAGCGCAATTGATGACGAAAGTGTGCAGGGCCTGACGCTCAATCAGGCGGTCGATAAAATGCGCGGCCCCGTAAATACAAGCGTGAAGCTGACGGTGTTGCGCGGCACTGCGCGCGAGGCCCGTGAATTTCGCCTGACGCGTGCGGTGATTCAAATTCGCTCTGTGCGCTGGCGTCAGGAAGGCAGTGACATCGGCTATATTCGCATCACGCAATTCACGGAACAGACTTTCGATGGCGTGAAGCAGGCACTGGCTAAATTCCAGCAAGACATGCCCGGCGATCAGCTGAAGGGATATGTGATCGACCTGCGCAACAATCCTGGCGGTTTGCTGGATCAGTCTGTGTCAGTCGCCAATGCTTTCCTTGATCGTGGCGAGATTGTCTCGACGCGTGGTCGCAATCCTGATCAGGCGCAACGCTACAATGCGCGCCCCGGAGATTTGTCAAAGGGCAAGCCGGTGGTGGTGTTGATCAATGGTGGTTCAGCCTCGGCATCTGAAATTGTCGCCGGTGCCTTGCAGGACCACAAGCGCGCAACGATTTTGGGCACACGCTCTTTCGGCAAGGGTTCCGTGCAGACCATTTTGCCACTTGGCTCTGGCGCCGGTGCCTTGCGTCTGACAACAGCGCGTTATTACACGCCGTCGGGTCGCTCAATTCAGGCCAAGGGGATCGAGCCCGATATTCAGATCCTGCAGGATGTGCCGGATGAGCTGAAGGGTCGCGATGAGACCAAGGGCGAGGCAGCCCTCAAGGGCCATCTGAAGAATGGCGAAGACGAGAAGAGTGGATCGCAAGCCTATGTCCCGCCGGATCCGCTGAAGGATAAGCAGCTGATCGCGGCGATGGATATTTTGCGCGGCAATCGTAAGGCTGAGGCCGATGCCAAGCCGGCGGCGCCTGCACCAGCGCAAAAGTGACCATGAGAAAGTGAGCAAAGGCTCTCTTTTTCTGAAAATGATGTAAAAATTTCTGATAAGCACCTCGACTGGCTCGGCGCTCCCAAACAAAATGGGGTCGCTGGGCCTTTTGATTCGCGCCCATTTTTTATTTTGGATTTTTCATGCCCGGTGATCTGCACGACCCCTTGGGACTGGACGCGCCTGTGGCACAGCCGCAAAGGCGCGTGGACATACCATGGGGTGCGCTGGCGCTGGGAGGGCTTGGCCTTCTCACCCTCGGCCTCATCATCTTCAGCGTGGTGACAGATAATGGCATGGGGGGTCGCCCCTTTGCCGAGGCCAGTATCGACCGGCAGAAGATCGAGCAGGCGCCGGTTTTGCCGCCGCCTCTGCCGATCGCTGCTCCCGTCGCGTCGGAGGCCGCTCTGGCCGCTCCTGAATTGCCGACCCGCTACATCGCCTCCGCAACAGAGGCGGCCCCTCCCTCGCGTCCCCAGCGCTCTGGCGGGGCAGCCGGACCGCTGATCCTTCAGGTGCCGCGCGACACATCGGTGGTGGCGCGGGATGCGCCCCTGTCCGTCCAGCTCTCACCCGCACCTGATCCGCGCTTCGTGGAGAAGGGCGTGCATGGTCTCTTGCCCCGCATTGGAGCCGATGGGGCGAGGCCATCAGACATTTATGCGCGCCCGCTGGTCAGCCAATCGGGCAAGGCGGGGCAGCCTCGCATTGCCATCGTGATTGGGGGCATGGGGCTGAACGTTGTCGCGACACGGCAGGCGGTGGAGCTGCTGCCGGATGATGTGACTCTTGGCTTTGCGCCTTACGGCAATGATCTGCCAGCGCAAGTGACGGGGGCGCGTGCCGGCGGGCATGAAGTGTTGCTGCAAGTGCCGATGGAATCGCATGAGAAAGACGATCTGCCGGGTCAGAATGCGCTCATGACGGGCGTGGATGCTGCGAGCAATCTCAACAATCTGCACTGGATGATGTCGCGCATGGTGGGCTATGTCGGCATCGTCAATTTCCTCGGTGGGAAATTCACCGCACGAGAGGCGGATCTGTTGCCCGTCTTGCGCGAGATCGGCTCACGCGGATTGCTCTATCTCGATGATGCAACATCGGCGCAAAGCCTCGCTGTCTCGCGTGCACAAAGCGTGGGTGTGCAGGCGGCCCGCGCAGATATTCTGCTGGATGCAGCGACAACGCCGGAGGCTGTGGAAGCCGCGCTCAGCCGGCTGGAGGCGCTCGCGCGCAGTCGTGGCTCTGCAATAGGTTTTGCGCAAGGCTTGCCTTTCGCGATAGAACCAATCGCGCGTTTCGCGCGTGGATTGGACAGACGCGGCATATCGCTGGTGCCTTTCAGTGCGCTGGTTGGTCGCGCCAATGCGACAGCAGCGGCAGGAATGCCGCCGTAAGGTGGAGCAAGAAATGAGCGGCCCTGTTTACCGGCCTTGTGTTGGCGTGATGCTGGTCAATCGCGAAGGGCTTGTCTTTATCGGTCGCCGTCGCAACAAGGCGCTGCGTGAACATGTCGATGCCACGCATGACTGGCAGATGCCGCAAGGTGGTATCGACGAGGGTGAGGATCCTTATCTGGCTTGTCTGCGCGAGCTTTATGAGGAAACCAATGTCCGCTCTGTATCTTTGATCGCGGAAGCGCCAGATTGGTATCACTACGATCTGCCGGACGATATTGCGCAAGAAGCTTGGCGTGGCCGCTATAAAGGCCAGACGCAGAAATGGTATGCCTTGCGCTTTGAAGGCGATGAGAGTGAGATTGATATTCACCAGCCTGCTGGCGGAGCGCATAAGCCAGAATTCGACGCTTGGCGTTGGGAGCCTGTTGGCAATCTTCCTGATTTGATTATTCCGTTCAAAAGGCCAGTTTATGAAAAAGTCGTGGAGGCTTTTGCGCCTTTGCTTCGTCGCTGAATTTTTGACGGCGCTGATTTTTGGAGCCGTGCCGCAAGCCTTCGCCTTCGGCATGTTTCCCACGCAGCCGGAATGGCTGCGCGTGCGCGCGATTGTTGCAACCGAGCTGCCCGCCAAAAGGCTCATGGATGCGCGCATTGGCGATGCCGAACAAATCCTGCGCACCGACACGATCAAAAATCCTGCTGATTTGCAGACTCTTGCCTATGTTTGGCGCTTTACCAATCGCGCCGATATGCGCGCGGCCTTGCAGCGGCATTTGCTGGCCTATATGCGCGAGACCGGACCATCCGGAAATCCGCTGCAGGATGGTTATGCGCATCCCGCGATGGTTGCAGCTCAACAGGCACGGGGCCTTTTTTCTCCTGCTGAACAAGCCATCATAGATCGGCGTTTGCTGGATTATGTCAGGGCGATGCAGGAATGGCGGCAGCGCAATCCCCGTCAGGATAATTGGGCGGCCTGGGCCGTTGCAACGGCGGGGCTTGCCGCTGTAGCGGCAGATCATGATGCCTCAGTTCAATGGGCGGCACGCGAGGGGCGTCTCATCATGGATGCCAGTCTGCGGCCTGATGGGTCCAGCGAGGATTTTCATTATCGCGACTCGCTTGCCTATCACATGTATCACCTGACGCCCTTGCTGACCCTGGCGCAGGCGCTCAAGGTCAAACGCATAGACCTCTACAACTATCGCACGCAACGCGGCTCCGGCTTGCAGAAGGCGCTGGCTTTCATGCTGCCTTATGCAAGCGGCCGCGAGCAGCATCTGGAATTTGTGAATAGCCAGTTCGAGCCCGACAAGACGAGTCTTCATGCAGACAAGCTGGGCAAGCCCTGGAGCTTTGGCGAAGGCGGCCGGGCATTTTTGATGGCAGATGCTTTTGACGGGCGCTGGGGGGATCTCGACCGGGCGGTGAAAGGTAGCGGCCCCTATCCTGATGGCATCACGGTCTATCTGCTCAACCGCGCCACAAGGGATCTTGCACCCTGATCTTTTGGAAAGGATTGGTGCCCCTGGCCGGGATCGAACCAGCACTCCTTGCGGAACTCGATTTTGAGTCGAGCGCGTCTACCAATTCCGCCACAGGGGCCCCGGCAGAGCCGGTGCGGGGAGATGTAAACTACACCGGAACGAAAGCGTCAATGGATGAGATTGAGGTCAGCGCCTCTGCCCCCAAGCTGTCCCGTCGCGCTTGAAGCCCGCCCCCGCCCGTGCTACAGGCCCGCACCGACCAAGGGCTCAGGCTCTTTCTGCGGAGAGGTGGCAGAGTGGTCGAATGCGTCGCACTCGAAATGCGAAGTACGGGCAACCGTACCGGGGGTTCGAATCCCTCCCTCTCCGCCAGCCACTCTTCCATGATTGAGCACCCGCGAGCTAAGCGCCCGTGTAACCTGTGCGTAAGGCCAAGCCCGTCGATTTGCGGCATGACAGGACGATCATTCACAGTTGTGGCCAAGTTCTGAGGGGTCAAAAGTGTCACATAAGAAAAGCCCCGCCTCGCTCCGCGAACTTGCAAGCTCCAAACCAGTCGTTGCTCGCTTCATGCAGGAGATGGACGCTCACTTCGAGGCGGGTGGAGCGCCTTGTGAGAGTGGCGATGAATGTTGCTATTGCGAGTTGCAGAGGCTGCTTGAGAAGACGGTGGAGCTTCTGAAAGCTAAGGATCTGGCTGGAATGGGTGACGGGTCCTTTCGGCCAAAGCACTGACTGATAATCGGTTACTGTCCTGCTCTTTCGTTCTCTGGTCATTGTAGAAAGAGAAAGGGTCGCGAGACGCTTCGGTCTGGAGCGGCGCTTGAGCGGCCCATTGCCCCCGCCTCACCTGCACGCTAGGCTCGCCTCAAGTCCCTGCAAACAGGGGATGGAGGGAGGGTTTTCGGATGAAGCGCATTCTGGTGGCGCTGGGTATCCTGTCTTTGGCGGGTGCAGCGCAGGCGTCAAATCTCAAATGTCAGCAGATCAAACTCGTCGTGCCTTATTCGGCGGGCGGTGCGACGGATGTGGCTGCCCGTCTCGTGGCGGCGCAGATGGAGCCTTTGCTCAAAGCCTCCATCATCATTGAAACGCGTACGGGGGCCACGGGAAACATTGGCACCGCCTTTGTCGCCCAGTCGCCGCCAGATGGCTGCACACTGCTCGTGAATGGTGCGGTGATTGCGACTTATCCCGACAGTTTCAAGAGCCTCAATTATGATCCGCTGAAAGATCTCACAGCAGTTGGCAGTATTGGCGTCACGCCGACTGTGCTCGTCACCAACAATATGAGCATCAATAACCTTGATGACCTTCTGGCCTGGAGTCGTAAAAAAGAAGGCGGCTTGAATTATGGCAGTGCGGGTTATGGGCTGTTGCACCATCTCGCAGTCGAGGAAATTGCTGAGCAGAAGAAAGCCAAACTCAATCACGTGCCCTATCGCGGTGGTGGAAGTGCGACGATGGATCTGGCCACAGGGCAGCTTGATTTCGGCAGTTTTGCTTTTGGGTCCGTCGTCTCTTTCGTCAATGACGGCAAGCTGAAAGTTGTGTCGGTGCTGCAATCATCACCCACCACGCTTTACCCCAAGGGGCAGCCCATTTCTCAACAGGGCTTCCCGAAAATGAATGCAGGTGTGCACTTCCTCATTTTCGCGCCGAGCAAGACTCCCAAGGCGATCGTGGATGAAGTGAGTGATGCGCTAGCCAAGGTCGTGGCGGATCCGGCGCTGAAGTCGAGATTCGATGCGATTGGCTTTGATCCCATTCCGATGAAGTCGCCTGAATCAAACAAGCTTGTGCAGCAGACCGGTGATGAGTGGCGTCCGGTCATCAAGCGGCTCAATATCCAGATGTGACGAGGACAATCGGCAGTCATCGTTTGGTGGTCGAGGCAAAATAAAAGAGGCCGCAGTATTTGCTGCGGCCTCTTCTTTTTTGTTTTGCCTCTCGCTTACATCGAGGGGATCAGAGCCTTCAGAGCAGGGAAGGCCTTGCCCAAGATGGTCTGCGGCCAGGGGATCGTCAGCAGCTGGTCGAAGACGAACCAGATGAAGACCGTCAGGCCGGCCGCTTGCGGGATCACGAGCTTCCACGGCTCCGGTCCCTCAAGGCGCATATAGAGCACCACGAAGAGCGGAACGGTGGGGATGAGGCCGATCGTTGCCATCGAGCCCATGAAGGCCAGCAGCCATCCGAAGAAGATGATGCCGCGTGTCGCCACGGTGCGGTTTGGCAAATGGCCAGTGTCGGAATCAAGATCCATGTGGATCTTTTCACCGACCTCACCCTTTGCTTCGCTCCTCAGGCTACCGCTGCCGGTCCCAAGCGCAGGCCGCCTTGATACTTCATTCAGCAATGAGAGCACCAGGAAGACCAGCGCAAGCGAGCCGACGATCACAGGAACGATGCGAGCATTGAAGTTCCATGAGGAGGCTTCCCACAGCATCACCGAGACGAGGATGATGAGGAAGATATGCATCGCATTGGACGGCTTGAGCTGGAATGTTCCATAGCCGCTCAGCATCCCCTTCACGCCACCTTCCTTGCGGATGTCCTGAATGAATGGGCGGAGCAGACCGATGGCAGCGATTGCGAAGATCACAATCACGATCGGACGGCTGAACCATTCGACACCATAGCGCTGGAGCGAAATGAACAGGTAGCGCTCAATGATATCACCGAGCACCAAGCCCAGAACCAGCGGCGGGCGAGGCCACTTCAGCTGCTTCATCGTCCATCCGAAGATGCCGAAGATCAGCAGGGTCCACAGATCACCCCAGTTACGCGAACCCTGGAACGCGCCGATATAGATGATGCCCAGAACAGAGGGCATGATCAGCGTGTAACGCAGTGTTGCGAGGCGTGCGAACTGCCCAGAGAACAGGTAGCACAAGCCAGCGCCCAAGATATTGGCAAGGGCAATGGACCACACCATCGAATAGGTGACGTGCAGGTTCTTGGACAGCATGTCCGGGCCAGGAACAAGGCCATGGATCATGAAGGCGCCGAGCAGGATCGCCATGCCGGCAGAACCAGGCACACCGAACGCAACGGTGGGCACCAATGCGCCGCCTTCTTTCGCGTTGTTGGCGCTTTCAGAGGCAATCACGCCGCGCACGTCGCCGCGGCCGAATGACTGTGACGCACCTTTCTCTGTGCGCACGGCATGGCCATAGGCGATCCAGTCAACGATGGCACCACCAATGCCCGGAACCGCGCCGAGGCCAGCGCCAATCCAGGAGCAGCGAAGGATAAGCCACCAATTCTTGAAGCAGTCCTTTGCGCCTTCAATCATACCGCGGCGATCGGTCTTGGCCATGTCGCCTGCAATAGCGGTTCGCGCGATTGCAAGGTCGGCCAATTCAGGCAAGGCGAAGAGGCCGAGAATGATCGGCACGAGCGGTGCGCCTTCCCACAGATACAAGGTATCCAGCGTGTAGCGCAGCGTACCTGTTTGCGGGTCGGAGCCCACCATCGCAATCATGATGCCGATGGCGGCAGCAGCCAGGCCACGAAGCGGTGCGTTGCCAGAAAGCGTGGCAACGAAGGAAATACCCAAGACCGCGAACGCTAGTAGCTCTGGTGATCCTATGAATAGCATCACCGGTCGCAAGATGGGGATACAGATCGCCATCAGGAATGCGCCGAACAAGCCGCCAAGGAGCGAAGACATATAAGCTGCCGACAGCGCGCGGCTGGCTTCGCCGCGCTTTGCCATCGGCAACCCATCCAAGACTGTTGCAGCTGATCCGGCGCCTCCCGGAACACCGAATAGAATGGCCGGGATGGGATCACCGGTTGCAGTTGTTGAAGCAAGACCCAAGAGAAGCGCCATGGCCGCAATCGGGTCGAGGTTGAATGTGAATGGCAGCAAAAGTGCAGTGCCTGCCAGGCCGCCAATCCCTGGAAGAATACCAAGGACGAGGCCCATCAAGACGCCAAGGCAAAGCAGGAGCATTCGCCAAGGGTCAAACATCATTCCAAAGGCCATGCTGGCCGCGTCGATCATACTGACTTGCATTTTTCCCCTTCCGGATCCCTCTGGTCCCGCGCTGCGGGCACCTCCCCAAGATCCTCACTTTTTCTGGAAAAATATTAGACTTCTCGCTGTGGGTGCGTCTTTGAGCGCAGCCCGAATGCGAGCTGTTGCGGCGGCCCTCTCGGTTCAAAGGCTCGTTCAAATCGCAGCCGCTCCAGCCACACAAATTGCGGGGCTTTTGAATGGCTGAGCAAGATGATCTGCTGCAGCCTCTCATAGGAGGGAAGAATGGCAACGGGTTCGCGCTCATCATCATCTTCAGGCGAACCAGTCGTCGCAACCTGCAAGGTCGCAACGATCTTGGCAGCAGCTTCATCGCGCGCAGTCGAATCCAGACTGGCGACCATCGAGAAGATCGAAAGCAGGATAAACAGGATCAGACTTGATCCTGTGAAATCCCGTTTCGGCTCGCTGCCAAAGTTGAAGGGTTGATGCATGAGCATGTTGTCGCGGGTGATACTTCTGTCGAATGGCCCGCTCGAGCTGATGCGCTATTTCGCGCGTGCTCACTGCGTGACGACGATCCGAAGGATCCTCGGCAACCTCCCCAAGGTGCGCCGGAAAAGGCGCATAGCTCCTGCCCCATGCAGTTAGACAAGAGCATATCCTTCGAAGGCATCAG
>JACCED010995920.1_pt1 | contig 10984 bp, 9 predicted proteins | sample 7455021 | NCBI WGS metagenome assembly JACCED01 (sample SAMN15323456, study PRJNA562643) | freshwater metagenome | isolation source: river surface water | place: USA:Blue River Watershed | collected 2017-08-19 | reverse complement strand
GTGCAACCGAGCGGCTACACCGAGCCGCTGCTGCACGCATGGCGCCTGAAGGTGAAGGCCGAAGTGAAGTAATTCGCGAATGAATTCGTGAATCAATCACGGCTTCGTGCCAAGGAAAACGCCCCGCACCCGCGGGGCGTTTTTTTTCGTGCGTCGGATCGTGCCAGCGGTCTGGCAAGAATCGGAACCCGCTATGCAGGTGCGTTCCGAACCCGGTTGGTCCGACAAGTCGGAAGCCGATTCCGCTGCTCTTGCCCACCCTGCCGATTCGATGAGGATTCTCCTATGGCTCTCAGCGCAGCCGCTACCCATTCACGTACCGAGCGCAACGCCAGTGCATCGCTGTTTCGAAATTCAACGGAAGCTGGCGATGTAGCAGGCGCGATACCTCGCATGCTGCAACGACATCGGCCGGCCCAACTGGATGCGCATTTTGCACAGCTTCCGCTTGAGCTGGAGACTTTGATCCTGTCAGCATTGTCTGGCGATGCACAGCCCGGTAGCCCGCTGCTGCGGCTCGGATTGACCTGCAACTACTGGTACTTGAGAGTCCGGCAACACATCGAGGAGACCTTCGAGGGGCGCCGGTTCCGGCTGGATTTCGAGTACAACCGATATGCCGCCTGTTATGGACTGACGCCTGTCGAACATGCGAAAGAGAAGATCGGATGGCGTGCGGCAGAGCAGCTGGAGCGGTGGGCAAATAATTGGGCGGCAGCCGACCGTACCGACATCCTTGACCCGGTCATGCGGGATCACAATCCGGCCCTCGTGACCGTCGGTGCAGATTTCAGATGGTCTCAGGAGTTTGCTCAGGTGTTGGCAAAGCGCACCGGCTATCTGACGGTGTTCGATTTTTCATCGAAGATGAACGATGCTGCACTCCTGATTCGTTCGATCAGCGTGACTCCGCGCGGCAGTTACCTTGCGCTGGCGATGGGGCCTGTCAATTATTCTTTGCAGGATGCGCGTGACATTGCCAAAGAGATGGCAGCCCACCCGGTGCTGTGCTTCGTCCAGATCGCCGAGGACGCGTTTCACCCGGCCGGGAAAAAAACAGAGTTTGGCTTGAACCTGCTCGCCGCCTGCGCAGAACTCGGGGTCGCCAGTTGCCAGTTCTCCCTGAACTATGACGAGCTCAATCAAGCAAAGGCCGGGCAGCTGGCCGACGTGATCCGGAAATTCAAATGCGGCGTCACCATTGAAATTTCCGCGAACAAGGTAGCGCCGGAATCCATGACGGTGATCCTCGACGCCGTCAGGCTGTGCAACCAGTCGGCTTCAACGAAGCTGAACTTGCGCTGCAAGGGTCGTGAAATCGCGAAGGCGGTGGGGCTGGCGTACGAGAAGACCCTTGAGCAGGATGGCGTTCATGTACAGTACCTGACAGAGATGCTTCATGTCGGTGATGCCAGTGTGCTGAATCGGAGCGGCTCTTCCGATGAGGAACTCGAATGGCTTCTGATCCAACTGGATGTGGGTGCTGATGGTGCTGATGGTGCTGATGGTGCTGACGTGGACGGCGGGTCAGACAGCGACGATCACTGATCGATCCCGCAAACAACAACGCCCTCCGATCGGAGGGCGTTGTCTTGTCGGGGCTTGACTGACGATCAGGCAGCCAGCTTCTGCTCCGGCTCTGCAGGTGCCGACGTGCGGATCAGGTGATCGAACGCGCTCAGCGCCGCTTTCGAGCCTTCGCCCATCGCGATGATGATCTGCTTGTAAGGCACCGTCGTCACGTCGCCGGCAGCGAACACGCCCGGCACCGAGGTCTGGCCTTTGGCATCGACTTCGATCTCGCCGCGGTTCGACAAGGCGACCGTGCCCTTGAGCCAGTCGGTATTGGGCAGCAGTCCGATCTGCACGAAGATGCCTTCGAGCTCGATGCGCTTCGTTTCGCCGCTCTTGCGATCGGTATAGCGCATGCCATTGACCTTGTTGCCATCGCCAGTCACTTCGGTGGTCTGCGCATCGGTGATGACAGTCACGTTGGGCAGGCTGCGCAGCTTGCGCTGCAGGACTTCATCGGCGCGCAGCTTCGAATCGAACTCCAGCAAGGTCACATGGCCGACGATGCCCGCAAGGTCGATCGCCGCTTCGACGCCGGAGTTGCCGCCACCGACCACGGACACGCGCTTGCCCTTGAACAGCGGGCCGTCGCAGTGCGGGCAGTAGGCCACGCCCTTGTTGCGGTATTCCTGCTCGCCCGGCACGTTCAGTTCGCGCCAACGGGCGCCAGTGGCGATCACGACCGACTTCGCCTTCAGGCTCGCGCCGCTCTCGAGCTTCACTTCAATGACGTCGCCCGGGATCAGCGCCGCAGCACGTTGCAGGTTCATCACGTCGACTTCATACGACTTCACATGCTGCTCGAGCGCTGCGACCAGCTTCGGGCCTTCGGTTTCCTTCACCGAGATGAAGTTTTCAATGCCCATGGTATCCAGCACCTGGCCGCCGAAGCGCTCGGCGACAACGCCGGTGCGAATACCCTTGCGCGCCGAATAGATCGCCGCTGCCGAGCCGGCCGGACCGCCGCCGACCACCAGCATGTCGAACACATCCTTTTGCGCGAGCTTCGCGGCTTCACGCGCGGCAGCGCCGGTGTCGAGCTTGGCGAGGATCTCTTCAAGCTCCATGCGGCCCTGACCGAATTTTTCGCCGTTCACCATAATGGTCGGCACGGCCATGATCTGGCGCTCGTTCACTTCATCCTGGAACAGTGCTCCGTCGATCATCACGTGCGTGATGTTCGGATTGATCACCGACATCAGGTTCAGTGCCTGCACGACTTCCGGGCAGTTCTGGCAGGACAGCGAGATATAGGTCTCGAAATGGAATCGACCATCGAGCTGGCGAATCTGTTCGAGCACGTCGTCGCTGGCTTTCGGCGGATGGCCGCCCACTTGCAGCAGCGCCAGGACCAGCGACGTGAATTCATGACCCATCGGTATGCCGGCAAAACGCACGCCCATCTGGCTGCCTTTGCGGTTCAGCGCGAACGACGGCTTGCGCTCGTTGTCGTCATTGCGCTCGACGTAGGACAGGCGCGGCGACAGGCCAACGATGTCCTGCAGCATGGCGCGCATTTCCTGCGACTTCTCGCCGTTGTCCAGCGACGCAATGATCTCGACGTCATGGTTGACTTTACCGAGGTAGGCTTGCAGTTGGTTCTTGATGGCGGCGTCCAGCATGATGGTCTCTTTCGGGGTTGGCGGGCGCCGCGCTGTGCACGGCGCCCGTTTTACTCTCAGTTATTGCTTTTGCAGACTGGGGTCAGGTCTTAGATCTTGCCGACCAGGTCCAGCGACGGAGCCAGGGTCTCGGCACCCGGGGTCCACTTGGCCGGGCAAACCTGGCCCGGGTTGGCGGCGACGTATTGGGCAGCCTGCACTTTGCGCAGCAGCTCCTTGGCGTCACGGCCGATGCCGTCGTCATGGATTTCGCAGACTTTGATCTGGCCTTCCGGATTGATCACGAAGGTGCCGCGCAGTGCGAGGCCGGCTTCTTCGATCATCACGTCGAAGTTACGGGTGATGGCGCCGGTCGGGTCGCCCAGCATCGGGTACTTGATCTTGCTGATGGTGTCCGAGGTGTCGTGCCATGCCTTGTGCGAGAAGTGGGTGTCGGTCGACACCGCGTAGATTTCCACGCCCAGCGACTTGAAGGTGTCGTAGTTGTCAGCCAGGTCGCCCAGTTCGGTCGGGCAGACGAAGGTGAAGTCGGCCGGGTAGAAGAACACGACGGACCACTTGCCCTTCAGGTCGGCATCGCTGACTTCGACGAACTTGCCATTCTGGAAGGCGGTGGTCTTGAACGGCTTGATGGTGGTGTTAACGAGGGACATGCTTATCTCCTTGGTGATGTCGCTGGGGTGAATCGATTGGAAAAACTTGCTACGGGACGAATCATAGCTAACATCTATTGATTCAGGAATTTGATAGTTTAGATGGATTAGATAGTTTCGGCCTATGGCCAATGCCATGTGCCATTGCAACAAGGCACAGACCGAGGCCTGCTGCCCCTGTTTGCCCCGGTTTTCGCCCCCGTTTGACTGCGCCCAACCACGCCGTGCACTGCGTCAGAGAGGGACCGATCAGAAAGAGTGTTTGTCAAAGCAAGTGGTTCGCGGGAATTTTGGCAAGGTGAATCCGGGTTTGAGCAAAATGCGAGCGATTCTGAATGGATACTTCGTATTAATAGGAATTAATTTCAACATTGATCCCATTTTTCAGGCGGCGTCCAGGGCTTAGAATCACGTCTGTATTAACGTTTGGCGTGGACGTCATTCCGCACCGAGTCGAATTTGGAGGATTTATGAAAAAGTTTTGGACCGCATTGATGATCGCCATCCTGGGCGTCACGGTCGCTGTGTCCAGCGCTGAAGCCCGGCGTCTGGGTGGCGGCGGTTCGATTGGCAAATCGTCGCCGACCTTCAGCCGGCCGGCCCCGATGCAGAACACCAACCAGGCGGCTACAGCGCCCCGCCCTGCACAACCAGCCGCACCGGCCCCGTCCAGCCCTTGGAAAGGTATCCTGGGTGGCGCACTGCTTGGTCTCGGCCTGGGCGCACTGCTGTCACACTTCGGCCTCGGCGGCGAATTGGCCGGCATGCTCGGCACCCTCCTGATGATTGCGCTGATCGCGTTTGCTGCGATGGCACTGTTCCGCATGCTGGCGCGAAAGCAGGCCGGGCCACAGCCCGCCTACCCGGGCTATGCCGGCCAGTCGCCGACGGGCATGCCCGCCGCCGCCAGCCAGGACGAGCGTCCGATGGCGCGTAGCATGACGCCGGAAATCGGCGCCAACCTAGGCGGTGCTGCTGCGCCGGCGGCGTTGACGAGCGCAGCGTCGACCATCCCTGCCGACTTCGATACGGCGGGCTTCCTGCGCCATGCGAAGACCAACTTCATTCGCATGCAGGCAGCCTGGGACCGGGCCGACGTGAACGACATCCGCGAGTTCACGACCCCGGAGATGTACGGCGAACTGAAGATGCAGCTGACTGAGCGCGGCGCGACGCCGAACCATACGGATGTGGTCAGCATCGAGGCCGAGCTGCTGGGCATCGAGACGACGCAGCACGAGCACCTGGCCAGCGTACGCTTCCACGGCATGATCCGCGAATCCGAGCATGCGGCGGCCGAGTCGTTCAGCGAGATCTGGGTGTTGACCAAGCCGGTATCTGGCCCGGCGGGGTGGTTGCTCGCCGGCCTGCAGCAGGGCTGAGGGTTCCGCTGTCGCAGCGTGGCGTAAACTGCAATAATTCACGCCACCAGAGCCGCTCGTCAGACAGGCGAGCGGCTTTTTTTGTGCACAACGATCCGACACACCCTGCCGACCCGAGAACGCCGAGACTTCGCAATGCCTACCCAACGAGCTTCCGCCCCCGAAATCGCTTCCTGGCTGCTGGCCGCAGCGGCGCTGCTGCTGGTGATGACCGGTGGATCGCTGGCGGCCTTGTATTCGGGTTTGCTGGTCTATGCGCTGGTGCACTTGCTGGCGCCGAAACTAAGCCGCATATTCAGCGGCCATGGCTCGCGTGTGGTGGCCGTCGCCACGCTGGGCACGGTGATCGTGCTGCTGCTGACGCTGCTGGTCTGGAGCGCGGTGAGTTTCTTCCTTTCCGATGCTGGCAGCTTGCCAGTACTGTTGAAGAAGCTGGCCGATCTGCTTGACCAGTCACGCAGGCAAGTGCCGCCGTGGCTTGCAGCCTACCTGCCCGATAGTGCCGAAGCGCTGCAGCAGACCCTGACCGAGTGGATGCGCCAGCATGCGGCGCAGGCCACGCATCTGGGCCAGCAGACAGGACGCCTGATTGCCCATCTGCTGATAGGCATGGTGATCGGCGCGATGGCGGCCCTGTATGACACGACGCAGGTGCACCGTTTCAAGCCTTTGGCTGCGGCGCTGCATCGTCGCATCGCCAAGCTGCACGTGGCATTCCGTCAGATCGTATTTGCGCAAGTGCGGATCGCCGGCCTCAACGCCATCTTCACCGGCCTGTTCCTCGCCGTCGCACTACCACTGGCCGGCGTGCACCTGCCGCTGGTAAAGACGATGATTGCGGTGACTTTCGTGGCTGGCCTGCTGCCCGTGCTGGGCAACCTGATCTCGAACACCGTGATCGTCATCGTCGGACTGTCGCATTCGCTCCCGGTCGCGCTGGCGGCGCTGGCTTTTCTGATCGCGATTCACAAGCTCGAGTATTTCCTGAACGCGAAAATCATCGGCTCGCAAATCAATGCGCGCGCGTGGGAATTGCTCGCCGCGATGCTGGCGATGGAATCGTTGTTCGGTATCCCCGGCGTCATTGCTGCGCCGGTGTTTTACGCGTATATCAAGACCGAACTGACGGACGCCGATCTCGTCTGAGATCGCGAGCCCGCACTACCTCTGCGCCGCTGCTTGGCGCGGGCAGGCAGCCGAGACAGGGACAGGGACAGAGACAGAGACAGAGACAGCGTCAGCGCATGGCCTGCTGCTGCAGGCGGCCGTAACTGGTGATCGCGTAGCCTTTGCTGCCGATTTGTGCGAACGGTTCGTCGATCGCGAATTGCGGCAGCGTCCGCTCCTCGTCAGAGACGTCGAGTCCCTGCGCGGCGATTTGCCAATCGGTGTTGTTCGCCTCTTCCGGGATGGGCTTCCCGGCCAAAACGAGCAGATAGGAATATTGGCCACCCGCTTCCGGGCGGCGGTAGAGGTCGATGCGCATCATGGTCTCCCCAGGCCGGGTTTCAATGGCTGCTTCGACCGGCGCGTGCACACAAGGTTGCGCACGTGACGGTGATTACAGATTGCTCAGTCGCTCAGTGAATCGTCAATGCTATTGCCTGTTACTTCGCTGCCGGATCCCGCTGTCCGCCCTCTTCCTCAGCCAGTGACGCGATCAGGTCCGCCGGTCGTGACGAGCGCTTGCGCAGCTTGATGTTGAGCATTTCGACGATAACCGAGAACGCCATCGCCGTGTAGATGTAACCCTTGGGAACATGGGTGCCAAAGGCTTCGGCAATCAGCACCACGCCGATCGCGACCAGGAAGGCCAGCGCAAGCATCTTGATCGTTGGATGGCGCGACACGAAGCGGCCGATGGCGCCGGCAAAGCCCATCATCAGCGCCACCGACAGTACGACGGCGGTGATCATCACTTCAACGTTATCCACCATGCCCACCGCCGTGATGATGGAGTCCAGCGAGAACACCATGTCGATCAGCATGATCTGCATGATGACGGACGCAAAAGCAGCTTTCGCGGCCCCCGGTTTGCCGTTCCCGTGCGCGCCTTCCAGTGACTGGTGGATCTCGCCCACGCTCTTCCACAACAGGAAAAGGCCGCCGCCAAGCAGTACCAGGTCGCGCCCGGAGAAAGCCTGGCCGAGCACATTCAGCATGGGTTCTTTCAGGCCGACGATCCAGGCCAGCGTCATCAGCAGGCCAATGCGCATGAACATTGCCGCAAACAGGCCCAGGCGGCGCGCCAGCTCTTGCTGCTGTGCCGGCAGCTTGTCGACCAGGATGGAGATGAAGATCACATTGTCGATGCCCAGCACCAGCTCGAGCGCCGTCAGGGTCGCCAGCGCGATCCAGGCCTGCGGGTCAGTGAGCAGCTCGAGCATGTACATGTCCTTGGTCATCGATGGAAGATGGTCAGGATTGTAACCCCGGGCGGGCCAATTCCGGCCTTTCCCCATCTTCCGGATTTCCAGACATAATTGGAGGGTCGCTTCGAAAATCTGGAAGGAATCCACTGTGAGCCTGAATTTTCGCCACCTGCACTATTTCTGGGTCGTTGCCAAGGAAGGCAGCGTCACGCGTGCCGCCGAGCGTCTCGGGCTGGCGATCCAGACCATCAGCGCGCAGCTCGCGTTGCTGGAGCAGGCCGTCGGCAAGGCGCTGTTCAAGCCTCAGGGCCGGCGCCTGGTGCTGACCGAGGCCGGCCAGATCGCGCTGCGCTATGCGGATCAGATCTTCCTGCTCGGCGAGCAGCTGCAAGAGGCGCTGGCTGATGTCGATGTCGAGCATGTGATGCGGCTGACGGTCGGCATTTCCGATTCCCTGCCCAAGCTGATCGCATCGCGCCTGCTGGATGCGGCGCTGGCATTACCCCAGCGCGTGCGGCTGATCTGCTATGAAGAGCAGTTCGAATCCCTGCTGGGCAAGCTATCGGTGCACAAGCTGGACGTGATGCTGACGGATCGGCCGGTGCCGCCGGGCTCGTCGCTGCGTGTGTTCAGCCACTTGCTGGGTGAGACGCAGATCAGCCTGTATGCCGTGCCTGCCCTGGCGGCGCGCTACAGCGAGGGATTCCCGAAAAGCCTGAACGATGCGCCGCTGTTGCTGCCGACGCGGAACAACGCCGTGCGCGGTCGCATCGACAACTGGCTCGAGTCGAACGACTTGCGGCCGGACGTGATCGGCGAGTTCGACGACAACGCCTTGCTGCATACCTTCGGCCGTGCCGGACGCGGGCTGTTCCCGGCACCGGCGGCCATGGAGAAGGATGTGCTCGAACAGTTCGGCGCCGTGCCGGTCGGCGCAATGACGCAGGTGCGCGAGCAGGTGTATGCGATCTCGAACGAGCGCAAGATCAAGCATCCGGCGATCGAGGCCATCCTGAACGCGATGCACAAGGACGTGTTCTGAGCGCGCTTTGAAGTGGTCTGTAAAGAAGTCTGCAGCGAGCTTTGAAGAGCGCCCTGCGGCGGCCGTGGGCGCTTCCGACTGGGGACCGGCGCCGTGATCATGGATGCCATCGACACCGATGCGCAGATAAAAAAAGAGCCGGCATAGGCCGGCTCTTTGCATTGCTGCTGACGGTGCGTCGCCGAGGCGGCGCGATCCGTCGGGCGCGCCATCAGTACAGGTTCGAGATCCAGTGTGAGAGGTTCTCGATGTCTTCGTCGGACAGGGTCTGCGCCAGGCTGGTCATGTTGCCAGCATCGTTGGTGCGCTCGCGAGCCTTGAAGTTTTTCAGCTGCGTGGTGATGTATTCCGGGTGCTGGCCTGCGAGGCGCGGCACTTCGTTCTGGCCGGCCATGCCGCCCATGTGGCACATCGCGCACAGCGATTCCTCGGCCTTCTTGGCGCCGGCGGTCACTTTGGCCGGGTCTGCCTTGAAGCCGGTGCGGGCTTGCTTCTGCGACTGGAAGTACGCAGCGATGTCTTGCATGTCTTGCTTTTCGAGACCCGCGGCCACAGCCGACATCATCGGGTTCTTGCGGCGGCCTTCTTTGTAGTCCTTCAGCTGCAGATAGATGTAGCGAGCATTCTGGCCTGCGAGGGTCGGGAACATGCCGGCTTGCGAGTTGCCGTTCGGGCCGTGGCAAGCAACGCATGCCTCGGCTTTTTTCTTGCCAGCCTCGACGTCCTGCGCCTGGGCGCTTACGCACACGGAGGCAAGGGCGAGCAAGGCGGTCACAAACAAACGAAATTTCATGACGAAACCTTAACAATCTTGAGTGGAAAAAAAGGGGGCTGCCCTCAGGCAGCCCCCTTGTTTACTGCTGCGCTTGAATTATAGCGAGAACACGAAGACGCTGTTGCCGCGCTTGAAGTCGAGCTGGGTGTTACCACCAGCTGCGACGGCAATGTACTGCTTGCCGTTGACGGTGTACGAGGTCGGCGGTGCGTTCACACCTGCGCCGCACTGGTACTGCCACAGCACCTTGCCGGTCTTGGCGTCATACGCCTTGAACCAGCCATTGCCTTCACCAGCGAACACCAGGTTGCCAGCGGTCGACAGAACGCCACCAATCATCGGCTGGTCGGTACGTGCTTTCCAGACCACCTTGCCGGTGTCGATGTTCACGCCGACGACGTTACCGAACTGCTCTTCGCCCGGGATGTTCTTGAACGCGCCACCCAGCCACAGCTTGCCGCCCGGGTAGGCAGCAGCTTCAACGTGGTAGGTCATCGGCTGTTCGAGGTTGGCAGCGAATGCCAGGCGCAGGCCCGGGTTCACAGCCAGCGGCGACCATTCAACACCACCGTTCGCGCCCAGCGACATACGTGCGCCTTGCTTGGTCGGCAGGGTCCACAGGCCTTCTTGCGACACCATCGGATCCGAGAAGCGGATCAGGTTGCCGTTCGAACGGTCATGAACGTAGATGTGACCGGTCTTGCCACCGTGGATGACGCCCGGGATCATCTTGCCGTTCTTGTCTTTCACGTCGACCAGGATCGGCGGGGAGACAGCATCCAGATCCCACACGTCGTGTGCGACATACTGGTAGTGCCACTTGTACTTGCCGGTCTCGAGGTCAACAGCGACCAGCGAGTCGGTGTACAGGTTGTCGCCCGGACGCTCTGCACCGTACAGGTCAGGCGACGGGTTGCCGACCACGAAGAACACGGTCTTGGTCTTGGTATCGACTGCCGGAGTCATCCAGACGCCGCCACCCAGGGTCTTGTAGAAGTCGCCGCCGTTCTTGGCCAGCGCTGCTTTTTCGGCAGCGATGTCGCGCTTCATGTTGCGACCGGTTGCGTCGTTCTCAGCCCACACACCTTCGTGGCCCTTTTCCGGGATGGTGTGGAAGGTCCATGCTAGCTTGCCCGAATTGGCGTCGTAGGCTTTCACGAAGCCGCGCACGCCGTATTCGCCGCCGTTGGTACCGATCAGCACTTTGCCGTCGACGACAGCCGGAGCCATCGTTTCGCTGTAGCCGAGTTCCGGATCAGCGATCTGGGTTTCCCACAGCAGCTTGCCGGTCTTGGCATCGAGAGCGACCAGTTTTGCGTCCAGCGTGCCCATGAAGAGCTTGCCGTCAGCGATTGCAACACCCTTGTTGTTCGGGCCGCAGCAGTAGGTCGACACCGGGCCGATCTTGTGCTTGAAGTGCCAGTACTGTTCGCCAGTGGTCGCGTTGATCGCGTACACGTGGTTGTACGAGGTGGTCACGTACATCACGCCGTTAGCGACGATCGGTGCGGTTTCCATCGACTCGACGATACCAGTCTGGAACACGAATGCCGGGCGCAGCTTGGC
>JACCED010055973.1_pt1 | contig 10984 bp, 6 predicted proteins | sample 7455021 | NCBI WGS metagenome assembly JACCED01 (sample SAMN15323456, study PRJNA562643) | freshwater metagenome | isolation source: river surface water | place: USA:Blue River Watershed | collected 2017-08-19 | reverse complement strand
CTTTTAAGTCTCGGCAAATTTGAATGGCATCGTCACGCAGATGACGGCGTTTCATTCTTTTCAAAATCAAATCATCGCCTGATTGCAATGAGAGATGAAGGTGCGGCATCAGGCGATCTTCAGTAGCAATCGCTTCAATAAGATCTTCATCCGCTTCAACGGAATCAATTGATGACAAACGCAGCCGCTTCAAATCAGGCACGTGTTTTAAAATCGCTTTGACAAGTTGCCCGAGTTTGGGCTTACCCGGCAAATCGGGGCCATAGCTTGTGAGATCAACGCCCGTGAGAACGGCTTCACTATGGCCTCGATCAACAAGTTTTGCGATTTGCGCGACAACATCGCCCATCGGTACAGAGCGCGAAACGCCGCGCCCATAAGGAATAATGCAAAATGTACAGCGATGATCACAGCCATTTTGCACTTCAACAAAAGCGCGTGTATTCTCCAAAAAGGCCGAGACAAAATGCGGTGCGTGTTCAGTCACCGCCATGATATCAGCAACTTGTACACGCGGATAGGGTTGATCATCCGTGTTAAGTGTATCGGCGAGTGCTGCCCATGTTTCGCGCTTTGTTTTTGTATCATTACCGATTACGAGCGAAACTTCGTCAAGTGCTGCGAAACGTTCCGGTTCGATTTGCGCCGCACATCCTGTAACAATGATTTTTTTATCCGGCGTTTCGCGTTTGATTTTACGGATTGTTTGGCGCGCTTGTCTCACCGCCTCGGCTGTCACCGCACAAGTGTTGATGATCACGACGTCAGAAAGACCGCTCGCAGTGGCGGCGTCTTTCATCGCCTCCGATTCAACGAGATTGAGGCGGCATCCCAGCGTCACAAGTGTGACACTCATGAGCGGCTCGCAGCAAAGAGTGAGGCTTCAAGCATGCCCTGATGTTCGTATTCAACGGGACCCGTCATCAACACGTGCGAATCGGATGCCCGATAATCAATTACAAGATCGCCACCCGGCAAGGAGACACGCACGCGGCGTTCAGTGAGGCCGCGGCGTGAGGCCGCGACAACGGCTGCACAAGCGCCCGAGCCACAAGCAAGGGTGAGACCTGCGCCGCGTTCCCACACTTTTTGAATGATGTGATCACGGCTCGCAATCTTCACAAGCGAGATATTGGCACGCTCGGGAAAGAGCGGATCATGTTCTAAAATCGGACCATTCACATCAAGAGCATAGGCTTCAACATCATCGACAAAAAAGATTGCATGGGGATTGCCCATATTCACGCAAGCTGGATCATTAAGTGTTTTGCCATTGGTTGTCTGATAGGAAAAATCGATGTGATCGATATTTTTTACAGCATGCGATAGCGGAATCTCTTGCCACTCAAATCGCGGCATACCCATGTCAATCGTGAATGCGAATTCTGCCTCGCGGCGACACTTTAAAAGTCCGGCAGCGGTTTCCAGCACCAGATGATTTTTGTTGTGATCACGAAGCATATGCCAGCTCACACAGCGCGTACCATTCCCGCAGGCAGAGGATTCGCTGCCATCGGTATTGAAGATGCGCATAAAGCCATCACTGTCTTTCGAGCGCGGATCGAAGATCACCATCAATTGATCAAAATGAGTTGAATGATGATGAGCGATGGCGCGTGCTTCCGCAGCCGACACCGAGAGCGTTGTGCCGCGCAGATCCAAAATCGTGATCGCGTTCCCGGCGCCATTCATTTTCACGAAAGGCCGACCGGCAAGGGGGCTTGTCATCATTTCCTGCTCCTGACGCGCGCGGGCATAGCATAGGCCGGTGGCGTGAGGCGAGGGGTTCCCTGATTTCACAAGGCTCGACCCTTTGCCCTTGTCTGGTTTATCGTCGGCGCGAATCAGGGCGGGAAACCCTGAAAGAGGAGACGCGTCCCTGATGGCCAAGCGGTTTGTCCCCCTTTTTGGACTTTTCGTTGCTCTCGGCATGGGCATTCTGCCCCTCAGGGCTCAAACCATCGACTCGACCCCCTTGGCGCCGCCGCCGGATCTCCCGCCACCCGTCGTCATGCCGATTGAAACACCGAAAGGCGCGCTTGAGGCGCCAGCGTCCCCCGCGCCGGGCGAACCTGCTGCGCCAGCAAGCGCCACCGCGGTTTTTAAAAGTGTGGCTCCTCCCGCTTCTGAAGTGATCTTGCCCGATAGGCTTACGCTTGAATCGCGTCCTGCTTTGATCACGCATGGCAAAGGCGAATGGGAAAAAGCCTATGATCAAATCCGTGAAGCGGTGGCAAAACTCAAAGCGGCGGCGGAAAAATCAAAGCTCTCTGTTGTTGGCTATCCGCTTACGATTTTCATTGAGACTGATAATTCCGGTTTCACTTACGATATCATGTTGCCGATTGCGGGCGCGTCGCCACCGCCTGATTTGGCAGGTGATATAAAGCTCGGTGAGACACCGACCGGCAAAGCCATCCGCTTTGTGCATCTTGCGTCTTATGATGAGATCGACGGCGCTTATGAACAAATCACCGCCTATCTCGATGCGAAAGATATCATTGTGAAAGATGCATTCATTGAAGAATATCTCGCCTTTGGAGATAAATCCAATTCACCCGAGACAACCATCAATATTCTTGTTCAGCCAAAAAAATAAATTGGCATTTAGGCGTTTAACACTTCGCCTGGGCGAAGGACGGTAAATTTCTTTTCATCGACTTTGTGAGTGGCTAGCGCCTTTTTCAAATCTTCCGGCGGACGTGTAACGCCCTCATTTGTTAATTGAAATGTGCCCCAATGATGCGCCACAGCACGTTCTGCCCCAAGCGCTATAAGTGCACGCACCGCTTCATCCGGGTTCATATGTTGCTCAGCCATAAACCAGCGTGGCTCATAAGCACCAATCGGTAGAATCGCCAATTTTAAACGTCCATGCTTTTCGCGTGCTGCGGGGAAAATTTTTCCGTCATGATATCCTGTATCGCCGACATGATAGATGCGTCCGGCCGGCGTCTCGATCACGAAGGCTGCCCACAGTGCACGCAGACGATCACGAATGCCGCGCGCGGACCAATGATAGGCTTCTTCGAAATGAACAGCGATGTTAGGGCCAAGTTCAACACGCGCACCCCAATCATGCGCTTCAGCGCGAATGCCCGCATGAGCATCACGAATGATCGTGTCATTACCAAGTGGTGTAACAATGCGCGGCGCATGAACCGCATGCAGACGGCGCAGCGTGGCGATGTCGAGGTGATCATAGTGATTATGGGAAACAAGCACGACATCAATTGGCGGTAGTTTCTCAAACGGAATGCCGGGCGGGTTCACACGTTTCGGCCCGACAAAGCGCAAGGGCGAGACACGCTCCGACCATACCGGATCGATCAGAATGTTGAGCCCGCCCGTTTGCAGAAGAAAACTGGCATGACCGACATAAGACAGCCTGATGTCACGACCCGGTACCCGATGCGGGGGAGCGTCCATGTAAGGGCTAGGATGTGAGGCGGGCCAGCGTTCCGGCTTACGTTCCATCATCCAGCGCAAAAGATCGCCAGGAGATTTTTTCCAGCGGCGCCCCGGATTGAAGAAATGTTCGCCGTCGAAATGGTCGCTGACAGGCCCCTGATAATAGGGGTTGCGGCTTTTTGCAGGAATTTTCACGTGATCATTCATGGAGGTGCGGACTATGGCGAGCGTCGCTTCTCCTGTCAAAACAATAAGACCGTTTCATGAAGGGATCCGACAATGTTCCCCGAAAGTCGTTCTTGTTCTTCTCATAGCAAGCCATTACCTAGGCGCGTGAGTTCGCGCTTTTTTCCGGACAAAAGGCAGGTCCCCGATGAATCTCAAGGCCATTTCGCTTGGGAAAAATGTTCCCGATGATGTCAATGTTGTGATCGAGGTCCCGATTGGCGGCGAACCGATTAAATATGAAATCGATAAAGACGCGGGCGCACTCGTGGTTGACCGGTTTCTCTACACATCCATGCGTTATCCGGGCAATTATGGCTTCATTCCGCACACACTCTCCGATGATGGTGATCCTTGCGATGTGATTGTTGCCAATACTAGAGCGATTATTCCTGGTGCGATTATGAGCGTGAGACCTGTGGGTGTGCTCATCATGGAAGATGAATCGGGCGGCGATGAAAAAATCGTCACGGTGCCCAGCGCAAAACTCACCAAGCGCTATGAGAAGATTATGAATTATACCGATCTTCCGGAAATCACGATCCATCAGATCGAGCATTTCTTTGCCCATTACAAAGATCTCGAACCCGGCAAATGGGTCAAGATTGTGCGTTGGGGTGACGCTCAAGAGGCGCGCCGCCTGATCCTTGAAGGCATCGAGCGCGCTAAACAAAAGGCCTGAGACACTTCAAAGACAAGCGCTTGCCCGTTTAGCGTTGATCCGGCTTTGCGTGCCTGACACTTTCGCGTTACGGAGACATTCCGTTGGTCATCGCCCGATGATTCGGGTGAAGAGCGGAGGGCTTAACGCATGGCGGCACTCATTGTGAGCTTTCTTCGGCAGCATCGCTCGCTTGTATTCAGTCTTTTGGCACTTGTGCTTTTGTCATGGTCCGCACCGGTCAACGCGCAGGACCAAACCAATGTTCGTGCACAGCTTGACGCGTTGCGCCTTGAACTTGATGGGATCGAAGCGGCAATCACATCCCGCCCGATGGGTGACTCTTCTTTTCAAGAAAAGCGGCAACGGGTTGAAGCCATCGCACAATCTGTAAAGACCATCACCGATGAACAATCGCCGCGCGCCGAAGCCATTCGTTCACGTTTGAAAGAATTGGGTCCAAAGCCTGACGACAAGGCGCCGCCCGAAAGCCCCGATATTTCAAAAGAGCGGGAAGAGCGTGAAAGGGCGCTCAAAGAATTTGATGATACTGTGAAGCTTGCACGCACCTTGTCGGTTCAAGCCGATCAATTGCAAACGGCGATTTCCGACAAACGGCGTGCGCTCTTTACGCAGCAGCTTTTCTCACAATCAGCAAGTGTCCTTTCGCCCGGGCTTTGGTCTGACATTGGATTTAATTTTTCGCACGATTTGCGAGCGCTTGGAATTGTCGCGCGGGATACAATCGAACGTGCGGTTGATCGCGCGGGCCTTCTTGGCGGATTGTTGATCGCATTGGGGCTGGGCCTAACCGCTTTTGCCACGACGCTTGCGCGGCGACATGTGATCGCGATGATCGAACGCTCGACGCGTTTCGGCAACCCAACGCGATTGCAACGTGCGTTGCGCGCAGTGGCTATGGGCGCCATCGGTTTCGTTATTCCCTTCTTTGGCATTTTCGCGATTGAACAAGCGGTTGATGGTGCTGCCCTCCTGCCAAACCGCGTTGAACCTGTGATGGTGGCGGTGCTTCGCGCCGCTGTCTTTATCAGCTTTATTGGCAGTCTTGCAGGAGGCATCCTCGCGACCGCGAAGCCTGAATGGCGCGTGCTTCCTTTGGGAGATCGTCAGGCTGAAAAACTTGCAGCACTCGCGCGGCGCATCGCTCTCATCATCGCGACGGGTCGTGTGATTGAATCAATTAATCAAGCGATTGTTGCGGGTCTCGGCCTTTCCGTTCTTTCAAAATCACTGATCGCGCTTTTGGTCGCTGCTACACTCACGATTGGTCTTTATCGCTTAAAGCCAGAAGATCGTGGTGATGCATTCGGTGATCAGAGACCCTTCTGGATTGTGATCGCTCGCCTCTTTGGGTGGGTGATGATTGTCGGTATTTCGATTTCAGCAATTTTTGGTTATCCGGTTCTCGCAAGCTTTCTTGCCGATCAACTCGTGACCATCGTGATCTTGACCGTCCTCACTTACATCGGTCGGCAGATTGCCGAAGATTCATTTGATTATCTGATGTCACCGAGCACAAAGGCGTTCCGTTCGATACAGTCTGCCTCAGGTCTTTCGCGTCCTGCGCTTGAACAAATTGCCGTCATTCTCTCGGGCGTCTTGCAGCTTTTGGTTTTAGGTCTTGGCGTAACTTTAGCACTTGCACCATGGCGGGTTGATTCAGGCGATATTCTGTTGCCGCTTAAAGCCGTGATTTTCGGCTTTACCATCGGTGAAGTCACGATTTCATTCGGTGCAGCCTTCTTTGCGATTCTTCTTTTCGGCGCCGGTATTCTCCTGACACGCGGTTTACAAAGATGGCTCACACAAAATTATTTGCCCCGTACGCATCTTGATTCTGGATTACGAAATTCGATTGTGACCGGAATTGGCTATGCCGGTTTTATCGTTGCCGCTGCTGTTTCATTGAGTGGCCTCGGCTTAAGTCTCGAGAAAGTCACCATCGTTGCCGGCGCTCTCTCGGTCGGTATCGGTTTTGGTCTTCAATCCATCGTCAATAATTTCGTTTCGGGTTTGATCCTCTTGTGGGAGCGCGCCATTCGTGTGGGTGATTGGGTGGCTGTTGGTACTGAAGAAGGGCATGTCAAACGCATCAATGTGCGCGCCACAGAGATTGAAACATTTGACCGCTCGGTTTTGATCGTTCCGAATTCATCGCTTGTCTCAGGCGTGGTTAAAAATCGCGTTCATAATGATCGCACAGGCCGTGTTGTCATTTCTATTCCGGTGTCGCGCGACGCCGATCCGGATCTTGTTCATCGCTTGATGAGTGAAGCCGCCCAGGCAAATGGCAAATTGCTTCGCGACCCCGCGCCAAATGTTCAATACAAAAAATTAGGCGAGAACGTAAAAGAATTCGAGCTCACAGGCTTTGTCGCCGAAGTGGATGATGCCGGACGCGTGAGCTCCGAGTTACTTTTTGCCATTGATCGCGCGTTACGCGCAAATGGGCTCGGCGAGATATTAAGCCGCACTGTGATGGTGAATGAAGAGAAATCCAAATAAGAGGCGAAAAATTTTCGTCTCTTATTTATCTTTGCCTTCGAGTTGCGACTTCAAAGCCAATAATTTTGCAAAAGGCGAATTGGGATCGGGTGCACGATCTTGTTCGCGCGGACGCGGGGGATCCTGCCATCCGCGATCCGGCTTACGGGCTTGATCTTTTTTGCCGCCGCGCCCTTCAAAGCGCTGCCCACCACGACGCTCATCACGGCCACCGTCATGTTTTCCATGTTGTTTGCGCGGCGGACGATGTTCACCATCCTCTTGTGCACGTTTGTCAGGACGGCGATGGAATGATGTCTTCTCACCCGCTTGCGAAGTGTTTGAGTCAGCAGATACAGCCGCTTCCCCTTCGCGCGGCTTATTGTGATGAGGTTTACGACGATCATGCTTTTGCCCTTGCGGGCGGTGGCGATGTTGCCGCCACACTTCAATCATCACAGGATCAGCAGCTTCGGTCGTTGTGGCCTCAGGTGAGGGCGTTGCAACTACAACTTCGGGCACGACAATTTCCGGGTCACTGGTTACGGCTGTTGTCTCACTTGCTACAGGCGACGAAGGCGCTTCGGTATCAGATGCGGCTTCCGTTGTGACTTCAGATGCAACCGCTTCATTCGCTTTTGCAAGCGCAACAGTGATTGCGGGTCCTGCACGACGATCCATGATGTAGCCGAGCGACTTCAAAATCGAATTGAAATCTTCACCTGCACATCCGCAAAGCGATGTCATCGCAACGGTGACAACAAAGCCTTCACCATCTGCAGCACCTGCTGGAGGTTCACCCGGTGTGATCCCTGGACGATATTGAATCGCAGGGCGAATAAGATCGGCCAATCTTTCAAGAATATCGACACGCACAGCGCGTGTACCGCACACGCGGAAACCGGCAGCACGATAAAGCGGTTTCGGTGTATCCGGATTAATGGGAATTGATGTACGCCCCGAAGCGGCGAGATGAAGAATGTCATCAAGCCCTTTTACTTCTGCGCCACCTTCTTTAAGTGCCCAGAGTTGACAAGCGAGAGCGCGAGGCGCTGGTTTCAACAAAGCGGGAACCGTTAAGTGATATGCGCCAAATCTTACACCAAGACCACGCAAGGCTGCGCGCGCTTCTTGGTCAAGCGTTTTCATATCTTCATTGACTTTGGTGCGATCAAGAACACCCAGCGCTTCTGCGATTTGAAACCCAATACCTCGCGCCATGCCTGTAAGCGCTTCTGGTTCTTCCAATTTCAAAAGAGGTCCAAGAAGTTTTTCGACATGCGCTTTGAGCCAAAGATCAATGCGGTTTTGAACTTTCTCGCGATCTGCTGATTCAAGATGTTCGTCAGCAAGAAGGCGCAAACGCGGGGCGAGAAGTTTTTCGCCAGCAGTCAAACGGGCAATCGGCTCACCCAAGAAGCGCAACGCACCGTCATGGCTCAAAGTGAACGCTTCATCGACGGCATTTGAAACACGTGTGGCACGGTTCGCAAATTCACCCGCAAGCGCTTTCAACGCAGCGGCACGCAAGGCCTTGCCTTCGGGCGATCCTGTGTCCGATTCAGGCACGAATTGAAACCCGATCAATCGGCCGACGGGGTGTGACTCGACAAGGACTTCGCCCGTCGCCGTGATATCCGCTTCCAGCATCGCGTTCTCTCTCAGCCGACGCATCAGGACGCTGGTGCGGCGGTCAACAAATCTTTGGGCCAGACGCTCATGGAGCGCGTCTGACAATGCATCTTCTACCTGTCGCGTGGCTTCCTGCCAATGCGTCGGATCAGCGAGCCAATTCTCACGATTGGCGACAAAGGTCCATGTCCTGATCTGGGCGATCCGTGCGGAGAGCGTGTCGATATCGCCATCGGTCCGGTTTACCTCGGCGATCTGGCGGGCGAACCAATCGGCCGATATCTGTCCTTTGGTCGCCAGGTTGAGATAGAGCGTGGTAACGAGATCGGCATGCGCCTGGGGAGAAACCTTACGATAATCAGGCACTTGGCACACGGCCCAGAGCAATTCGACGGCTTTTTGTCCTTTGGCGGCGGCCATCATTTCCCGATCCCGCGAAGCCGCCTCAAGCGCTCGGAGATCATCCGCCAAGGGTGCGCGGGTTAGGCCGTCTTCTTCGGGGACACGATCAAGCGCGTGGATCAGCGCGGGGACGCTTGAAAAATCAAGCTCGGCGTTGCGCCATTGCAGCATGGGCAAAGGTGGAAACACATGAGACTCGAGCGCTTCAACGAGCTCATCTTCAAAAGGCGCACAACGACCTGTCGATCCGAATGATCCATCTTTCAAATAGCGGCCGGCACGTCCGGCGATCTGTCCGAATTCACCCGGCACAAGCCGACGAAATTTTGTGCCGTCATATTTTCGATCTCCGGCAAAAGCGACATGATCGACATCAAGATTAAGCCCCATCCCAATCGCATCTGTCGCAACGAGATAATCAACATCACCTGATTGATAGAGTGCGACTTGTGCATTGCGTGTGCGTGGTGATAGCGCACCGAGAACAACAGCTGCACCACCACTTTGACGACGAATGAGTTCGGCAATTGCATAAACTTCATCAGCAGAAAATGCGACAATCGCTGAACGGCGCGGCAAACGGCTGATTTTGCGATCACCTGCAAAAGTCAATTGCGACAGGCGTGGACGCGTTGTTGTTTGCAAGCCGGGTATGAGCTTCAGCAATAAAGGTTTGATCGTTTCTGCGCCGATCAACATTGTTTCATCACGACCGCGCATATTGAGAATACGATCCGTGAAAATGTGACCGCGATCAAAATCGGCTGCGAGTTGGCATTCATCAATCGCGATGAAACTGACATCAACATCGCGCGGCATCGCTTCAACAGTCGCTACATAATAACGTGCGCCCGGCGGTTTGATTTTTTCTTCACCGGTAATGAGCGCCACCGCAGGCGCGCCCACACGCGCGACAACGCGTTCATACACTTCGCGAGCGAGCAATCGCAAAGGCAAACCAATGATGCCGGAGGGATGCGCCAGCATGCGTTCAATGGCGAGATGAGTCTTGCCGGTATTGGTCGGCCCGAGAATGGCGGTGACGCCACGGGCACGCTGGGAAGGGGGAAGGGAGGGAGAACGCATGATCAACTTCAAAGAGGCGCTGGAACCTGCCCGACCCTTTGTATCAAAGTCAAACCGATTGTCGCAAAATGAGACAAAGTCAGAGAGGAAATGACAGGGAAATCGAACGATTAAGGAACGAATCGCGTCCGAATCGCTTTTGGTGTCGGAAGCGACCAATGACGTTAAAAATCGATCAAGCGCGCTTTTTAGGCAGATTCACTTTTCATCAAGTTTTGGCGCAAATCGGGAACGAATCCTGCACGAATCAGCGTTTTTCATGCAAACGCCGTCGCAATTTGAGACAAACGTCGATGAATTAAGGAGTCTCAGCGGTCGCGGTGTCAGAGGGTTTTTCAAAACCCTCGATTTTCGTGGCTTCGATCCGCAGATTACCGATCATGGTTGCAATCTGGATATCAACCGGCACGAAATAAGATTGCCCGGGAACTTGTGCGAGGCGCACCGAAATATCCCGGTTATTCTCCATATAGGTCACATTCGCGCGCTTTTCGCGATGGCCTGAGACCGGCATATAACGAACATAACAATCGACTGTCGGGCCTTTATATCCCGGGATGCTCAGTGTCCTTTCTTGGTCGGGAAGCAAGGTGATATCAAAGCGTCCGGCCCCATCGAAGACTTTGAGCGTTTGCGCGCAGACATCACTCGCGGTGGGTTCATTTCTCAAAGGGATCAAGAACGCGGTCAGCGGATCGATAACGCCACGTTTCTGTTCTGGAAGAACAGGTACGCGATCAGGCCGCTCGGGCAGAGGCGGGGTGAGGACCGCACTTGTCACCGTGCCGCCCGACAGCGTCATATCCACGCGTTGGGGATCGTCTGGATGATCAACCGCGAGACTGTAGCGATTGCCGGAGAATTTTCCGCCACTCTCAACGCCTTCGACATCAGCGATGAGGTGTGGCGCAAAGAAATAGCGGAAAATACCCAGGAAATCGGCGCCGAGATGAAGTTTATAGCCCGATCCGCGCCGCGTTTCTGAGAAACGGGCGGTTCCGATTGAGATAAAGGCGATCGAAACCGAATAATAAACCGAATAGGATTTTGGCGTAGCTGATG
>JACCED010577641.1_pt1 | contig 10985 bp, 8 predicted proteins | sample 7455021 | NCBI WGS metagenome assembly JACCED01 (sample SAMN15323456, study PRJNA562643) | freshwater metagenome | isolation source: river surface water | place: USA:Blue River Watershed | collected 2017-08-19 | reverse complement strand
TTGTAATTATGGATAACCAAATAATTAAATTTGATATTGATAGAAATAAACTTGGCAATTGGAATAATGATATTAGATGTTATCACAAGTTGTTGTCAAAAGAATAATTTTTCATTTATAAATAAAAATTGAATATGATTTAATTTACTATTTGATTTTCAAATAGTAAATTATGGAAAACAGAGATTTAACATATGAACAAGAAAATATAGGATATGATTGTCAATATCCTGAAGGTGGTATAAAATGTAAAAATTATAAATTATGTGAACATGTATTGCCACCCGACTGTTGGCAATGGGGCAAAAATTATTTGTGTATGACTTGTGATATTTTTGGATGGAATGAATTATTATTTATTGATTGTAATGAAGATTGCTGTGTTTGTCTAAATCATTGTGTAAATAAAATGGAATTTCCAACAAAATGTGGTCATTCCTTTTGTATTGAGTGTTGTAAAAATTTATTATTTTGGGATGAAACTCGGTATCATTTATCACCCGAACCATTTGGATGTCTTCCGTGTCCAAATGGTTGTATTAATCCTGTTAAAGGTAAGCAATGTTATTGTGAAGAATATAGTTCTGTGCAAGATAATTGGGAAATAGAAAATCCTGTCCAGTGGGAAAAATGGAATGATGCAGAACATTTATCAATTGAAAAGGGTGAAGATGAAAATTCCTCATATAGTAAATGTGTTTGTCCATTATGTAGGAAAAAATATAATTAAAAAATTAATTTATTTATTAAGTAATTTACAAAAGTTTAATAATAAAAACAATTTACTTTAATAACTCTGTTTTTCTGGTTTAAAGAAATAGTTGTATTATATTATAATGAATAAGCTGGAACATTTTTTAGATTCAAAAGATAACACTGAAATAAATTCAGATATTTTTTCTTCGTGTGAAAAATTTGGTTATACTGATGATGTATTATTTCGTTTTCATTTAACTTGGTTACTAGAAAATTGTTATACAATTAAATTAATAGATAAACAAAGGATGCGAATGGGACAAAAAAAATTTAGAACCGAGTTATTTAAAAAATTTAATGGAACTTGTATAATTAGTGGAAACGATTGTGTTGATGAATTAGTTGCTGCACATATTGTACCTGTTGCTGATGCTGAGTCTTATGATATTGATAATGGACTATTATTAACAGCAACATTACATAATACTATGGACAAGTTATTGTGGGCAATTAATCCTAAAACTTTAGCTATTGAAATAGCTAAGGGTAAAAATATCGGGCAAATATCCCAATATGCCGGTAAAAAAGTAAATTTACAACTGAATGCAGAACTAGAAGCTAATTTAATGTTCCATTGGGAAAAATTTAATAAAGCCTAATAAATTAAAAAAATTAAACAAACTACACAAATTAAAAGCAATTTTTTACTAATTTAATAAAAAATTGATTTTGAAAACTACTGTAATGAGTAAATTAACTCTAATGAATTACCAAGAAATATCGAAGTGTTTGGCACAATGTGACGAGCACATTAATGAAGGTGGTGGAAAAATCACTTCGGTTGTGCTAGCTGGGTTTAATTTACCAGATAACATTAAAAATTTTATAAAGCAGGACTATAAAACGGTTAAAAAAATAGTTGATTTTTATTATCAGGATTTTTCAATTAAATTAGCAGGTGCATCTGATTTAATTGAAGCACTAGATCAAATTAATTTTATAAAAAATAAAACGAACAGTAAAAAAACTCTTATGAAAGAATTTTCTGATGAAATATTACCTTGGTTAAAATCTGGGCAATTTTTTATTGATATTTACGAATCTAATGCACCACAAACAATTAATCCTACTGATATTACACCAATTAATAAAATTTCAAAATTTGTTCCAAGAGAAAATCAAGCAGAAGCATTTGCACGATTGGAATCCAAAGGGCTAGAAACTGGTATTCATTGCCAAGCAACTGGGTGTGGAAAATCATTTATTATTATCAGGTATTGCGATTATGCAAATAGAACCATTCCAAATCCAAAAATTATTCTATTTACTGAACGAGTTAATATTTTATCAGATCTATTTAGTTTTACTAAAGGTTCTTTGTTGCCTGATAAATCTAAATTAGAATATTGGAAATCTATTGGGATTGGTGATTTAACTGGTTTTGACATTATTAACCGTGTTACTGTGAAGAAAAAAGATTGGGCTGATTTGTTGTGTAAAGCAACTAAACCAACATTATTAGTTATTAACCGGGCATTTTTAACAGTATCAAGTATTTATAATAAAATTGGCAAGTCGGATTGTAATTTAATTTTACATGATGAATGTCATAATACTTCCAGTATTCAGTGCCATCAGTTTTTAACCAGATGTAAAGGCTTAGCTATTCCTATAGTTGGGTTTAGTGCAACCCCATTAAGAACAGGCCATGATGACAAACCAAAATTACTGGAAATATATGGGAAACCAGATAATCGGGAAGAACTTAACTTGTTAACTAATTACAATATGATTTATGCCATTAGTAAAGAATTAATTTTACCTCCAGAATTTTACTGGTATCAAATTGACTCGTATAATAAAGAAAATAAAGAAGACACCAATTCAGGAGATGTAACACAGGAAGATTTAGGTTCAGTACTAGAATTATTAAATCATTTGGTCCCTTTGCTTCCTAATAAAAAAATTGTCGCTTGGTGTGGAACTATCGCACTTGCCAAAAAATGGAAAGCGATGTTTGAGTCTAGTTATAAACAAAGAAAACACTTGAAAGATTTTGTTTTTGGTCTGGATACTTCAGAAACCAAAACACAGGATTATGAATGCTTTTCCAAATGTCCTCGAGATAAATCAGGTAATCCTATTGGACCAGACCAATTAGACAAGTCTGATCAAAGACAAATGTATTGGGGTAATTCAATATTGTTTTGTGCAAGCAAACATAGAGAAGGCTCTGATATTGGACTATTAGATGCCTGTTTGTTTTTAGACAAAGTTAAAAACCGCGGGTCTATCCCATTCATTCAATCAATTGGACGGGTTTTACGTACATGTTCCAATACACCAGGAAAAACAAAAGGAATTGTAATTGATGGATTTGTTAAAGCCCATAACAACTACGAAAAACAATTTGTTGATAAAATTATTGGGTATTATATGGCTTTGGAAAATCTTAGTTCAATCGGGGAAATTCAAGAAGGAACAGAGTCAAAGGAAAAAACCAAATTTGAACAATACGTGGAAATGCGGGATATTGTACAATTCGATAAAGAGAAAGAAACTATTAGCATGAGACTTGGCGATCGGGATATCAAAATTCACTGCAATAAATTAGAATGGGACCAAATAGTTAATAAATTTGATAAGGTATTACAAGAAAAAATCAAATTAAGTTCAGAAGACAACTTTACTCATAAAGCAAAAATTTTAAAAGAAGTTTTTCACTTTGGTCCAGAAACTAACTTTATCAAAACATATCGTGCAATTAGTCCAGCAGATAAATTGGCATATAACTTACCGGATATTGAGTCTGATGATTATGTTAAATTACTAAATGACAAATCATGGATTGAATTTTTAGGAGTGGAAAATTCCCATTATACATTAGAAGAATTGATTATTGTGGTTAGAAAAAATGCCAAACCAGTTAATCCAAAAAATTGGAAAGATCTAAATAAATTGGATCCAAAAATACCAAAATATCCCGAATACTATTATCCAAATTTTTCTTATAGGGCTTTTGAAAAAATTGGAAAACCAATACAAAAAATTGATTTATAATAATATTTAATTAATAGATTGTATAACAATGTCAAACAATAAAGATTATTTAGCTTTCTTTCACAAACTACATTGTATATTAAGAGATGGAGAGATTGGCCTTACCGGCTTAAATGCACTCAATGAAATCAATAACATGGTTTTAATTGTTTTTATGGAACAGTATGTGGATAAGTATGAATTAGATGAATCAAATAAATTTAGTTATGTTTATAACAAGTATGTTATTCCTTATATTACTGAAAAACATCAAACGGAAAAAAATAAAAAATTGGAAAGTATTATTGATAAATATAATGGTATTTTAAAAGAATTACACGATAACTCCAATACAAAAAAATATATATTTTCAGATACCAATAAAATATCTGCATTTTATTCAATTTCTAATAAAGGTACGGATATGGATGTTAATACATATTTTGGTGCTGCCAAACAATTAGCAGAACTATTTATGGCTTCAAGAGCTTTTTTCTATGGAACATCTGATAAAGAGTCAAAAGATGAGATGAAAATATCAAAAAACCAAATTAAAGAAGTTATGGAATCAATTGATTACGATATTTTAGGTGATGCTTATGAAAAATTTAAAGAAGACGAAGTTGGTAACCAAGGGAAAAACACCGGACAATACTTTACACCTAGACCTGTTGTTAAATTTGTGGTGGAAGATTTAGTTAAACCCAAACATAATGAATTGTGTTATGACTCTTCTTGTGGTACCGGTGGATTTTTCCATTATTTAAATAAATACGTTCATGCTAATTCAACTGAAAAAGCACATGCGAAATTTAAATCAAATATGTTTGGAAATGATAAAACACCTGAAATTATAAAACCATTGTACATTAATTTGTTTTTACATGATATCCCAGTGGACAACATCACCAATAGAAATTCAGTTTCACAAACAAACTGTTGGGAACAATTTGAGCGTTTTGATTGTATTGTTGGTAATCCACCTTATGGGATGAGTATTAAATCTAACCCAGAAGATTATGTTAAAGAAATTAATAAAGTAAAACTTAATTATTGGCCCAAATTTATGCAATCCAAAAAAACCGAAACTGTTAAAGATTCCATGGGACAATTTATGATTCATACTGTTAATAGTTTGAAAGTTGGAGGTAGATTTGGCCTGGTTATTGACCGTGGTATATTAAATAATGGTACTGAAAATAATTCATGGCAAAAGAAGCTTAGACAATGGTTGTTAACTGTTTGTGATTTTGATACAATTATTTTGTTACCTAAAGGCATTTTCACTCATACACAATTCGACACTGCTATAATTTACGGTGTTAAAAAAATCAGTTACGCCCAATCAGAATCCAGCTTACCAAAACCATCTACTGAAAAAGTTAAAATGTATGAGGCAAAGTTTGCAGATGAAAAAAATAAAAAGGGAATTCAAGTGGACCTTGCGAAACCAACTTTAGAATTATCAATTAAACAAATTGTTAACAAAGACTGGTCTTTAAAATATGACGACTATGTGGAAAAATCCGATGACTCTTATGAAGGGGTCCAATATAAAACACTTGGGGAAGTTTGTGAATATAATATTGGTGGAACTCCTGCAACAAAAGAATCAAAATTTTGGAACGGTAATAATTTATGGGTTTCTATTTCTGATTTAAATGAAGGAATTATCAATGACACCGAAAGAAAAATAACAAATTTAGGTATTGAAAAATCTTCAGTTAAATTAATTCCAAAAAATACCCTTATGTACTCTTTTAAATTAACAATTGGAAAAACAGCAATAACAAATAAAGAAATGTATTGTAATGAAGCAATTGCATTTTTTACTAACTTAAAAAATATATCAAAAGAGTATTTAAGAATATATTTAAAGTTATTATCATTTGATAAAATTAAACATTTGTCAAATAGTCAAATTGGAGATAGTCTTAATAAATCAACATTAGGACAAATAAAAATACCAATCCTACCACCAGATCATCAGGAGCGGATTGTCAAATTTATGGATGAGCATATTGGTCAAGATTATGGAGTTTTAGATAGATTAGTTAGCGAATTTGCATCTATCGACTTGTTTAAGTTCCTATTGTATGAAGACTATGATACTTTTGAAGTGGCAATTAAAATGGCTCAAGACCTGATTGATTACGATAAGCTTGGAAAGAAACGATTTAATACCCGTAGAAAATGGTGCTTTTCCATGGTTCCATCCAAGCCGATGAAACTTGGGGAATTGGTTGAAACTAAAAGAGGAAAAACTGTTACAAAAAATGAAGTTGAAAAAAATCCTGGAAAATATCCAGTAATCGGTGGAGGTATTAAACCCTTTGGATATTTTAATCAATTTAATGTAAGTAAAAATACTATTTTAATAAGTCAATCTGGTGCAAATGCTGGTTATGTATCAAAATATGATTCCGAAGTATGGGCATCTGATTGTTTTTCAGTTTTTTCAAACAATAATTCATTATTAGAAAAATATTTATTTGAATATCTAAAAAGTAAAAGCAAAGATTTTATTAAAAAGGTTTGTGATGGCGGATTACAGTCAGGACAGGCCCAACCTCATGTTTATGAAAAAGACATAAAAAAAATTACAATCCCAGTCCCATCAATTGAAGACCAAGAAAAGGTTGTCAAGCTAATTGAAGAAATAAATAAAGAAGAAAGTGAATTCAACAAAGGACTTAAAGCTATTGGTGAAAATATTAAACGTATGTACCAATGTGTTGAACAGTTAGTTGAATCTGCTGGTGATGAGAATAATGATTTAAATATGCAATCGGACCAAGCGGAACTATCGGAAGGATCCGACGAAGAATCCGATGCTAATGCAGAATCAGACACTGAACCCGAGACCGAAGAAATCGTAATTAAAGACAAGACTTATATTTTAGAAGGCACCAAAGTATATGTGAAAACTAAGAAAGGTACCAAGGGTGAACAATATGGCACATATATCAATGACAAATTTAAAAAACTTGCATCACCAAAGGAAATTGAAGTTTAAATTCCAATAATACTATTTAATTTATATTAATATTAGAATTTGTTTTAAATAAATAAATGGGAATTACTGTTAATATCAGCTAATAGTTTTTGAATTTCACTTATTATTTTCTTTTTTACAAATGGTTTTTTATTATCAGATTCAGAGTCTGTTGAACTATCGTCAGAGTCATCAGAGAAATTATTTAAATCACAAATATATTTGTTATTTGTATCATGTTCGAATTTTGCGTTTGACCAAGTGTTTTGTACCATTTCTTTGTTATGATATGCCTCCTCATTAAATCCAATGTGAAGTTTTTTAAACATTTTTTTAGACATCGGAACTTGCTTTATTCTCTGAATTGTTTCAACAATATGGGGTTCTTCAGTTTTAATTGAGTTAACATTTGTAACCACACCATTATACACTGTATCAAAAACATCTTTTTTGTTAACAACTTTTATTCTTTTTGTTTCTGGATCAATTACATTTGCATATGCGTCGTTTTTCCCAGTAACACAAAAGTTTTGACATTGTGGAAGTGCTGGATTAAAATGTTTGGTCTTAACAATTTCTAATATAGAATTGAGACCATTTTTTTCAATAATTTTTTTTAAATTTTCTTGAGATATTATGTTGTTTGGTTCTGAACCTAATGGAAATACACAAATAAAATTATTATTAACAGTGTTATTAATTGTTTTTGAAGCTGGTTTATTTTTAATTTTATTAAGTTCATTGGAAAGTTCTGCTATTTTATTTTCCATATTTTTTATTTTTTCATCGGCTTTTATGTTTGCTTTTTTTTCTTTACATGTTTGCTCATGTTTCCATCTATTTTGGTAATGATTAAATTCTTGTTCACAATATGAACACAAATAATTTTTCTTTTCTTCTGGATGATGCTTATTTTTATGGTTTATTAACCCTACTTTTGTTTTATATTCACTAGGGCATTTTTTGCATTTGTACATTATATCATAATATAATTTTATTTTTAAATAAAAATTTTTGCGCGTAAAAGTTTTCCCATATAATCATTTTTAAAATATTAAAACTGAATAAGCTAACAACTATTATATTTAGTTTTTTATGATGGTTTACATATAATTAAAATATCATTTATTGTTTCAATCAATTATTATCAATGATTAATCAACATATTTTTTATAAAATATAACATAATCAAATAATAGTTATGATAATGATATTATAACTAAATTTATATAATGCAATATAATATTTGTGCAAAGGTTTAAAATTTAAAAAAAAATTCCCGCGTGCTAAGTTTTGCACATAATCATTTGTTTGTATAATTAAATTCAATAAGCTTACAAATATATAATTAGGTCTTTTATGATGTATTACATATAACTGTTTTTTAACTTAATAAAATTTAATTATATATAATAGTAATTACATCAATTATATTGGATTTTTAATGATAACCAATTAATAGTTATGATAATGAATTTATAATTAATAATTAAAATAGTTATAAATTCATTATCATAATCATTTTTTCATTATGATAGTATTTAAATATTTGTATAATGTCAAATAATGTAATATTTATTATTAAAATATATAATGGATAAATATATTTGATGAAACCATCTGTTTAATACTAATTTGTATTGTTTTAGCTGATATGATTTATAATAATGATAATTAGTTATGAGAAAAAACCTCGCGCGCGAAATATTTTTTAATTTGCAATATTACTCATTAGCTAAAACTTAAACTGCTTTCCTTGCAAAACGCCCAAACTTTTTTAAATTCTATGAACAACAAACAGTTAATTTACATTGGTACTATTGCCATTACTAAACCAAAAACAATAAAATAAGACTTATAGCATCAGTCCATAAAATTCTCTATGTGGTTCATAAACTCTGATTTTCCAATATAATTCTTCGTAAAACATAGAAAAATACCCACAAGTTTTATCGAATGATTTTAAAAAATTAGATAGGAAATCTTTCAATAACATATTCGGTGAAGTTTTAATTATTTGCTCAGTTGCATTAATTATATGGGAATTATTTGTTTTCCTAATATATTTGATTAAGTTGATATCGCTGATTTTAATAGTGTTCATAATTTTTTTATTTTTCTCATACTTTTTACCTTCTAATTCATCAAAACTGTAAGTATCGCCTGTTATTTTAATTGGACGAAATCCATATTTTCCATACCAAGTGTTGCCAGTAAGTAATGTCATCATAACTGATAATTTTATATCTGTTTTATGACATTTTTTTATACTGTTATCTGTTAGAATAACCATGTTAATTTGAAATTTATCTTTGTATTTCTTAAGTAATTTCAATGTAATTTTTAATAAGGTTGAACCAACAGATTGATTTGTTTCTTGTAAACAGGAACTATAACTACCAATTCCATGAATTTCTGCTGTTTTGTCTTCTTTGGATATTATAACGTAAACACATTCATCGCCCTCTTTTGAAAATAACAAATAATGGCCATCAATATTTTCGGATTTTTTAAAAGTATATTGACTGTCATTGAAACTAACAGTTAAATCTTTCTCTCCACCTGTTTGACAATTACTAAGTAATTTAATAAAGTTAATTTTATTTTTTTTAAAGGTGTCTGAATTTCTTATTAAAATATTTTTAATTTTGTTATCCATTATATTAGTCCATAAGAAAATATTTTTCTATGGGCCATTATAATATGGCAAATTTTGTTTGTCCAACAAATGGAAAAGATTATATATTACCAACTAAAGCTTGGTTAGAACCTCTTGAAGTACTTGTTTCTCAAGATTATTCAACACGTGGTAAATTAATAATCAGTGAATTGGTAAAAGCTCATAAAGTTTTAGTTAAGTTAACCAGTGGAAATAACTCACACATAAAAAAATTTATTGATGACACAAAAGGATTACCAAATTTGGTTAATACATATTGTGTATTCTTTTGTCAAGACAATTTTTTACTTACACAAAGTGAAAAACAATTCTGTAGTTTGGAAACAAAAAATGGAGACTATTTCAAAGAATACATAAAAAAACTTGGAAAGGCTAAAAATTATAATTATTCAGTAACATTGGAAGTTATGGAATATTATAAAATAGGTTCAGTTAATGATTTAAATAATATCACATATAAAAAATTTCTAAATATATTGTTTCAATTGATTTTTTGTCAGTTAAATGTTTTTGGAAAATCTGGTTACACTCACAATGATATTCATATGGGAAATGTATTAATTAAAAAACACAACACTGAGCAAATATTTAATTATAAATATATTACACCAAAATGTGTAAATGAATCAACTGAATATAATAGTAAAGACAAATACGAATATATATTAGCAGATTACGATAAAATTTTTTGGTTTTGTAAAGGATTTTTTGAACAATATTATGGGGATGTTGATTCTGACACAGATGCAGAACGTTTTCTTTCATTTTCACTATATTCAAATTTATTGGAAACTATTAATAAGCTAATAGAAAAATTAAATAGCCAAGACAAACAAATGGTAAGGGGTAAGGTAAATACTGTGTTGGACAAGTATGAAAAAACTATTATAAATGCAAATAAACAAATTGTTTTAGCATATACTAAAGATTGGGATTTTAAAAAATTTATTGCACAAATCCTAAAAATTAATTGTTGGTTTATTGGAAAAATAATTAAAGTACTTCAAATACCTTAAATAATTAGTAAATAAATAAATGTGATTTACTTTCAATATCAGCTAATAGTTTTTGAATTTTACAAGCAATCAAAAGGTAACAATTGCTGTTTTGCAACTTGAAATTTCTTGAGATTTTTAATTATAATGTGTAACCATAATAATTAAAATCCTATTGGGTCTAGTTGATAAAAAATAGCCCGGTTCTTCCGCAATAACCTCTAGTTTCTGTTGTCCCATACCCTAAAAAATTTACGGTTTGGGGAACTATATGGACTTGTAAACCATCACGATCGCTAACCAACCCAGTAAATTCAAATTGGGTTTGCCGACCCATACAACCACCAAATCTATCGGTTTCGATCACATATACCCCATCTGGTAAAGTTGGGTACAATGTCTTAGTTTCTAATTGAATTGTATCAAACCCCATTGAAAAAACGCCATGCCCATCCGCAATAAATTTAACAGAATCAAATAATTTACCCGGAAAAATTGCAAGGAAGTTTTCCGTATCCTCAAAATAAATAATAAATCGTTCCACATACCGGGAATGCCAGGTATTAATTTTAGTTACCTG
>JACCED011307428.1_pt1 | contig 10987 bp, 11 predicted proteins | sample 7455021 | NCBI WGS metagenome assembly JACCED01 (sample SAMN15323456, study PRJNA562643) | freshwater metagenome | isolation source: river surface water | place: USA:Blue River Watershed | collected 2017-08-19 | reverse complement strand
TATACCTAAGCTTGCTAGGACTGAGGTAACGGGTAAGGATGGCGAGGCTCAAGAGATGGTTGTCCGATGGGGAGGAAAGAAATGACGTACAAGCAGACTAACTGCCCGATGTGCAGCGCATTCATGATTGGCGGTCAATGCGTTAATTGTGGTTACAAGCAACCGACAAGCCAGCACTAATGACTGAGATTGTTATCCCGTACGAGCCTAGGGCGCAGCAGTTAGCAATCCATGATGCCATTGAGCAGCATCGTTTTACTGTGGTGGTTGCCCATCGTCGTATGGGAAAGACAGTTAGCGCAATCAACCATCTCATTAAGGCGGCTATCGAGTGCGAGAAGACTAATCCACGGTTTGCCTACATTGCACCAACGTACAGCCAAGCTAAGCGAGTAGCATGGGATTACCTACTAGAGTACACAAGGCCGCTAGGCGCAGTAGCCAATATCGCTGAACTCCGTGTGGACTTTTGGGGTAGGCGCATAAGCCTGTACGGCTCAGACAATGCAGATAGTCTCCGAGGCCAGTACTTCGATGGCGTAGTGCTCGATGAGATCGGCGACCAAAACCCCAAGATATGGAATGAGATTGTTCGCCCTGCTCTGGCTGATCGGCTAGGATGGGCTTCGTTCATTGGTACGCCTAAAGGTAATAACCACTTCCGAGAGCTTGCTGACCGAGCGCAAGAGACTGAGGGTTGGGCATTCCTACAGTTCAAAGCCAGTGAGACTAAGGTTCTACCAGAGTCTGAACTCAAGGCTGCACAGCTTGAGATGGGCGAGGACAAGTACAACCAAGAGTTTGAATGTTCCTTTAACGCAGCAGTCGAGGGCAGCTACTATGGCAAAATTATTAACGATCTTGAAGGGCTTGGCCGTATTGCTGACTTTCCTCGTGATGACCTGTGCCGCAGTTTTGCTGCTTGGGATCTTGGAATGGGTGATAGCACTGTTATCTGGATTGCTCAACTGGCTGGAAAAGAAATTAGATTACTTGATTGCATAGAGAATCACGGCCAAGGTCTAGACTGGTACGTTAACTGGCTGAAAGAGAATAGATATGAACGCTTTGAGCAAATCCTTCCGCATGACGTACAAGTACGGGAACTTGGCACAGGTAAATCGCGTAAGGAAGTGCTTGAAGAAGCTGGACTACAAGTTACGGTATGTCCGCGTTTGTCTGTGGCTGATGGCATACAAGCAGTTAGAAGGATGCTTCCCCGGTGCTGGTTCCATCCTAAAACGAAGAATGGACTTAATGCGCTAAGGAATTACCGTCGAGAACACGATGAGAAGCGTAATGTTTTCTACGAGAAACCGCTGCATGATTGGTCTAGCCACTTTGCGGATGGCTTTAGATATTTGGCGATAGGGCTTGACGAAGGCGACAGTTCGTGGTCAACAGAATTGCCAATTAAGACTAAATGGATTGTATAATGAGCAAAATTGCCATTTAAGGTATTGCTATGAAGATGGATGACGGACAAATCAAAGGCATTATTGAGAACGAGATCGATAATGCCATTGGGTATGTAGATACTGAAACTACCGACCAGCGAGCAAAGGCTCTCGAGTATTATCTCCGTTATCCTTATGGCAACGAAGTTGAAGGACGTAGCCAGATTGTGACTGGTGAGGTAGCAGAGGCTATTGACGGTGCATTGCCGCAGCTTATCCGTGTGTTTACTACCACGGAAGATATTGTCTATTTCGAGCCTAAAAGCCCGGATGCAGAGGAGTCTGCCAAGCAGGCCACGGATTACTGTAACTGGGTGTTTTACCGCGAGAATGATGGCCTAATCATCCTGCACAACTGGTTTAAGGATGCGCTGCTTCAGAAGGTCGGCATTGTTAAGGCTTATTGGGATGAGAAGATTGATGTAAAGGTCGAGAAGTACTCTGACCTGAGCGAAGACGAACTCGCGCTGCTGCTGTCTGATCCGTCTATTGAACTGGTATCGCAGGAAGTTGACGTTGACGATGTAACTGTCGACCAGTTCGGCAATCCCATCCCGCGCATGAGCTATGACGTCAAGGTGCGTCAGCGCAAGGACTATGGCTGCGTCAAGATCGAGAATGTCCCGCCTGAAGAATTCCTGATTAGCAAGTCGGCCAAGACCATTCAGGATAGCCCGTTTGTAGCCCATCGTCGCCTAATGACCCGTAGCGAACTGATTGCTATGGGCTTCAGTAAGAAGGTTGTTGAGGGCTTGCCGTCGTACGATGATTTGCAATTCACGCCCGAACGTGTTGCACGTTTCTCGCAAGGTGAACAGCCTGACGAGAATGTCAGCCTTGATCCTGCAATGCAGGTTATTGAGGTGTATGAGTGCTACATCTACATTGACGAGAATGATGACGGTATTGCAGAACTCCGCAAGATCATCTATTCCGGCAGCGAAATCCTAGACGATGAAGAATGTGATCTGATTCCGTTCCATTCGCTGTGCCCGATTCCTATTCCGCACAAGTTCTTCGGTCAGTCGCTGGCTGATCGAACGATGGACATTCAGCTTATCAAGTCTACGGTTACCCGTCAGATGCTGGATAACCTGTACCTGACGAACAATGCCCGTCTTGGCGTGGTTGATGGCCAGGTGAACCTTGATGATGCGCTCAATGCTACTCCGGGCGGTTTGATCCGCATGAAGTCGGCTGGTGCAATCATGCCGCTGGAGATCCCTGCTGTTACGGCTCAGGCATTCCCGATGCTGGAATACATGGATCAGGTTCAGGCTAAGCGCACTGGTGTTTCTGACCAGCAGCAAGGACTTGACCCGGATGTGCTGAACAACGTTAGCGCCACGGCTATCGCTGCAATGATGAAGTCCAACAGCGGTAAGTTGGAACTGATTGCGCGAATCTTCGCTGAGACTGGCGTTAAGAGCCTGTTTAAAGGGATTCTGCACCTGCTTGGCAAGTATCAGGATCAGGAAAAGATTGTCCGTATGCGTGGTAAGTTCGTGGCGTTTGACCCGCGTACTTGGGCTAATGAATACGATGTTTCCGTTAACGTTGGCCTTGGTTCTGGTGATCGTGAACAGAAGCTTGCCATGTTGCAGATGATTAACCAGAAGCAAGAGCAGATTATTCAAGCTTATGGCCCATCAAATCCGCTTGTCAGTGTCGCTCAGTATCGCGATACATTGGCGCGCCTTATCGAAGCTGCGGGCTTTAAAGATGCGAAAGCCTTTGTCACAGAGATTAGTCCTGAGCAAAACGCTGCTCTTTCACAGCCTCAACCGCCTTCTCCCGATGCACAAGCTGAGGTGGCTAAGATGCTTGCAGAAGTTGAGCGTGAGAAAACCGCAGCCAAAGCGCAAATTGACGCGGCGAAGCTTGACCTTGAGAAGCAAACGCTGGAAGCAGAATATACCCGCAAGGGAATTGAGATGCAGATGAAGAACCAGCGAGATAATGCTGAGATGCGTATCAAGGAAGCGGAACTGGCAGTTAAGCAGCTTCAAGCTATTCTGGCAATGGATTTGGCTGACGAGGATAGCCGTAATAAGCAGGCTGATATTGTCTTAAAGGCAATCCGTGAGCTTGGCAATCTGACTAAGGGTGGCAATGGATAAATCAGCATGGGCTGAGAACCTACTCCGTGATGAGTGGTTTCAAGAGATGATGCAGGAATTGCGAACTGCCGAGATTAACAAGTTTGCAATGAGTGATTATGCAGATATTAAAGAGCGTGAAACCGCTTATCTGCGACTGCGTAATCTGGAGATTATTGAATCTTATCTTGAGGGGTTATCTGCCCAAAAGATTATTGATAATAAGCGCCTAAAGATTTTGTAACTGAGTCGGGCAGTTCCCGATATAATTTAGGAAACTTAACACATGAGCGATACTCAAAGCACGACTCCGGAAGGAAATGCTGAGTTGACTGTAGGTGGTGCAGCTGACGCTATTTTGGGTCTTATGGGCAGCGACGATGGCTCCGAACAGGAACAACCGGAAGCGCAGGCCGAAGCCAACGATAGCGAGGCCGAATCTGATGAGCCTGAATCCGAATATGAGGAATCAGACGAGTCGGAGGTAGAACAAGAAGAGGGCGAAGAAGAGCAAGAGCAACCTAAATACCGTGTCAAAGCCGCTGGCGAAGAACGGGAGGTCACGCTCGATGAGCTTATCAAGTCTTATCAACTTGGCACAGACTATACAAAGAAATCGCAAGCCGTAGCTGAAGAACGCAAGGTAGTTGAAGCAGAACGCCAGCGTATCGAAGAAGCCCGGCAACTCCGTGACCAGTACGCGGAGCGGTTGCAAGTGATTGAGCAGATGCTGAATCAGTCGCAGCCAGAAGAGAATCTTGATTACCTGAAGGAAACCGACCCTATCGGTTATGCCGTCAAGGTTGCAGAACTCTCTCAGCGGGAAAAGCAACTCGCCCAAGTTCGTGCAGAACAGCAGCGAATTGCAGAGCAGCAAAGGCAAGAGCAGCAAGAGCGTCTTGGTAGCGTTATTCAGGCCGAGGCTCGTAAGCTTGCTGAAGCATTGCCGGAGTATGCAGATCCGCAGAAGGGTGAAGCGATTCGACGGGAGATCCGTGAGTTTGGTGTTAAGGCGGGATTCTCTGATGCAGAACTAGCGAATGTATATGATTCGCGAGCAGTTCTGACGCTGTGGAAGGCTATGCAGTACGACAAATTGCAGTCTGCAAAGCCGAGTATCACGAAGAAGGTTAATGAAGCGCCCAAGGTTATTAAATCTGGTGTTTCGCAGCCACGTGATAGCCAAGCCGATGAAATGCGTAAACTTAAAGCGCGTGCTAAGCAATCCGGTAGGGTCGCTGATGCCGCAAAAGCATTCGAAAAATTCCTTTAAGGAGAAGTAAATCATGGCAACTTTTACCGCCCATACCGCAATTGGTCAGCGTGAAGACCTGACCGATATCATCTATGACATTTCGCCGACTGAAACCCCGTTCATGTCGTCGATTGGCAAGACCAAAGCAACCGCTGTCTACCATGAGTGGCAGACTGACTCGCTGGCTGCTGCAACCACGGCTAACGCTGCTATCGAAGGCGCTGATGCTTCGTCGGCAACCCTCTCGCCTACCGTTCGTCTTGGTAACTACGCTCAGATCATCCAAAAGACCGTGCAAGTTTCGGGCACTCTGGATGCAGTGAACAAGGCAGGCCGTAAGTCTGAAAAGGCTTACCAGCTGGCTAAAGCTTCGGCTGAACTGAAGCGCGATCTGGAAACCATCCTGCTGTCGAATCAGGGTCGTTCGGCTGGTTCGTCGACCACTGCCCGTAAGCTGGGTTCGCTGCTGTCGTGGATCAAGACCAACTCGTCGGTTGGTTCGGGTGGTGCTGATCCGGCAACCATCGGTGTTTCGACCCGTACTGACGGTACTCAGCGTACCTTCACCGAAGCCCTGCTGAAAGAAGTTGTGGCTGAAGTGTTCACCTCGGGTGGCTCGCCGAAGATCCTGATGGTTGGTGCATCGGGTAAGCAGAAAGTCTCGACCTTCGCTGGTATCGCTGCTCAGCGTTACATGGCTCCGTCGAACACCCCGACCACCATCGTTGGCGCTGCTGACGTGTACATGTCGGACTTTGGCACTATGTCGGTTGTCCCGAACCGCTTCATGCGTACCCGTGACGCTCTGGTTCTGGATCCGGAATACGCTGCTCTGGCTTATCTGCGTCCGTTCCAGACTAACGATCTGGCTAAGACCGGTGACAGCGAGAACACGCAGATTCTGGCTGAAGTCACGCTTGAGATCAAAAATGAAGCCGCACATGGCATCATTGCTGATCTGGATATGTCGCTGTAATTAAGTAGCAAATAGCCCCTGCCTAACGGTGGGGGCTAACTACAACAAGGAACCCATGAGCAACCCTATACGGACTCAGCAAGCATTTGCAGACGGTGACGGTGGTCTAGTCATCGAAACAAAACAGGATGTAACTGAAATCATTGAGGCTAACAAGGCTCAACTCTTTTACGATCAGCAACGAACTGGTGGCCTTAACGAACTTCATCACGTAGCTAGGATCCCGTTCACGGTGATTGATGTACTTAATCAGCGTGGCATCATGAAGGGATTCCAAGTGATTGATGAAACTGGTTTCGCTAGTTGGCTGAATGATCCTGAAAATGCTATGTGGAAAACGTATCGAGGTACTGTATGAGAGTTGGCGTATGTGTTCCGTGTCGTGATGAGGTTCATACTGGTTTTGCTTTCGACTTTGCAAGGATGGCTGCACACGATGCGTCTGTTCGTTGCAAAGACGGTAAAGGTGGACTAAGCCTTTACACAATGCCGGGAACGCTGATCTTTGACCAGCGTGAAAAGCTTGCAGATGTTGCGCTAAAAGAAGGTTGTGACGCTATCCTGTTTATCGACAGTGATATGCGATTCCCGCCTGACATTATCGACATTCTGCTTAGTCGTGAAGTACCGATTGTTGGAGTTAATGCAACTACCCGCAGGATGCCTGTAACGCCTACCGCCAAGCTAATGACGAAGTACATGGATGGCGATACGCTGGTGCATAAGTGGGAGAACATTGACTCCCGTGGTAAAGAAGGTATTGAAGAAGTTACGGCGGTTGGATTTGGTGCTGTGCTGATTCGCAAGGAAGTATTTGAAAAGACCGGAAGGCCGTGGTTCGATGCTGGATGGGGCAAGAGTGGTGTTTGTGGTGAGGACGTTTATTTCTGCGTCAAGGCTGGCGGTGAAGGCTTCCAGACTTATGTTGACCACGAACTATCGATGCACATCCGGCACATTGGAACCTATGAATACGGCTGGAAAGACTTCCAACAGCTAGAGGAATAACATGGCTTTTGATAGCTACTCGTCACTAAAGACTACGATTGCAAACTATCTTGCGCGTAGCGATCTAACCAGCATTATTCCTGACTTTATCCGCTTGGCTGAAACTCGCCTACAGCGGGAGATTCGCTCTCGTCAGATGCTTGTGGTGGCAACGGCTGCTACTACTGGTGGCGACTCTACAGTTGGCCTGCCTACTGACTTCCTTGAGATGCGCGATATTCACCTGAATACTACCCCGGTGACTACGCTGCGCTACAAGGCTCCTAACAGCTTCTACGCTGATTCTCGCGTGACAGAAGGCGGCAAGCCTGTTGATTACACCATCCTAGGCTCTGAGATGCAATTAGCGCCTATTCCAGACACATCGTACACACTGCAAATGTTGTACTACTCTAAGCCTACTGTGCTTAGTGACACTAATTCATCTAATGTATTTTTGGCAAATTATCCTGATGCTTTGCTATATGCTTCGTTGGCTGAAGCAGAGCCGTACCTGATGAACGATGCGCGAATTCAGACTTGGGCTGCGCTGTATGATCGTGCAATTGCTGCAATTAACAGTTCTGACCAGTCTAGCGAATATAGCGGTCAGCCTATGTCTATGTCCTATAACGTGAGGTAAATCATGGCAGAAATGAGTACATATCTTGAGGACGCGCTTATTAACGCGACTCTGCGCAACACTTCCTATACCAGCCCTGCAACTGTTTATGTTGGCCTATATACCACTGATCCGACTGATGCTAATACTGGCACTGAGGTGTCTGGTGGCTCGTATGCCCGTACTGCTGTTACTTTTGCAGCGCCTAGTAACGGCGTTACTACGAATAGCGCGGCTGTTGAGTTTCCGCAGGCTACTGCTTCTTGGGGAACTGTTGCTTATATCGGTATTCTTGATAATTCTAGCGGTGGTAACCTTCTTTATCATACTGCACTAGATACGTCGAAAACTATTGATACGGGCGATATTTTCAAGATTGCTACCGGCTCACTTTCTGTTCAACTGAGCTAATTATGCCAGCAGACGTTTGTGGCCCGTTCACGCTAGAGCAGCTAGATATGTTCGGCAGCATTGACGTGTTGCCGTTCAGTCTTGATTCTAGTATTTGGACTGATCCAAATGTTTGTGTAACGTATGGCGATGCTGTTGTATCTAGTACTGCAAATGTTGTAGCAACAGGCAGCAGGGTTCAATTCTTTGCGGCGCAGATTGCAGGCGTTGGAACTGTTTCTGCTAGTGCTATTCGTGTATTGGATGGTATTGCATCAATTACTGCGAATGGTCAGGTTGAAGCCTCTGGCATTAGAGTAAGAACCGGCGATGCTGCTGTCGTAGGTCAAGCTATCGTTTCTGCCCTAGGTGGCGTTGAGTATTCTGCAAGCGGTAGCGTGAATGGTGAGGCAATTGTTATTTGCTTTCCTAATGCGATATTCCAAAGTGGCGGTTCAGTTAGTGGTGCTGCAATTTGTTCTGCGATAGGCGGCATTATTGGCGAGGAGTGGGGTGATATTACGCAAACTTCTACGTCATGGGCTGAAGTTACACCGGGGTCTAATGTTTGGACTCCAATTACACAGAGTTCGGGAACATGGCTGAAACAACAATAAATTTCGGTGAATGGCTGCCAGATCAGCCCGGTATTGCAGGCTCCGTTACTGACGCGGTCAATTGTTATCCTGTGGCGAATGGATATGCCCCGCTTAACTCTGAATCTGACTTGTCAAACGATGCTGGCGCAAACTTGCTTCTGACTTTTGCAGGGAAAGCTGCTGGTGTTGTGTCGTTGTTTGCTGGTTCTAGCACAAACCTGTACAAGTTTGATTCAGCAGATCTAAATCTTGATCCGCTAACAACAACAGGCTATTCGTCTATTGAGTTTTGGGATGTTACGCAGTTTGGCGATAAGATGATTATGGCCAATGGATCAGACAAATTGCAGTCTTACACGCTAAATTCATCAACATACGCAGCCGATTTGTCTGCTGATGCGCCTACTGCAAAATATGTAACTGTGGTAGGCGACTTTGTGGTGGCGGCGAATACTGCAAGCAACGAAAATAAGGTTTATTGGTCTGATATTAACGATGAAACGGATTGGGTTCCTAGTTCAACATCGCAGTCTGATACGCAAATTATCCCCGATGGCGGTGATATCACTGGTTTGGCTGGTGGTGAATTCGGGTTGATCTTCCTAGAGCGTGCAATTTACCGCATGACGTATGCTGGTAGTCCATTCTTCTTCCAGTTTGATGCTATTTCTAGGACTTTGGGCTGTGTTTCGTCTGGATCTATTGCTCAGTTTGGCGGGTTTACTTATTTCCTTGCTGATGATGGATTTTATGTTACTGAAGGCCAGAGTTTTACCAATATTGGCGAAGAAAAGATCAATAGATGGTTCTTTGAGAGCGCATCAAAGAATGATTTGCGTGTAAAAATGTCATCTGGCGTTGATCCGATAAGAAAGCTGATTGTTTGGTGTTTTATGACGCAAAATGGCACGTTTAATCTGCTTATTTATAGCATACCAAACAAGAAATGGTCATATGCTCAGACTACAGCAACATCTGTGGCAGCTATTTTGACTCCATCGGTAACGCTTGAGGGCTTGGATTTGTATAGTGCAAGCCTTGATGATCTAACTATATCTCTTGATGATCCTCAGTGGGCTGGTGGTAATTTGCTTATTGCTGGAACTACTGGCCAAAAGATAGTTACGTTTGCTGGTGCTGCAAAAGCAGCGCAAATCTCGACTGGCGATATTAGTATTGGCCGTTCTGTTGTCAATCTTGCACGCCCTCTTGTGGACAATGGTTCTGGTACTGCTGCTGTGGCAAGCCGTGACAATTTGGCACAAGTTGTTTCGTTTGGCGGGGAATCTGCTCCTGATTCTGATAACCGCTGTAGCCTTCGTTCTGCTGGTCGTTATCATAGAGTAAGAGTAACGCCTACAGGTAATTGGAAAACGGCAGCTGGCGTCATTGTTGATATTACAAAGCAGGGTGTTAGGTAATGCCAGTACAATTTAAAACACTGCCTAAAGGTGGTTCAGGCCAACGGGAAGTCGCAGAGGTTGTTCGTGGCATCATGGATGGAAAAACGAACAATACAGGCACTGTCACGCTTGAAACTGGTGGCGCAACGTCAACCACTATTTACGATGAGCGGATAGGCTACGAAAGCAAGATTATCCTGCTGCCTGCTGATGATGTATCGGCAACGTCTTTCTATCCTTACGGAGCTTTTCAAGACAATACGGATCAGTTTGCTGGCTCTACTTTGATTCCGTATGCAATGCGCCTGAATACCACTGATTACAGCAAAGGTATTACTGCTGAATCGCGGGATGCTGTAGTAACTGCGTCAATCTCAGGAACTACGCTAACTTGCACTGCCGTAACGTCAGGCCGGTTCTATCCTAACCAGATTCTGTCTGGAACTGGCGTAACAGCTGGTACTTACATTTATCTACAGCTTAGTTCTACGGCTACTGCTGTTGCTACACCGACTTATGTTAGCGGTGGCGCTCCGGGTGAATTTAGCTTTGTTGTTAGTTCTGTGGCTAACCTTGAGGCGCGTCAATTCGTATCTGGTACTGGTGTCCCTGCCAATACTCGCGTTGTTAGCGTTGATTCTGGCACGAATACGGTAACGCTTTCAGCTGCTTTTACTGTTCAGGCGGCAGGTACTTATACGTTCCGTCCTTGGGGCCATGAAGGCACTTATTCAGTTAGCCCTTCGCAAACTGTCGCCAGCACAACTATTTCCGGAACTATAAAGAGCAAACTAACTGTTGCTTATTCTGGCATATATAATATTCAGTTTAGCGCCCAACTTACCAATCCTGATACGCAGATTCATGATGTAGATATATGGTTTAAAAAGAATGATGTAGATATTCCTGCAAGTAACAGTATTTATTCTGTGCCTAGCAGCCATGGTGGCGTTGATGGCAATACTATTGCTGCACTTAATTTCTTTGCAGAACTTGCGAAGAATGACTGTATTGAAATTGTTTGGCGATCAAGCGATCCGCAGGTTTATATAAATAGCATTCCGACTCAAACAAGTCCTATGCGCCCAACGACACCATCAGTTATTGCAACAGTGCAATATCTGTCAGGGAATAACTTTACTAGCGATTTGTTTACTGCCCCTTATGTGTCTTCTCGATCGCAAGGAAGTGCTGTAATC
>JACCED010680698.1_pt1 | contig 10994 bp, 13 predicted proteins | sample 7455021 | NCBI WGS metagenome assembly JACCED01 (sample SAMN15323456, study PRJNA562643) | freshwater metagenome | isolation source: river surface water | place: USA:Blue River Watershed | collected 2017-08-19 | reverse complement strand
TGGTCATTATGCCAGGGTGTCGGTTCTTCCGTGCCCGGTTCCTTCACCAGCACATGTTCATGGAACAGATTGACCTTGCCGCTTTGCATCAAGGCGCCAGCAATGGCCGCGGCCGGGGAATGGCGCAAAAACGCTTCATATTCCGCGATGCGTTGCCAGGAACAATAATCGCCGAAGAACATGCCGGGCTTGCCTTCGGGCGTATAGCGTTTGCCGAAGGGGCCGGGCTCACGCAGATTGCGTTCCACCCCGGCGGCCAGCAATTCCACCCAATGCGGCGCAAAGGCGCCACGGATCACCACGGCGCCGTCACGCGCGTAATCGGCAATTGTCGTATCATCGATGATGTTGGACATGAAACGCCTCCTGAATTTTTTTGGAAGGTTTAAGCGGGTCCAGGCGTTATGGCAAAGCGGCGCACGAAATCCTCTTGCGCCGGGGTTTCGATAGCGCCGGAATGATAGCGCGCACGCAGCCAGGCCACCGGGTCGCCCTCTACCGCGCCGGCCAGGATGGCAAGGCAGGCCATGGCGGTGCCCGTGCGTCCAAGCCCCGCCTTGCAGCCGATGTGATAAGCGCCATCAGGTGCTGCGCGCATGCGTGCCAGCATATCGGCCAGCGCTGCCCGCAATAGGGCTTCATCCGGCAGGCCGAAATCCGGCACATCAACGCGCCAAGTGGCTTCGGCCCTGCGCTCAGCCTCGGCTTCCAGGCATAGCCCCTGCGCGCCTTGCGGCAGGGCGTCAAAGGGCCCGCCGCTGATGCTGACAGCCCTGCCGTCCAGGGAAAACCGCAATACGCCGCGCAGCATCAAGGGGCAGCGCCGCCCTTGCCATTGTCAGTGACCAGCACGGGTTCCAGCAGGCTTTCCGCTTCCTGCTTCAAGCGCACATAAGACCGCAGCGAAAATGGCAGCATGCCAAGATAGATGATGCCGGCCATGGCCAAGGCCGCCCAGGGTTCCGCCAGCAGCAGCGCCACGTAAAGCCCAACGCCCAGGAGCAAGGGCAGCACAGCGGCGCGCGGCACCTTGAAATTCTTGAAGGACCAGGTGGGCAGCGTGCTCACCATCAAACCGCCCACCAGCACCAATACACCGCCCACCAGCAAGGGGTGGCGCATCACGGCCGCAGGCATGGTCCATTCCATCTGGGCGAAGAAGATGCCGGCAAAAAGCGGAAAAAGCGCGCAGCCGGCGCCGGCCGGCGCCGGCACGCCGGTGAAGAAATTATAGGTATAGGCAGGCTTTGGCGCGGGGCCGACATCCAGCGCCGCATTGAAGCGCGCCAAGCGCAGCGAAGAACACACCGCAAAAAGCAAGGACGCGGCGAAGCCGATGCCGCGGTAATCCTGTAAGGCCCAAAGATACAGCACCATGGCGGGCGCCACACCGAAGGAAAGAAAATCCGCGAGGCTGTCGAATTCCGCCCCGAAGCGAGAGGTCGCTTTCAAAAGCCGCGCGAGGCGCCCATCCAGCCCATCAATCACCCCGGCCACCACAATCAGCACCGCGGCTTCCGAAAATCGTCCTTCAAACGCCGAACGAATGGCAACCAGGCCGCAGCAAAGCCCCAGCATGGTCATGATATTCGGGATCAGGCGATTGAAGGATTGGCCTTCAAAACGTGGGCGCGTACGCGGGCGAAAACGCCGACGCAGGCGCCGCATGCGGCCTTCAGCAGGGGCTTCGCGGGGTGTATTCATCGTGCGGTCAATTCCGCCAAAACGGTTTCGCCACCAATCATGGTCTGGCCCACCGCCACCAAAGGCAGCACGCCAACCGGCAGATAAACATCGGTGCGGCTCCCAAAGCGGATGATGCCGAAGCGATCCCCCGCCTGCACCGCATCGCCCACCTTGGCATCACACAGAATGCGCCGCGCAATCAGCCCGGCAATCTGCACCACCGCGATATCGCGGCCATCGGGCAGGCGAAGCGCCAGAGCATTACGCTCATTCTCATCGCTCGCCTTGTCCATATTGGCGCTCAGGAATTTCCCGTGATGGTAGGCGATGCGCGTCACCGTGCCTTCCACCGGCATGCGGTTCACATGCACATCCAGCACAGACAGGAAAATCGCCACCCGCCAACGCGGTTCCTCACCCAGCCCCAATTCAACGGGCGGCTTGGCGGGCTGGACGGAAACGATATGGCCATCGGCCGGCGCCAGGACCAATCCCGGCCGCGCCGGTGGCACGCGTTCCGGGTCGCGAAAGAAATAAAGGCAGAACAGGGTGAAGATCACCCCAAGCCAGAAAAGGAAACTGCCCAGCAGGGCGCCCCCCAGCAGCGCTACAGCAGCGCCACCGAGCAGGAAGGGTCGTGCCGCCGGATGAGGCCGGGCGAGAACGATCCGAAGACTTTGTCCGAGTGCCATGGGCTCCGCTTACAGTGTTTTTACCAAAATTGCACAAACTGGGCACATGGAACTTATCACCCTTGGCCCCATGGCCATCGACCCAGAAGGACGTCTGGCACCCAAAATGGCCGAACGTCCCATAGAATTCATCTTTGACTGGCGCGGGCGGCGCTGTTCGGTCGATCTCGGCCCGCATGGCTTGGCGATTGAAACTGATGCGGCCCGCATACCCTCCACCGCCGACGGCCGCGATCAGCGCCAAAGCAGCTTTGCCGAAGTGGCCGCGCTGAACCCTGGCCTGCCAGAGGGTTGGCGCCTGCGCCTGCTGCCCGATCACCGGATTCGCTTCGAAGCGGATGTCGATTTGGTGCCGCCGACCAATGCCACGGATCTGGTGGCGGCGCTGGTGCGCTTTGTTCTGGCGCTTGACCCCTATCTGGACCGGCTGGAAGCCGCGGGGGCGGGTTGGGCGGTCGGCAGGGCAAAGACCTGACCGGGGAAAATGCGATTCGGATCGGTGATCTGTTCGCGATTGGCCTGATAGATCACCGTATAGCGGGTGCCGCTGCCATAGGTGGCGCGGGCAATGCGCCAAAGATTGGCCCCCGGCTGCACCACAAGCCGCTGATCCCTGAAGGCTTCGGCCGGTAGCTCCTCACGCTGGAAGGGCACGCTGACCCTTGCGGTCACCTGACCATCGCGGGGCGAAATCTGATCGACACGCAATTGATGCCGCCCCAAGGCGGGCTGTTCGGAAGGCGAAAAGGCCCAGCGCCCGGCCTCATCAGCAAGCGTATCGCCGATATGCCGATCATCAACGTAAAGCCGCACCCGGCCGCCCGAAGGGGCCGTGCCAGCAAAGCGCATGGCGGCTTCGGAATCGTAATCGACGGAATCAATGCCAAGCCTGGCAGGCGTTTGGTCCCGCCGGCCCGGTTCCGGGGCCTGCAACAAGCGCGGCGGCGCGGTATCCCGCACGGGGGGCAGCAACACCGCCAAGGCGCCGGAAGAATCGGTTCTTGCCGCCTCCGCCGTGGCCGAAGCTGTTCCCGATGACCCTGGGCCCGCCGAATCCGGCACCACCAGCACCACGCGATCAGGCCCGATAACGGTTTCTTCGCCCTGCTGCAGGGTCAGGCTGAGTTCGATCGCGCCGGGCGGGAAAGCTTCCGCCGGCAAAATCACGAATTCACCGCGCCGATCAGCCCGCGCGCGGCCCAATTCACGCCCATTGCCCGATAGGAGAATGACCTCAGCCCCCGGGGCGGCGCGGCCGGCAATCACGGCACTGCCCCGCGCGCCCACCCGCACCACATCAAAGCGGGGGGGAGCAATAGCTGCGCCCCCACGTGCGGTGGCATTGGCGCCCGGCGGGGGATTACTGGGCGTCGCCGCCGCTGACGCTGAAGCTTCGGCCCTCTCACGCTGTTCTCGGCGGGGCGCCGGGCTTTCCTGCAAGGCGGCATAGTCGGTCTGCGGCAATGGGGGATCGAAGGCGCCCAAGCCGAAAAGGGTGACAAGCGCCATCACCAGGATCGCTGCCAGACCGACCAGCCATTTGCCGCCCATTCTGCCTGCCTCTTGCCGCCGGGTTCCATCCACCGAATCGCCATCGGCGGGATGACTGAATTATCAATATTTAAACCGCTTCAATCAAACAACGCTTGAAGCATGGGCCACAAGCCATCAGGATTATCAAAACCCTATCCGAGTGGTTCCATGCACGAAAAAATGATCCGTATGCGGCTTTGGGACCGGCCGGTGCGCCTGTTTCATTGGAGCCTGGTGGTCCTGGTCGCGACCTCCTTCGCCAGCGGCAAGGGCGGGGTCTGGGGGCTTCATATGGCCGCAGGCTATGCCATTCTGACCCTGGTGCTGTTCCGTTTGCTTTGGGGGTTTTTCGGGTCTGCCAATGCGCGCTTTGCCCATTTCGTGAAATCACCGCTGGCCGCCTTGCGGCAATTGCGCCATTTCCCGCGCCGGACCCCGGATCATGAAACCAGCCATAATCCCGCAGGCGGCTGGATGGTAGTTATCCTGCTCGCCTTGCTCTTTGCGCAGGCCTTCAGCGGGTTATTCACCAATCATGATGTGGGCTTCAGCTATTCCCAGCACGGCCCCCTCGCGCTCAAGGTAAATGAGGCGCTGTCGGAGCAATTCTCCGCCCTGCATCTGGCCATCCAGCGCTATCTGCTGGTCGCCATCGCGCTGCATGTGGCGGCCATCATGGCCTATAAGATCATCAAAGGGCATGAATTGGTGCTGCCCATGCTGACGGGGGAGAAATTGCTCCCCGCCAATATCCCCGCCCCAAGCCTGGCCCCGGCGCGGCGCGGCCTTGGCCTGCTCGGCCTGGCAGCGGCGCTGGTTTACGGCTTCATCCGCTTTTTCTGAGCGACACCCCGCGCGCGCGGGGCGCCACAGCGCAACCGGGCTTGGGCTTTTTTAGCGCGCCGGCCCGCGATAGGGGCGATGGCAGGCGCCGCAGGTGGCGCCAGTTTGCTGGAAGGCGGCCGCGAGCGCTGCCTGATCCCCGGCAGTGGCCGCCGCCTGCAAGGCCCGCAATTGCGTGACCATATTGGTATTGGCGGTCTCAAACCCCGCGCGATCGGACCAAATCGCCGGCAAGGCCCGCGTATCCCCGGTACCGCTGCCGGCCGGGAAGCGTGCGGGCAGGCCTTCAAAAAAGCCGATCATGCCGGAAATCCCGCCCGTCAGGCTGCGCGGATCGCCCCGCTGATCCACCACCGCCTTGATGGCTTCCATCTGCCGCGCCACACCCTTCAGCCCATCGCGGCGCGCGGCAATCACATCGCCTTGCGCGAAGGCAGAGCCAAGGCCCGCCAACAAACCAATAGCCACAATGGATCCAGCCAAGATTTTCATCGTCTTCCCCCGCACACCTGAACGCATACTTTGCCTAAAGGAAAGGACATCGTCGCGCAATCAAACCATCACAGCTCTGTGATCAATCCGGAAAAGAAGCTCGCCACACGGCTTGCAGCCCCCTGCCCTGCCCGCTATACCGCCCGCTCCCGCCGAGGGCCGGTAACGGAGTGTAGCTCAGCCTGGTAGAGCACTGTGTTCGGGACGCAGGGGCCGGAGGTTCGAATCCTCTCACTCCGACCAGGGTCGTTTTAAGCCATTGATTTGAATAATTTAAATGGTCGGCATTAGCGCGCCGCCCAGAACATCAAGGCGCGCGCCGGCCATACCCATGCCACCCCCGCCAGCGCGAAATAGCCGAATTCCACCAGCCAATGCGCCCCCAGCACGTAATCCGCGAGCGAAATCGCCGCGGCGACGTAAAGCGCGAAGCCAATCAAGCCAATCAGGAGAGCGATCAGGGATTTTGACATGCCACAGCAATGGGGCTTTCCAGGGATTTCGCCAAGACTGTCAACTTAACTGGACATTTTAACTGTCGTGTATTTATGATCCCGCCTGGGTGGACGGAACCGGGCCGAAGCGCCGGGGTTCTGCTCTCGCCCACAGGAAACGACAATAGAAATTGCGCCAAACCGTGACAAATTCAGCCGAAGATCTTGATCTGAAAAGCCATATTCGTGGCATTCCGGATTTCCCGAAGCCCGGAATCCTCTTCTATGATATTTCGACGCTGCTGCGGCATGGCCCAGCCTGGCGCGCCGCGATGTCGCGCATGGCAGCGGCGATTCGCCCCTATAAGCCGGATGTGCTGGCGGGAATCGAAAGCCGCGGCTTTCTGGTCGCCGCGCCTCTCGCGCTGGAATTGGGGATCGGCTTCATCATGCTGCGTAAGCCGCGCAAACTGCCCGGCGCGCGGATCGGGTTGGATTATGCCCTGGAATACGGCACCGACCGAATCGAAATGCAGGCCGATGCCGTGACGCCCGGCCAACGCGTTGTGCTGCTGGATGATCTTTTGGCCACGGGCGGCACCATGGCGGCCGGCATTTCCCTCTTGCAGCAAGCGGGCGCGGTGGTTCCGGCTGCTGCGGCGCTGATTGAATTATCATTCCTGGAAGGCAGAAGGCGACTCGATGTCCCATTCGAAGCGCTCGTCTCCTACAGCGAATAGCCTCGCCGCGACGCTTAGCGCGCCCATGCAGGCTGTGCTGGGTTCGGCGGTGCGCGCCGCGCCGACAGGCGTTGTGGTGTGTGATCCCAATTTGCCGGATTGCCCGATCATCTACGCCAATCCGGCTTTCTATCGGATCACGGGCTATCCCGAAGAAGAAGTGATCGGGCGCAATTGCCGTTTTCTGCAAGGCCCGGGCACCAATCCGCGCCATATCCAGGCCATTCGCAACGCGCTGGAAGAAGGCCGCGCGATCGATATTGAAATCGTCAATCACCGCAAGGATGGATCGCGCTTCGTCAATGAACTGCATCTCTCCCCGGTCTATGATGAAGAAGGCCAGCTCAGGCATATTCTCGGCATTCAGCATGATGTTTCCGCACGCGAACAATTCGCGCGCGATGCGGAACGTGCCCGGCGTGCGGCCGAACGCGCCAATGCAGAAAAAAGTGATTTCCTTGCCTTCATGAGCCATGAAATCCGCACGCCGATGAATGGCGTGATGGGCACGATTTCTCTCTTGCTCGACACCACGCTGGATGCCGAACAGCACGCCTATGCCGAAACCGCACGGCGCTGCGGGGAAATGCTGCTCGCGACCGTCAATGAAATGCTGGATCTTTCCCGCATCGAAGCCGGGCATTTGGCGATTGAGGAAGAGGCTTTCGACCTCGCCGCACCGGTTTCAGAAGTGCTCGACCTTTTGGCGCCGGCGGTGGCGGAAAAGGGCATCCGGCTTTCGGGCAGTATTGACCCGATGCTGCCTGCGCGCGTCATTGGCGATGCGCGGCGCCTGCGGCAAGTGCTGCTCAATCTTGCTGATAATGCCGTGAAATTCACTGCCTCGGGCGGGGTTGGCATTCGGGTGGAACGCTCCGAAACGGCGGGCCAGGTACGCTTTGCCGTGGCGGATACCGGTATCGGCATTCCGCCTGAAGTCCAGGCGCGGCTTTTCGGCCGTTTCGCCCAAGGCGGGCCGGAAACAGCCCGGCGCTATGGTGGTTCCGGCCTTGGGCTGATGATCTGCAAGCGCCTGGTGGGGCTGATGGGCGGGCGCATCGTGCTCGCTTCAACGCCGGGCAAGGGTTCCACCTTCTCCTTCGATATTCCGCTGCGTGCCATTGCGGAATCCGGGCGGCCGCCAAGTACGCTGCTGCCCACGCCCGCCATGGCCAAGCCGCTCCCCGGGGCGCGTGGGCGCATCCTGATCGCCGAGGATGGGGAGGCCAATCAGCTTGTTGCCGCGGCCATTTTGCGCAAGGCGGGCTATGCCGTTGATCTTGCGCGCGATGGTGATGAAGCTGTCGGCGCGGCGCGCACTGCCGCTTATGATCTGGTGCTGATGGATGTGCGCATGCCGCGCATGGATGGCTTTGCCGCCACCGCCGCCATCCGCGCCCTGGATGGTGCGGCCGCGCGTGTACCCATCATTGCCATGACCGCCGCGGCCATGCCCGATGATGTGGAACGCTGCCTGGCGGCGGGCATGGATGCGCATATTGCCAAGCCGATGGATCTGACTGCCCTGCTCGGCGCCGTATCCGACATGCTGGAATCACGCCCGCGCCGTTCACGCCCCGTGACCGCTTCCGCGGAACCGGATCCCGCCGGGCCGACATTGATCGATCACACCACCTTGCAGGAATTGCGCGCCGCCGTCGGCCCTGGGCGCCTGCCCAGGCTGATCAGCGTCTTTGCCGAAGAAACGCGCAGCCGTGTCGCGCGTTTGACCGCGACAGATGATCTTTCCGCCATCGAGGATGAGGCGCATGGCATGAAATCCGCCGCTGGCACTTTCGGCGCGGCAGCCTTGCGCACCATTGCCGCGCAATTGGAAGAAGCCTGCGCCGCGCGTGATCGCGTGAAGATCGATGAGTTGCGTCGTGGCCTGCCAAATCTGGTGGAAAAAAGCCTGGCGGCCTTCCCGAGCAGTGGCGCCATGGGGCCCGCGCGCAGCGAATAGGCGGATGCGCCCTGGCGCGTCGCGTTTTGCGTCACGGCGCCGCGATCGATCAGGCGATTTCCCGGATCAGTTTGCGTTTTACCGCCTGGCCGAAACTGTTGAAATCCTCGGCAACAATCAGGAAGGCGCCCGGCCCGCCAATCACATGGTCGCGGAAGTAAAGATCGAGATTGGCCGGTGGCGGGCGGCCAAAGGTCGGCCGATCATTGATGATGGGCAGCCCATTGATCACAATGCCTTCCGCCACCGCTTCGTCACGCTGCATTTCAGCCGGCGGGCCGCTATTATTGACGCCATCGCCTGAAATATCGATCACGCGCCGCGTGGCTTCAAAAGGACAATCGCGCAGCACCCGGCGCGCATGCATGATGGCGCCTGAAATCGATGTGCGGGAGAGTGAGGCGCGCGGCGCCGCCGCCAAAGCGGCCGCCCAGGCCATGGCATCCGCTTCAGTGGCAATGCGCGTCCAGGGCAGCACGGTGTGCTGGTATTCGAAGCCCGCCCATTCAACATAAGTCAGGCCGATGGCACCAATCATGCCGCCACGAATGGCCGCCAGCACTGCAGAATCAATGATCGCGGCGCGATAGCCTTCGCGTTGCAGCCGCGCCTCATCCTCATCAATGGAACGGGAAACATCAACGGCCAGCACCAACGCCACATCCACCGCTTCAGTGGCATGGGCGGGTAGCGGTTCAGCCAAGGCAAGACCGCTGGCTGCGGCCAGAAGCATTCGGCGCTGCATGGGCGTACCCTTCTGCAAGGTGCCCATGCTGACCAAGCGTGGCGGGATTTACAAGTTGTTCAAAACAACCTCGGCCACATGGGCCGCATCGGCTTCCGACATATAGGCATGCATGGGCAAGGACAGGACCTGATCCGCCAGCTGTTCACTGATGGCGAGCGGGGGTGCTTCGCCCTGATAAGCCGCCGCGTGATGTGCCGCGTACGCGGGCTGATGATGCAAAGGCTTCGGGTAATAGATGCCCGAGCCAATCACTTGCGCCGTCAGCGCCGCCTGCAGCTTGGCGCGTTGATCACGATCACGCAGGCGCACCGTATAAAGCCCCCAGGCGTTTTCCGCCCCAGCCGGGGCCGCCTGAATGCCAACGCGCCCACCCAGCGCCGCGTTATAAACGGCGGCGATCCGCGCACGCGTAGCGAGTTCCCCGGCCAGCAACGGTAATTTCGCTGCCAAGATGGTCGCCTGCAGCGTATCCAACCGGCCATTCATGCCAGTGCGTTCCACCTGATAGCGGGTCTTGCCTTCGCCATGGGTGCGCAGGCTGCGATAGAGTTCCGCGCGCGCGCCATCATCAGTGATCAAGGCCCCGCCATCGCCATAAGCGCCCAGCGTCTTGGTCGGGTAGAAGGAAAGCGCCGCGGCATGGCCCCAGCGGCCGAGCTTCTTGCCATGCAGCGAACCGCCAAAGGCCTGCGCCGCATCATCCAGGGCAAACATGCCTTCTCGGGCGCAAATCGCCTCAATCGCCGGCCAATCGGCGGGCAGGCCAAAAAGATCCACCCCCACCACAGCGCGCGGCCGCAACCTGCCCTGTTGCTTGATCAGGGCAAGGCGGCGTTCCAGATCGGCAATATCGATATTGTAGCTGTATTTATCAACATCGACGAAAACCGGGGTGGCGCCCAGCACCAGCGGAACCTCGGCCGTCGCCGTATAGGTGAAGGCGGGCAGGAACACCGCGTCACCCGCACCGATATCTTCGGCCATCATGGCGATCTGCAAGGCATCGGTGCCGGAGGAGACCCCCACGCAATGTGCCGCACCGGCGAAATCGGCCAAGGCGGCCTCAAGCTCCGCCACTTCTGGCCCCATGATGAAACGGCCCGAATCGAGCACTGCGGCAATACGCCGATCAAGTTCCGGACGAATCAGTTTTTGCTGGGCCAGCACATCAAAAAGCGCGACGGGTCTTGGGGCGGTCATGCGGGGTGGGACCCTTTCAAACAAGGAGACGGCGAAACTGAACCCATGCGACCCGCCTGCCAAGCGCGAATGATCGCGAAAAAGCGTTTCATCGGCCTTCAAGGCAAAATTATGCGCGCCCCGCGCCCGGCCGGGCTTCCAACGCGGCAATTCGGGCTTCAAGCAAGCCAAGCCGCGCGGCGCGCAGCACGCCAAGGCATTCGAGCAAGCCGGTCTCCAGCCGCGCCAAATGGGGCGCATCAAGTGCGCCAAGCTTGCCAGCCAGCGCCTTCAGCAATTCCTCGGGCGGGAAGTCTTCAGCGGTGATGGCCCGCGCTGGCGCTTCGGGGGCTTCGGCCATTTCCTCCAGGAAATGCACCACAACGCCAAGTTTGCGGGCCTCCGGGCTGCCGGCGACGTCTTTGACGACATCCCGGCGCCGTTCCGGATGACCTTCGATCTTGTCGATGAAATGCCGATAGCCACCTTCATCGGGCCAGCGGTTCAGCACCAGCGTATAGAGATTGACCACGAATTCATGATCCGATCCCGAGAGCAGATCCTGCCCATTGAAGACGCGCATGCCGAGCCCTTTAATTTAACCAATGGCAAGCATTCTACATCGGCAAAATTGCAGCAGCGTCAACGCTTGGCGGCAAAAAAAGCCTTGAGCAGGCTGGCGGT
>JACCED012236100.1_pt1 | contig 10995 bp, 12 predicted proteins | sample 7455021 | NCBI WGS metagenome assembly JACCED01 (sample SAMN15323456, study PRJNA562643) | freshwater metagenome | isolation source: river surface water | place: USA:Blue River Watershed | collected 2017-08-19 | reverse complement strand
GATCTTCTTAGGTCCTTTAGCTCCATTCTATTTCGTTTATCTTGGTTTTAATAAGAGATACTGCCGAAAGATTTAATCATTTTTTATAAAAATAATTATATTTTCATAAAATATATGGATAGTGAATCTGATAAGGGAAAAGTTAATGCACCAGGATCAAAAGCATTATTTGGTGTGAGTATTGTTGCAGGTATATTTATTATAATTTGGTTTATTTTAGGAGCAGGTGCTTTTATCACTTCTCTTGTTTGTTTAGGAAGATCTGGTTCTACTGCAGATAAGATTATTGGTTTCTTTTTAGCATTCTTTTTTGGTCCTTTTTATTTTATTTATTTGCTAGTCAATAAGAACTATTGCAGATCTTAATTTTCCTTTTTATCATTATTTAAGGTTGTGATAAAATCAACTATAAATGGAATTGTCATTAGTAAATAAAACTTATTGAATTGTAAAACATACTCTCTCTCTAAATTTTCGAAATCATTAGAATTGTTGAAGGATAATTCTATGTATATCAAATTGAAAACATTTGTTAAAAATAAAAGCCAATACATTGAGTTTATCATCTTTTTCAAAAAATAAACAATCAATAGTGTTAAATTCATTATTGATGAAAACCCAAATAAGCACTCAAGAAAAAGTAGCTTAAAAAATAAATTTGATGATTTATCATTGTAAAAATTTTCATTTTTCTTTTTGAAGATAATTATTATTATTGAGTAAAAAGAGAAAGTGTTTAATAAAAAATTCAATCCCATTGCAATAACTCTATATTTTGATATTGTTGATTGCATTTTTCTAGACAAGGCTAACTAAAAAATTAAAAATCAATTTTTATATATGGCATATCACGTTTATATACTTAGAGAGATTGGTGGGAAAAAAACATATGTTGGATACACTGTTGACTTAGCGAGAAGATTAAGACAACATAATAGTGAGATTAAAGGAGGAGCAAAATACACTAGTGGTAAAAAATGGGAATTCGCTGGATATTTTACTGGATTTCCAACATCAAATGTAGCACTCCAATGTGAATGGAGAATTAAGCATCCAACTAAGAAAAATGGGAGTGGGATGAAAGGAAGATTGGAATCTATAAAAACTATTTTTTTGGAAGAAAAGCTTACATCTAATTCTATTCCAATAAAAGATTTATCATTGGAATTATTTTTATTGGAAGAATATTTACCAATAGAATTACCAGATAATATACAATGTAAAAAATTAGAACCCTTCCTTATGGAAAAAAAAGTTGAAAAGAGAAGTGAAGACACCTTGAAGGACTGCAAAAATTAAAGTTACTATTATAATTTTAACCCAATCTTCTCTACTTGGTTTAGTAATGCTAATAATTTTTTTTGATTCTGGTTTTCTTCCAATTGTAAATTGAACTAAATTTTCTATAATATTTAAAAGTAAAAAAGCGAAGAAAGAAGCCAATATTAAAACCTTATCTTTGAATAGAAAAATCATATATAATATTATTTGATATATTTTTTGTTGTATTTAATTTTAAATTTTATTGATATATTATAATGCATAATATATTATTGTCATTGGATAGTAATCTTTTTATTCCATCATTAACTTTAATTAATTCAATTGTAAAAACGAATGAAAAAAATATTAGATTTTTTATTCTAGTCGCTGAGAAGAAAGAAGAATATAGAAAAATGCTAGAAAAAAATTTTAAAAATTATGAATTTAATATAGAAAAGTTTAATGATGTTGATGATTTTAGGGAAATTATAGCAGTTTTAAAAGAAAATGCAACAAAAAACCAGCATATTTTTAATATAATGAATTTCGCTAGATTTTATCTTCCAATCGTTTTCAAAAAAATAGACAAAGGGATTTATCTAGATATCGATATGATAGTTAGAGCTAATTTTGATAATTTATTAAAAGAATTTGATTATATAAATAAGGATTTTTACTTAGCGAGCCCTTTAAATATGGAATGTGAAAATATGAATCTGGATAAACAGGGTTATACAGGAAAAGCTTTTAATGCTGGTTTCATGGTTTGGAATTTGAAGAAATATAGAGATGAAAAAATGATTAATGAAGTAAAGGAGTTGATTCATTATCAAAAAGAAAATAATGCCTGGAAATTGGGAACTCAACCTATCTTAAATATTATTTATTATAAAAAGGTTATTGATCTTGACAAAAATTGGAACTGCAAAGGCTTTGGAAAAATAACTGAAAAAGAAAGTGAAGAAAAATCAAAATTAAAACAAGCAGAAAACGCCTACGTTATTCATTGGAATTCAAAAACAAAGCCATGGGATAGCGATGAGGTTGCTGGTTATAAATATTGGAAAAAATATTTATTGGTGGATAAGTAAATCAATAACATTTTTTTCTTCAAACTTTATAAAAATATTTTCATCCAATTCACAAGATTTAGCATAATTAATTGCATATAAAATAGATAACTTGATTACTTCTTTATTCAATTTTTTTGATTCAATATTGGGATCCAATTTAGTAATTATTCCAATTGATAAAAACTCATCCTTTTGATTATCCACTTCAATAAATATATTATCTGTATTAATCATACATTTGTAATTTAATGATAGAAATGATGTTTTTACTATCTTATTTACATACTTTTTAATTTTTTCTTTGATTTCTTTTTCATTGTGTGGAAAAAGATTATTAAAGTTAATTGTATATTCTTTATTTTCTCTATTGTGAAAAAATGTATGAATTTCTAGATGTATAATTATATTTTTATTAATGTCTATTTCTTCTTTTGACTCTGTATTGCCCATTTATTATTATATAGATTCTAAAAATTTTGATAATAAGTTAACCCCGTAACTACTTACTCTTTCATTATTATAAACAACATTGGCGACATCTAGATGTACCCAAGGAATATCTTTTTTAACAAAATAATCTATAAAAGATGCGGCAACTAAACTACCGGCTGGACATTGACCGCTCCAATTTTTAATATCTGCAACTGTGCTACTCAATGATTTTACGTAGTTTTCTCTAAGAATAAGTACATCTATGAATTCTTTTGTATTTTCTCCAATCCTAAATAATTTGGAAATATATTTACGACCTTTCTCATTACCAGTTATGATTGCACTTGTATCACAAGTAATTTGTGTAGTATTACCTGTTAGAGTTGCAATATCCATTAAGATTGGACTCTTTAGATTTTTAGAATAAAGATATTTATTGAAATATTCAACAGCATCTGCAATACATAATCTGCCTTCTGCATCAGTATCTATAATTTCTACAGTTTTTCCATTTATTGTCTTTACTACTGTACTTGGTTTCGTAGCATTGCTACCTATATAATTTTCAACAATTGGAAGAAGTAGGTTTATATTCTTTTTTAATTGATTGGTCATATTCAAAACAGCCATAACCATCGCACCACCTGCCATATCAGTTTTCATATCATTCATATCTTGTGTTTTTATATTCATACCACCGGAGTCAAAAACAACGCATTTTCCAATCATGAAAACATCTTGATATTTTTTGTTTTGTTTTTTAGGAAAAACGTGGACAAAATATGATTTATGTGATGATCCTCTATTTACAGCAGAAGTTAAAGGAAAATTTTTATCGTCTTTTGAAACATTGAATTTTTTATAAGTATAATTTGATGGAATTTTTGAAATGAAATACTTTAATAATGTATCTTGAGTTTTATTGGGTTCTATTACCATTGTTTTATAATCTTCAACCTCTTTTATTAATTTAGCATAATTATTTGGTATTAATAATTTTCGATTTTTATTATAGGAGTAAGATATATTATCTAATTTTAATAAAATATTTTCAATTTCATTATGGGGAATATTATCAAAATTAACCGTAATTTTATTTTCTAGAAATTTTTCAATATTTTTTATATTTTCGTTCAATTCATAATTTGAAAGATTTTTTATATTAATTGTTACTACATAATGTCCGTTTAAAGTTTCAATTTCTAAATTATTTTTTGTTTTTGATTTATTAACAAAATTTATTTCCATATATAATATTGTATATTATGTTTTTTTTCAAAAAATAAATTATTTTATAATTATATATGAGATGCATTAATGTAGCATTATTGCTTCTAAGCCTCTCCTTCGTCGCATCTATTCCAATTAAAAATGAGAATAGAGCATCGGCTGAGCAGGAATTACATTTTTCTGTAAATAAAACGGAAGAGGAAATCGTCGTATTTCCAAAAACCGACGGTCCAATACAAGAGATCGTAATCATTGAGAATGAACCAAAAAATACAAGTGAATCATTTGTAGGTCCTCCTTTAAATATTGGTAGAAAACTTCTTCAAGTTAAAGATGCAACGCATTCTAGCGCAAGAAAGTTGCTTAGATTTCGAGGAAGAATAAGTAAAGCTATTAAAAAAGTTGCACATAATGTTAAAAAAATATTTCACCATAAAGGTGGGAATGGAACACCAAGCCCTTCACCGATATCTCAACAAAGAACAGTTTTAACAAAAAACGATGTAAAGATTGGAGATAAAATTACAAATAATGAACTTAAGAAGAGTGAAAACAAAATGGATAGATGGAGAAAATCAAAAGAAGGCAAAGATGCTGTTGGATATTGCAATTCATTAGGATTAGCAAATAAAAAGAAGATATTTGATGGATGCCTTGAAGATATGATGGTCACAAAAGATAAGAAGATTGCAAAGGAATCAGCAATTGCTGCTGAGGAATTTTCAAGTAGTGATAAAGTTTCTTCTAGTAGAAGATTTTGCACTGCATCTGGTGACCCTCACTTTACAAATTATGATGGAGCTTATTTTCATTTACAAGAGCCAGGTGTTTACACTCTAGCTAAAACTCATAACTATGAAGTACAAGAAAAAATGAGGAAAAATGGAGCCAATAGACCGGGAGTACCTTCTTGTATGACAGGTGTCTCAGTTAAATACAAAACTGATATGATAGAAGCAGATGTCTCCAATTACAATTTTGTTTTGATTAATGGTGTAAGAACAAATTTGCCTCGTGATAGGACCTTAACTGTTGGTGGTTTAAAGGTAAGATTTGGCAATCAAAAAGTTGAGTGGAAAGGTGAAAGAGCAAGATCACACGGATTAAAAATTACTAGTGAAAATGGTTTTGGAGCAATGATTTTTGGAGGTTATTGTGGAGTTGTTGAAATTAATGCTCCTCACAGTTATTTTGGAAAAATGAAGGGAATTTGCGGTGATGCTGATGGAAATAGAAATGCCAATGATTTTCGATCACCAAGCGGATCTATTATGAATGTGAATTATGGAAGACGCAGTTGGGAAATGAGTGGATATGGTGGTCCTACTGCTCCTCTCTCTCAATGGCAACTTGCCTGGAAACCAACAGGACCAGATTGCTACTTCAAAGAGGGATGTGAAAAAGATAGTCCAACTGTTGCAAAGGCTCGTGCAGATGAAGCAGCGAGAATAAAAGCAGCTGAGGATGCAGAGATTAAAGCAGAAGAGGATGCTATAAAAGCTCAACAAGAAGCATTAAGACTGGAAAGGAAGAGAAAATATGAGGAAGCTAAGAAGAAAAGAGAAGAAGCACAAAGATTAGAAAGAGAAGCTAAAAAAGCTGCATTGGAATCCGAGAGAAGGAAGAAAGATGCTGAGAGAAAAGAAAAATTAATTGCTGAGAGAGACGCTAGAAAGAGAGCGGAGCAGGAAGAGTTGAAGGCAATCGAAGAATTTAAGAAAGGCAAGAAGAGCAAGAAAGGTAATAATAGCAATAAAGCAGATGACACAATGTCAATTGTTAAAGAATTCAAGACAAAACATGCTATCTCTCAAAAGAAACTCACAATGCTTAAGAAAACAATTATTAAGATAATAAATAAGGCTAGAACAAAGGAAGTTAGTCAATTAAAATCTGTTTTAGAATCTAAGAAGAAATCAATCGAAGAAGTGAATGAAATTTATAAGAACTATAAGAAGAAAGTAAATTTTGTAAAGAGTTTGAAGATTAAAATCCAGGATCTTAAGGAAGCCAGTAAAAAACATTATGAACAAATGCAACGTGATACCGAATATCTTAAGAGATTGGAATTAATCAAACCAAAATTTTTGAAAACATTGGAAAAATACAATTCAAAGTTATCTATCGTTCGAGAAACTATTAAGGGTAATATTATAGAAGGAGATGATAAGGATAATATGTTAGGATTATTAGCAACTGCTGATAAACATACTCAAGATTCCACTGACAAATTATCAAAGGCTTTCTTAGAACATTATGAAAAATATAAGAGATTACTCAAGACTGATACATCATCTTATGAAGATGATGTTAAACAGCTTGCAAAAGAAACTGATATTTATAGCTATGAAGAGAAGGAAACTCTTCGATTGAAGAGGGAATATAAGAAGGCGAAGGAACTTCTTAAGAAGATTAAGAAATCATATTCATTATCAAAGGGAGAATCAAATGATTTTGACAATTTGATTAAGATAATAAAGTCTTTGTTAAGTAGTCCAAAGAGAATTAAGCAATTCATGAGTAAGAATGTTCGCAATAAATGTGCAACTACTTTACTCCAGTCACATGTTGCGAATAAACTCATCTAATTATAATAATATAATTTGTCTTCATCTTGGGTAGTATGCCTCCTGCAGGTTGGACAATTAATGCAAAAATTTACATTTCTACCTCGCATATCAGATATGCAAGATAAACAGAACAAGTTGACACAATTACAATTTAATTTCACCATCATTTTGGAGTAATCGTAGCAGATTGGGCATTGTTTAATTCCCAATGCATCTCTATATTTATCAATCAATTCATTTTTAGTTAATTCAATTTTCTTTTTCGCCTCTTCAATTGGCATTGTTAACATAATATCTTTCAAATTTTCTCGAGCTTTAATGTGAGAAGTAGTGTAAATCATTTTTGATATCTTTTTCTTTTGATTTGAACAAATGATTTTTTTCGAAATGAAATGTGTTTTGATATTTGTTTGAATGTTCACAATATGACTTGTCTTTAGCAATTTAAATAGATCGCCAACTATATCAAGATCACTATAATTTTTAGCAAACTGATAAAAATCATGAAAAATGTGTCCAATTAAAAAACTATCAATAAAATTTGTAGATTCAAAACTATTAAAAATTTGAACAATTCTTAAGAAATATTTGAATTTGAATGATTTCAATATGATTTTAACACAAACTGTATTTAATTTATTCCAAACCAAATTAATTCCTGTGAACATTTCCACTGGTAATGGGTTAAACACTTTTGAACTAATAATAGGAATGATCTCACCCATCATAACCCAATATATTTTCTTAGTAAGAAAAATATAGATTGGATTACTTTTTAAAATATTTATTACTGATTCAATAATAAGATGATAGTTTGGGATTTGCTCTGTTTCTAAAACTTCTTGATCATTCAATTTAAATTGAAGATCAGATAATGCGTAGGATAGTAAGAGGAATCGAAAATAAATGCTATTTCTAAAACAATATTCTCTATTATCAATAAAAAATTTTGATATAAAATAAATAGAAAATAATGATAAAGATGTTGATCTATTGATAAAGACTGCAGTAATTTCATAAAAAGATTCTCGTTCTTTATCACCTTGTGATATATTATCATTTGATGATTCATCGGGATAATAGATTGAAGTATATTGCTGGAGAATATTATCCAATCTAGTGCTAATAAGTCTTCGCATTATTGGAAAAGTGATATGAAGATTTTCACAATAAACTAAATTAATTATCGGCAAAATCTTTAATATATCTTTTTCATTACACTGTGATAATGCTTCCTTGAAAACATCAATGCTAGATAGAATTGTATCAAAAAATACTGGGTAGATTGGAATTATATTCCTAATTAGCAGTATTTTCTCATCTTCATTGAAGATTCTTTTACCTCTCCTGAAATTTTCATAAAGATTTTTTCTAAAAAAAGGTTCTTGAATGCATCTTTCACAATAAATATGCTCGTGATAATCTTTATTCAAGAATTCAATAAAATCAAGTGAGAATGATTTACATAATTTTCCATAAATTGATTTGCAATCTTTGAAAATATTGTAAAAAAACTTTATATCAATTACTTTTAATAGCAAAAATGCATTGGTTCTCATTAATTGAAGTACATCGTCTTTTGTAATTAAGCAAGCAAAATAGCAGTTTGATAATTCTTGGTAATCATTAATGCTAAGCATTATTTCATCTTTAAGTCTTTGATCAATTTTAGGTTTCCAACTCCATCCCTTGTTCAAACACATGTACAAATAATTATCGAATATATTTGGATTAAGAAAGAAACTATTTCCATATTTTTCAACAATTATCTTGAATTCATTTTGATTAAGATTTCGAATGTTCATTCCATCTATATCATCATTCTCATCATAAAGATGCATATAGTATAAATATGGATAGGTATAAAATATACTTATCTTTAAAAGTGATTTAATCTTATCATTTTTGCAAATGACTGCAGAATTAATATCAAGAAAAAATTTATATTTATATTTTTTTAGCATACCGGGTGAATAATCATTTAATAAAATGCTCAAATATGTAATTATATAATTAACATCAGTTTTAGTTTTTCTCAAATAATCAACAAACCAATCTAATACAATTTTATCCTTCTTCATAGTTGTAGTTGAATCTTTAAAATTTTCACAAAAAAACTTGAATATTGATGAATTAATTTCAATATTATTTTTAATGCTATTTAATAATGCATCATAAAATAATTTCTCGAAATTTGGTTTATTCACTATATCATTCAATATTTCATCAGTTAAAGGAGTAACACACTGTCTTTTACTATTGGAATTTTCTAAAAGCAAAGTTCTCTTCATTTTTTATTATTGGTGTCTAGACATAAAATTAATCAATTTTTTTAGCATAAAAAAAATGTGATATTAGACAATATGATTGGAAAAATATATAATTTTCCTCCTAATTATGTTTTTTATAAGCCATTTGCTCAAATACATTTATCAAAATTAAGAAATAGAATTATTATTGAATACAATAACAAAGTTAGTTATCAAAAGAAGTTAGATAACTTTGTAAAAATGCACACTGTTCCACGAACTATTTTTGAGTGGACACCTTATTCTTCATCGTCATCATCTTCGTCCTCAACATCATCATATGTCTCTATAGAATCAACATTATCGGAGACTTGGGTTGATATGAAGAAACTATTATAATTCATAAATATTTTCTTTGTAAAATTAAATGAACAATCAATCAAATAAGACAGTTAATAATAAATTACCTAACAATCGACCAAAAAATAATAAATCACCTAACAATCAATCAAATAATCACATACCAGATGGAGAAATAAGTGGATCATTTATAAAACCATTTAGTTCTTTGGGCAGGGGTTGTATAATTTCTTAGAATTATTCTATGCCATATATTGTATAATAATTTCCAGTGGAAACATTACATCTAGTACAAATGATATCATTCCAATGTGAATTATACATTAAATATTCATATTTATGTAAAGGGCAAGATTGGCTAAAATACTTTATTGATTTATTAACTGGTTCCCGGCACATCGCACAACTTTTAAAACTTCTCTCATTACATTGGCTACAAATGTAATGTCCACACGGTATGAATATAATATTTTCTTTTGTATTCTCTAGGCATATTGAACATTGGAATGTTTTTTCTCCATAGATAATGTGATACCTTTTGCATTTTATTACGAAAAATGAAATGAGTAGAAATTGGTAGAATATTATTAGAAATGTTCCAATGTTATCTAATCCAACATCATACATATAAATTGTTAGTAATAAATATCCTGAGTTTATCGTGATATTTATTAAAAATTGCCAAATTTTTTTATCGTAATTATTTTTAATCGTTTTGAACAAAAATAGAAAATTTAAGGCTATATTCAACAAAAATACATTTTCTATCTTTTTAGGAATAATGATAAAATGATCATATATTCCAAACATAATAATTAGAAAAAATGGGATAACAATTAAAATCTCTAAGAATTTTTTGGGAATATCTAATCCAAATTTATTTTTTGTGATCAATATAATAAAAAAGTGGTAGATAAAGGTAAAAGTGAAATTGGTAGCTTTTAACCAATCATATGCACTATATCTTCCAAATGGTTTATCATAAATAATTTTTATTTCATTATCACTTCTGCCGTAAATCCAATAATAATCTTTTTGATAAATAGTAATATAAGATTCATCCAATCTTTGTTGAATTGATGCAAATAGTAAAGGAGTTATTGATTGGAATAATATTGCTAAAATGAGAACTTTTAGGTAATATATTTTTTTAGTTGAATTATATTTTCTCTCTGCTTTGAGTGTAACAATGAATGTTATTAACATTATGGTTAAACAAGTAATATAATCGAATTTGTTTGAATATTTGAAATCTCTACAATCAATTGGGTATATGTTGATTTTATGGTTTATATTTAATTCTTCCTTTTTGAACAAAGCACAATATTTTTTGTCTGCATCTTTCCGCAGATAAACGAAACTGATTGGATTTAAATTTATCCAATCAATTGATAAAAAAATGAAAGCATTTGCAATAAATGAAAGAAAGAAATACTTCATTTTATTCGTTTAGTTTGAAATTATTAAAAAATCAATTTTTAGAAATAAAAATATTTAATAAATTATAATGGTTATAATCGAAAATCATAAAGAGCTTGCGTCTAATAATGTTCCAGTTATTGAATCCAATTTTTTTAAAAAATTCTTAGAAATTAATTTAGAAGAAAAACCAGCTGTAAGTGTTGATACTCCAAAACAGACAGCACCTAAAAAAGAAAAAAAAGAACAAAAAAATGTTCCTAAACAAGAAGTAGCTAAACCAGCTGCTAGACCAGTCGCTAAACCACAAAATAAATTGGCATCTCAAAGAAATATTCAAAAAAGACTACTTACAAAAAAAAGTAGATGTGGATGTAAAGATCCAAAAACAAGAGAAAT
>JACCED012444728.1_pt1 | contig 10996 bp, 4 predicted proteins | sample 7455021 | NCBI WGS metagenome assembly JACCED01 (sample SAMN15323456, study PRJNA562643) | freshwater metagenome | isolation source: river surface water | place: USA:Blue River Watershed | collected 2017-08-19 | reverse complement strand
CGCGAAGCTGTGATTGAACAACGAATCGAGGAGATCAAAGCAGAACTGCACGCCGACGGCTTTTGCATGAAGGATTTCTTCGCGACGGAGTCCGCATTTTTGGCGGTGCTCTTTACGTTCAATTTGCTGAGCCTCTATCAAAAAGTGGCACAGCCGGAAGCGGGCTATCGACAACCTGCCACGTTACGGGCAGCGGTGTTTGTTGGGGGAGCAGTGTTGGGCCGAGCCGCCCGGAAACCAGTGCTTTTGCTCTCCGAAGCTTGGGGGGGACTCAAAAAGCATATCCCACTCATCGAACGGATCTTGGTGTGGAAAATCCCAACTTCGCCGAAGTTGGAGTCCGCTCCATCGGATCCCCTCATGTGTTGCTCGATTTGACCCGCTTTTTACCGCCAACTTCGGAGATAGGGTTTAAGCACCACACGATTTGGGCTTCAGCGTGCCGGGATGGCTTGGGCTGGGTGACTGTCGGAGCGGGGCAGTGCAACCGCCGGCACCGTATGCCCAATCGAGCAGCAGTTGTCCTCTGGCAGCAACACCGGGGGCATCCCCGCTCACAAAGCAAAACCTGGAGTACTCCCCGGGGAGATCCATGAGCGGTCCGATCGATGGGCCGCCCTTCGGGCAAGCCAAGTAGTCGGTTGAGAGGCTGACACTGCCGAGAGAGCGTGACGCAGGGCACCCGTGGAGTTTACTTTTTGCTCAGGCTCTCTAGGTAATCCAGAAGAGATGCGAATTCGCGGATGGTGAATCCTGCCATGAGCCCCGGGGGCATCATCGAGGTCGGCAGGGTGGAGCGAGAGATGATTTTGGTTTTCTCGAATGTGAACTCTTTCGAACTGATGTCACGGATCGTGAGTTTGTCTCCGCTTTCATCTGTGACAAATCCCATGTGCGTGGCTCCGCCGTCCAAGGTCAACATGTTGGTTGCAAAGCCCTGCGCGATCGTTCGGTTTGGATCGAGGATGTTCGCAGCAAGATCGCTGCGGTTGTACGTTTGCGCGATGTTTCCGAGGTACGGCCCTTTCTGGGCCTGCTGCTGGGAGGTGGTGTGGCAGGCGATGCAGGTTGCCTTTGCGAAAATCTGCTCGCCGAGCGCTTTGTCACCCTTGGTTTTCATCAACTGTGCGAACGCCTCCTCCGGCTTGAGCGATCCGACCTTCGCGGTGTTGTCGCTTTCAGCCGCTTTGAGGCGGAGCGATTTCGCAGCCGACATGGCAGCGTTAGCGACGCGCTTGTCGGGATCTAAAAGGGAGGCTTCAATCTTGTCGTCGATTGCGTGGCTCTTGATTTTTTCGGCCGCGCGCATGATCTGGATGCGGCGCTCCACATCGTTCCAGCCCGATGTCAGTGCTTTGCTCGCCATTTCCTTCGCCTCGGGACTGCCCGTTTTTCTCGCGCTCAGCGAGAGCAGCGCCGCGTCCGCCCAGATGCCGATTTGGTTGCCTGTCTGCGCCTCCGCTTCCGCCTCGATCGACTGGTGCACATTTTCGAGTTTTCCCGCGTTCATCAGAGCGCTTTGAGCGGCGTCTTGCTCTTTGCCTGAGCCCTTCGCTTTGGAAAGCGTGACCATCGCCGGAAACACTTGTTTCCAAGCCTCAGCATTGTCTGTTTTTACAATCGCCTGAATCGCGAGAGACAGCGTGGCGGGCTTCGAATGATCATCTTTTGCCGCCGCAATCAGCAGTGGCACGCCATCGGTTGGAGGCGTTTCAGTGGAGGCAAGCTGTGTCACCGCTTCGGGCACAAGCGTCGCATCGTTCTTTGCGAGCTGGATGATCCGCATGAGGGCTTCCTGCGATTGAATCCGGTTGCGGTTCATTTCCGAAACCAAGTATGCCGCTTCATCACCGGGCGCGTGGGTGAGGTGGGCCTGCAGTGCCGCTGATATGGTCTGCGTTTGGTCCCAAGGTTCGGGTTGATAATAGGGGCCGCGGTTGTCGGGGCGTGTGCCCCAAGAATCGCGCTTCCATTCGCCTTCTTTGGAGTGGAGCCTGCACAGGGCACTCATGATTCCGCGTTTGCGCTCAAAGGCCTGTTCGGTGGAAAGGCGTTTCACGAGCCCTTCCACGACCTCCGCCTTGTGGATGCGCATCAATGCGAGAAACGCCCCGGTCCGCTGGGTTGGGGACGATCCGAAGGCATCGATCACCTGAAAACATGCGGCTGCCGCTTCGAGCTTTGCGAGACTTTGGTAAGCCGTGTGTTGAATCACCGCATCAGCGTTTCCGAGTTGCGCTGCGATCACCACTGCGAGGTCTGGGCGCCGCAGACGCGCTGCTGCAACGATTCCCTCAAGCGATGTGCGCGCGTCATTGCTTTGGATTGCCTTTGCGAGCAGCGCCCCCGCGGCGTCTTCAAATTTAGCGTTGCCGGTACGGTTGCCGAAATCGCCCAAGGCGCGTGCGGCGAAGCGAAGAAGCGACGAGTCCGCCGCGAGCGAAACGATGGCGTTGCCCTCTGCCTCGGCGTCAGGCTTGCTGAGTCCGATCTGCGTGATGGCGTAGATGGCGGCAACTCTGGCCTGCAACGGTTGCCGAGCATCGGCGGCGAAAGGCTCGAGCGTTTTGAGGATGTCTGGCTTGTTGGCTCGTCTGATCAACGCCCTTTGGGCCGCCATGGCTCGGACCTGACTCTTGGAGGCGAGAAGCGAGATGAGCTTTGCGTCTTCGAGGGTTTCAAAGTTGGGTAGCGGCTCAGGAACGTAGTTTTTTGGAGTCACGCGCACGATGTAACCCGAATCCGCGCCGGCCCAGTCGAAGGTGGCTCCTTTCCAGCTCGCCTGATAAACCGCGCTCATTCCATCCACGTCGGCGTCTGTGGGTCGTGTCATGGAGATAAATTTTTGCGGAGGAGCTTTTTCGACAAATGTTGCCCCTGCAGCTTCAACGGTATGTCTCCAGAGCGCGCCCGTGCCCCAGTCGCAAGTCAGGGGCGCGTGATTGCAATCCGCAGGGAACCCGGGCTCGCTCAGGTAGGTCGAGCCGCATCCCGAGCCGCCGCCGTAATCGGCGAGGGGTGCGACATGTTCGTTTGCGAAGTTTTTGTAGAGGCGCGGGTACCCGTGGTCTTCCAGTCCGGTGAAGTGGTGAAAGCGAACGTCCCAGCCGCCGCCGTCGTTGGTGTTGTCCCTTGCGAAGATGTCGAGAAGGGGGCTTACTGGTGTTCCGAGAATGTTGCGGGTGCCGGTTGCGAAAAGCTCCAAGCCCGAGCCGTCCGGACGGAAACGGATGACGCCCCCGCCGCGGTGTTGCAGGCGCCGGCCGTCGGTGCCGACCGCCTCCATGAAACCAAAGTCACCGCCCGCCACGTAAAGCCAGCCGTCGATCCCCATGGTGAGTCCGTTGGTGGTGTGGTCTGCGGGCCGGTCGGCGAATCCGAATGCGATCCCTTGAATGATCGTCTTTTCAGAATCGGCGACACCGTCATGGTCGCCGTCGATGTAAACGCTCACATCCGGAGGGTGGATGAGATAGAGCCGATCGTGATCCCAAACCAGACCGCGCGGCGAGTCGACATCCTTCACGAATTCCTTGACCTCGTCTGCGCGCCCGTCGCCGTCGGTGTCGCGCAGTCTGAGGATGCGTCCCCGGTGCGGCTTGCGTCCCAAGGAGCCGTTCCCATCGCTTGAAACGTACAAGTCACCATTGGGCGCGGCGGCAACGTAGACTGGGTAATTCACCGCCGGTGGCGCAGCGAACAGCGTGAGGTTGAACTGCTCGGGGACTTTGACATCGTCGAGAAAGACCTTTTCCTCATCGGAGGTGCGTTTGGTGATCTTTGGCGTCACGTTGCCCCCGTCCTTGAAAGGGTCGGCATTCTGTCCGTGCGCGGAAAGCAGGGATGCGATGGATGCAGCGGTGACCAAGGAGGCGGTTGTTTTTTTCATGACGGGGAAGATGGAGTAAGGAGAGGGAGCATTCGCTGGGAGCCGTCCGCAGGCGGACGTTTTTCTCGCGTGAATGGCTTGGAGGCGAAACAAGTCACGCGACAGATCAAGCGAGCAGGCCTTTGACGACTTTGCCGTGGACATCGGTGAGGCGGTATCGGCGGCCTTGAAATTTGTAAGTCAACGCCTCGTGGTCCATGCCGAGAAGGTGCAGAATGGTCGCCTGAAAATCGTGCACATGCACGCCGTCTCCGGCGATGTTGTAGCCGAATTCGTCGGTCTCGCCGTAAACGGTGCCGCCCTTGATTCCGCCGCCAGCCATCCAAGTAGTGAAGCAGCGAGGATGATGGTCGCGTCCGAAGTTGGCGCTCAGCTTGCCTTGGCAGTAGTTGGTGCGACCGAATTCGCCGCCCCATACCACCAGTGTGTCATCCAGCATGCCGCGTTGCTGTAAATCAATGAGCAGACCTGCACACGCTTGGTCGGTTTCCTTGCAGAGCTTTGGCAGCGCAGAAGGTAGCCCACCGTGATGATCCCAGTCCTGATGATACAATTGGATGAAGCGCACACCGCTCTCCGCCAGCCGTCGGGCTTGCAGACAGTTTGCCGCGAAGCTGCCGGGCGAACGCGACTCTGGGCCGTAGAGGTTGAAGGTGCTTTCAGTTTCCTTTGAAAAATCCGTTGCTGCCGGGATGCTGGACTGCATGCGAAACGCCATCTCATAGTTCGAAATGCGCGCTTGAATTCCCGGGTCCGGGGTTTTCGTCATCTGATGCGCATGAAACTCCGCCAGCCGGTCAAGCATCAGGCGGCGGCTCTCCCCGCTGATTCCCTCCGGATTGTTGAGGTAGAGTACAGGATCCTTCGAAGGACGGAACTGGATTCCCTGCTGGTCCGCTGACAAAAAGCCGCTGCCCCACAGATGCGCGCCCAGTGGCTGGCCTCCTTTTCCTTTTGAGATCAGAACAACGAACCCGGGAAGATTGCTGTTTTCACTGCCTAGCCCGTAGTTGACCCAGGCGCCCATGCTTGGGCGTCCTGGAATCTGCGAGCCAGTTTGAAAAAAGGTGACCCCCGGCCCGTGGTTGATGGACTCGGTGAACATCGAGCGAATCACGCAGATCTGGTCAGCCATTGCAGCCGTGTTTGGCAGGAGCTGGCTCACCCATGCTCCGGACTGACCGTGTTGTTTGAATTCGAAAGGTGAGCCCACCATCGGAATGGAAGACTGGTTTCCGGACATGCCGGTAAGCCGCTGCGTGCCGCGCACGGAATCGGGCAGCTGCTCCCCGTGGCGTTTGTTGAGCAGCGGCTTGTAATCGAAGAGGTCCAACTGCGAGGGGCCTCCCGACATGAACAAATAAATCACCCGCTTCGCTTTTGGGGCGAAGTGCGCGGCTTGTTTAAGAATCGCGTTTTCGTTGGCGGCTTGGGCTGCGGCAACCGCAGCTGGAAGCGACTCGCGGCGGACCATGTCGGCGAGGGCGATGCCGCCGAGGCCCATGCCGAATTGCGATAGAAAATGACGGCGCGGCAGAAACGGCGTGGGTTCCGTGCGGAGTGATTCGGGATTCATCGGAGAGTTCATTGTTTGACGACCGACCCATCGTGATTGAGAAGCGCCTGAGCGAGCACTGTTGCCGCTGCGGTTTCCGCGGCGGGAAGCCCCGCTTTGCGCGGCACGCTTCCGATCTTTAGCAGCGACTCCGCCTCAGTAGGGTGCGCGCGAAAGTGCGCGAGCTGTTCCGCGTAGAGCAAGCCTGCGATCTCGCGTTCGCGCTCGTCCGGGAAACGGCTCAGGCAGCGAACAAACAATTCCTCCGTGAGTGCTCGCAGATCGGCTCCGAAGTCCGCCTGCAGGCGTTCCCCGAGGATTCGCGCCGCCTCCACGTATTGCGGGCCGTTGAGCAGAATCAGCGCTTGTAGTGGGGTGTTGGTGCGCTCCCGCTTTGCGGAACATACCGCGCGGCGCGACGCGTCAAACGCCATCATTGCTGGTGGCGGCGAGGTGCGACGCCACCGAGTGTACAAACTGCGCCTAAGCGTTCCATCTCCCGAGTCCGCTGCGGACGGGCGGAACGCCTCGCTCATTTCGTAGGGGCTGACGGGCGGTCCCCCAAATTTGTTCGAAAGAATCCCGCTGGCGGACAGGAATGTGTCACGGATGGTTTCCGCAGGCAGCCGAAAGCGGGGGCCGCGCGCCAGCAGCGTGTTCTCGGGGTCATCCGCGATCAGGCGTGGATCAGCGGCGCTCTCCTGACGGTAGGTTCTGGAGAGCACGATGGTGCGCACCAGTCCCTTGATATCCCATCCCGAGTCGATGAACTGCCTGCTAAGCCAGTCGAGCACTTCCTGGTACTCGGGCTGTGAACCCTGGCTTCCGAAGTCATCCGATGTTTTCACAATGCCGCGTCCGAAGATGCCCTGCCAGATCCGGTTCACGGTCACTCGCGCAAGAAGCGGGTGTTGCGGATCGGTAAGCCAGTTCGCGAGTCCAAGCCTGTTGCGGGGCTTTTCCCGTGGAAACGCGGGGAGGGATTCGGGAGTGTCGGCAAAAACTTCGTCGCGCCGCTGGTCGTATTGTCCGCGGAAGAGGACAAACGCTTTCTTAGGCGAGGGGAGTTCGCGCATGACCATGATCTCCCTCTGCGCGTCGAGCAGTTTTACGAGTTCTGTCCGCGCTGTCTTTAACTGCGCGAGGCCGGCGGCGTATTCAGGTGATTGGGTTTTGAGGAAATATTCCTCCAAATCTGCGCGCTCAGCTTGGGAAAGATGAGCAGTGGATTTCGAGAAAATCGCCGCAGCCCGCGTTGAATCAAAAGCGGAGAGCATTTCAAGGTGCGACAACTCGCGCTCAAAAACGCGCACATCATCGACCAGTCCGTTCTTGAATCCGCGGTCACGCATGCGTTCGCCCAGCGTGATGGATTCCCGTCCGGGATTGATGTCGCGCGAAAGCGAATCCTTGATCACGTCCACGTCCGCGTTTTCGCCGTTGATCCGGATGCGAAGTCCCGAAGCCGAACCCGAACCGTCGGATGACACCGCGACGTGGGTCCACTGGTTGGGATTGAGCGGTTGTTTGCAACGGATGGACGCGGCGTCGCCCGGCCAGAAACGGATCAGCGACCATTTTAGTTTGCCCTCTTCAATCAGCAGCTCAAAGCCCCTGCTGGCGGCATCCGTCCAAGCCTTCGAGCGGTGGAGAACAACCGCACGCTCCTTCACGTCGGGAGTCTGGATCCAGAGGGAGATCGTGAAAGGGTCCACCCGGTTGAAGTTCCCTCCCGGAATATCGAGCGCGTCGTCGCCCGAAAGTTTGACTGCCTTTCCGGAAACCCCGTCCACGAGTGTGTTCTCGCCGCGCAGTGTTGCAGGGGATTTCTCAACTGCCCGGTTGGGAAGGCGGTTGTCTTTGGCGTCCTCGAAATCAATGCGTGCAACTTCTCCAATCGTCTTGAGCGAGCCACGGTTCTCAAGCCACTCGGAGAACGCAGCATGTTGCGAGGACGCGATGGCTTTGAGCTTCGATCTCGCGGAACGTTCGGCTTCCTCGAGGGTCGGGCGGGACTTCTTTGCGTCGTCGCTAAAGAGTTTCATCGCCGGTGTCGGCGCATCGCCGGCGCTGAAGAACGAATAAAGTCCCGCTTCGTCGATGTCGTCGAAGAAAGCGAACAAACGGTAGAAGTCTTTTTGTGTGATGGGATCAAATTTGTGGTCGTGGCATTTCGCGCACTCAAAGGTGAGACCAAGGAATGCGGTGCCGAAGGTTTGCACCCGGTCCGAGACGTACTCTACGCGGTATTCTTCCTCCACGGATCCGCCTTCGGATTCCTGCTGGTGAAGCCGGTTGAAGGCGGTTGCCAGAATCTGCTCCTCGGTTGGCGCAGGAAGAAGATCTCCCGCGAGTTGCCACGTCACAAACTGGTCAAACGGCAGGTTGCGGTTGAAAGCGGAAACCACCCAGTCGCGCCATGGCCACACCTCGCGGTCCCTGTCGACCTGGAAGCCGTAGCTGTCGGCGTAGCGCGAGACGTCAAGCCAGTCGGTTGCCATGCGCTCCCCGAATGCGGGGGAAGCCAGCAGGCGGTCCACCGCTCGTTCGTATGCATCGGGCGCGGTGTCGCTGAGAAATGCACGGACCTCCGCCGGGGAGGGCGGGAGTCCAGTGATGTCGAGGCTGGCGCGGCGCAGCAGCGTCTCCGGACGCGCCTCAGGGCGCGGCGTGATCTTGAGTTTAGCCAGACGCGCGGCCACCAGCCGGTCGATGCCGTTGTGCGTCGGGCTTTTCGCGTTCTTTGGTTCCTGCGGAAGGACGACTGGTTTTGGCGGGATGAAAGACCAAAGCGGTTGGTATTCCGCACCTGCAGCGATCCAGTTTTTCAAAACCTCCACCTCCGTCTTGGTGAGTGCCGGAAGCTTTGCCTCGGGTGGCGGCATCACTTCGTCGGATTCCTTGCTCAGGATCCTCTCGATGATGTGGCTGCCGCCGGGGTCGGACGGTTTGATCGGGGTTTCTCCACTCTTGGCCGGCTTGATTGCGTCCTCCCTGCGGTCCAAGCGAAGCCCCGCCTTGCGGTGCCCGCTGTCGGGACCGTGGCAGCTGAAGCATTTGTCGGAGAGGATCGGTCTGATGTCGCGGTTGAACTCAAGCGCACCAGGCGCCGCAGCGTGGCCGTTGATGTTCATGGCGGCGAGCATCAACGCAGCGGCCGCCGGCAAGGCGTTTGCGAGCATGCGCAGCGCGCGGCGAACAGTGTTCGTGCACGCAGAGGCGGCTGTTGGGGTGAGCGGTTGAGCCATGGTTGCGGAGGATGCGGCGGGCTGCAGTATTTGTACGCCGGGCTGCAAAGTGACAACCCAACGCGCACCCGTTCTATTAGCCTGACAGTTCGGTTGAAGGCGCCGAAACGCCCGGTGCCGGTCTGCGGACGTTCCTGTGCCTGGAGGCTAAAAGGTGTGGATGAAAAGTCCGCTCCTGAGTTTGGGCTCAAACCACGTGCTTTTGGGCGGCATGATTTGATCTGCATCGGCGATGTCCATCAACTGCTGGAGTGTTGTCGGGAACATCGAAAATGCGACGGCGCATTCCCCGCTGTCGACGCGTTTCACTAATTCGCCCGTGCCGCGGATGCCGCCGACGAAGTCGATGCGCTTGCTGGTGCGCGGATCATCGATTCCGAGCAGCGGCGCGAGCAGGCGTTCTTGAAGGCCTGTCACGTCAAGTCGGCCAATCGGGTCGGCATTTGCCGCGGGCTGCCATTGCAGCTTGTGCCATGCACCTGCAATGTACATGCGGATGTCTCCCGGGGCTTCCGGATCCGGCGAAGAGGCGGTGCTCACGCGGAACACGGCGCTCACCGCGCGCAGCAGTTCCTCTGAGGAATGGCCGTTGAGATCCTTCACAAGCCGGTTGTAGGGAAGAATTCGCAGCTGGCTCTCCGGAAAAAGGACCGTAAGGAACCAGTTGTAGTCCTCGGCGCCCGTGTGCTGCGGATTTCGTGCACGGCGTTCTTTTCCCACGCGCACCGCGCTTGCGGTACGGTGGTGGCCGTCCGCCACGTACGAAACCGGCACGGATCCAAAAGCCTTGATGAAATCGCCGCCGCCCTTGATGCGCCAGACGGTGTGCCTGATCCCGTCAGGGGCGACGAAGTCGGCGGATGGTTGGTCGTTTTTAAGGGTTTGATCCACCAGTCTGTTGATCTCGGAATTGTCGCGGTACGTGAGGAAAACCGGGCCCGTGTCCGCGCTCAAAGTATCGATGAGTTTGGTGCGGTCGTCCTCTTTGTCTTTGCGCGTCTTCTCGTGTTTCTTGATGATGTTTTGCTCGTAGTCGTCGATGTGACAGACGCAGGCAACGCCCGTTTGCACATGAGTGCCCATCGTTTGCTGGTAAAGGTAGACGCAAGGTTCCGGTTCGCGCACCAGCGCACCCGAAGCTTGCAGCCGCTGTAATTCCGAGAGTGCTTTTTGGTAGACGGGCTCCGAGTAAGGATCCGTTTCCTTCGAAAAATGGATCTCCGCACGGTCCACATTCATCAGGGTGTGCGGGTTTCCTGCTGCGAGCGCGGCTGCCTCCTCGGTGTTCACAACGTCGTAGGGCACGCAGGCGACCTGGGACACGAGTGAGGGGGCGGGGATGAGACCCTGAAAAGAACGGATTCGGAGCATGATTGTGGGATGGCAGTGGTTGAAGAATTCCGGGCGCGGCGCGCGAAAATCCAGACACAATTTCTATCGGAGTAAACGTGGGCTCGGCCAGCGCAAATCCAGCGTGCGGGGTCCGTACAGAGGTGTTTCGGAGCCTTTCGCTTTAAGGGTCGCGAGGGCTGCGGACAGCCCAGCGGAGCTTTGCAGGAACCGACCGCGTGTTGGACCTTCGTTCCTGCGCTGAGGGGCGGATGACTTCCGGCGAAATCGCGCAATAGTCGCCTGAGCGGAGCCCGGCTTCGAACGACTTTTTGACTCGTCGATCCTCGCCAGAATGGAAGCTGAGAATTGCCACCCGGCCGCCCGGGGACAGGCACTCTGGAAGCTGCCGCAGGAGCGTGTCCAAGGCCGTGAACTCTTCGTTGACGCAGATGCGCAACGCCTGAAAAACACGGCGCGTGGATAGCGACACATCCTCGGACCCAATGCCGGGTAGCGCGTTCCTAACTGCCGCCGCAAGCGCATGCGTGGTTTCGAAAAGACGCCCGGCCAGCGCCAAGGAAAGCCGTTCTGCGTGGGGTTCGTCGGCGTTTTCCTCGAGGATGGACTGGAGCTTCGAGGGGATTGTTTTCAGGACCAGCATCGACGCTGGCTGGCCCTTGTGCGGATTCATCCGCATGTCCAATGGGCCGTTCTCCTTGAAAGAAAATCCACGGGCCGGGTCGTCGATCTGCATGGAGGAGACCCCGAGGTCGGCGAGGATGACGTCCGCGCAGGAGCGGCCTTCGGTGGCAAGAAGCTTTGGCAGCCCTCCAAAATTGCTGCGGCGCGGGCGGAACAATTGCTCGTCGAATCCGAGCGCCCGCATCCGCGCTTCGGTGCGCAGGATTTCGATCGGATCCGCATCGATCCCCAGAAGCATGCCCGTGGGCGCTACCCTGCGGAGAATTTCTG
>JACCED010435570.1_pt1 | contig 11000 bp, 9 predicted proteins | sample 7455021 | NCBI WGS metagenome assembly JACCED01 (sample SAMN15323456, study PRJNA562643) | freshwater metagenome | isolation source: river surface water | place: USA:Blue River Watershed | collected 2017-08-19 | reverse complement strand
GCTGTTTCACCAATGACAACCCCAACTCCGTGATCAATGACCAACCTTCGGCCAATTGTCGCGCCAGGGTGAATCTCGATGCCGGAGAAGAATTTGGCATAGTTAGAGAGCATTCTTGAAATAATTCTTCGTTTCCATTTCCACAACACGTGCGCCACCCGATAAACCCAGATAGCGTGCAGACCAGGAGAAGTGAAGAAGAGTTCAACCCCAGTCTTTACCGATGGGTCTCTTTCCAGCCCTGCTCTAATGTCTTCCAGAATCACTTTTGTTGGTATTCCTCTTGCAAATCGCGGTAGAGGGAAGAAGAAACATACCTTTCTCCAAACGAAGGAACCACGACAACAATCATCTGTCCTTCGTGTTCTTTGCGACTAGCCACCTCTCTTGCCGCCCAAAGAGCAGCCCCGGAGGAAATACCGGCCAAGATACCTTCTTCAGCAGATGCGCGTCTTGCAAATTCAAACGCCACTGAGTTAGGAGCGCTAATCACTTCGTCGTAACTAGATGTGTCGAGAATTTCTGGAATAAAATTCGGGCCGATTCCAGCAAGTGGATGACCAGCCGCTTCACCACCAGTCAGAAGAGGCGAAGCAGCAGGCTGCACCACGTAGCTTTTCAGCGACGGCTTTAGTTCTTTGAGTCGCAGGCTGGTTCCAGTGATTGTTCCACCAGTTCCGCTGCCGGCGATGAAAACATCAACTTTGCCATCGGTGTCGCACCAAATTTCTTCAGCGGTAGTCTCGCGGTGGATCTTTGGCCCGGCTGGATTTTCAAACTGACGAACCAAAATTGAGCCCTCAATGTTCTTGCCAAGCTCTTCCGCCTTGGCGACAGAACCCTTCATTCCTTCTGCTGCTGGTGTCAGGACGAGCTCAGCACCATAGGCGCGAATCAAAATTTTTCTTTCTAAACTCATCGAATCAGGCATCACGATGATGGTTCGGTAACCACGAGCAGCTCCGATCATGGCAAGCGAAATACCTGTATTACCGGAGGTTGCCTCAATGATGGTTCCGCCAGGCTTTAGCTCCCCAGACTTCTCAGCCTCATTGATCATGGCGATTCCGAGGCGGTCTTTAACAGAGCTGGATGGGTTATAAAACTCGAGCTTGGCATAAACCTCTGCTTTGGCCCCGTCCATAATTCGGTTGAGACGAACTAGCGGGGTGTTGCCAAAGACCTCGGTGATGTTGTTATAGACGCGCAAATTTGCTCCAGTTTCAAAGACCCAAGGAAGTGTAACTGGGAAGAGCCAATTTTCTTCCAATCTGACTTTCTGTTACCTCTAAGGGCTTTCTCAGGCTTAGTTCCTAGGCTTTAGAGCATGAATCGACTAATTGCCCTACCGATTATTGCCCTTACCACTCTTCCCTTGAGTGCCTGCAGCTTAGAGGAGGTTGCCTCGACAGCCGCAGATGCAGCTGCCTGCACAGCTCTTTCTTCGACTCTGACAGGTCTGGCTGATGCCTACCAATCGGGATTGGTTGACAGTGGTGTGATTACACAGATCGACAAACTTATTGGCAACCAAATTGATTCAGTTCTATCGAGTGGACTCGCTGAGGACCTAAGGGGCCTGACGGCAGCATTGGCGGAAAGCCAAACCGCCCAAGGAGCTCAGGAGAAAGTTGATGAACTAACTGCTTCAATTAACTCTCGCTGCAGCTCGGTTGGCATTGAAATCAGCCAGTAATTTCATCCTCAACGAAATTCTTCTTGGCAAGCTGCAACCCAGCTAGTGAACTAGTGACTGCAACCAGGAACATCAGCCAAAGAGCAGCCTCCCAACCACCCGTTAGTTCCCGAAGAATTCCTACAAGCAAAACCGCAATGGTTGCCAGCGAATAACTAACTCCCTGACCAAATGAGCTGACAGCTAGCACAGTCTCGTGATGCTTGCTGCGAAGGTTATAGAGTGTGAGCGCAAGGGGGAACATGGTAGGCCCAAGGCCTAGCAGCATCACCCACAGCCACAAGTTTGCCTCAAAGAACAAGATCCCCAGCGCTCCTAGCGAGCCGGCAGTGGCCGAGAAAAAAACTATGAGCGATTGAGCACTGGGGTACCGAGCTGCGACAACAGGGACCAACAAAGAGGTTGGCAATCCCATGATTGCAAATAGCGCGAGTAGATTGCCAGCAGCAAGCTGTGAAACAAAGTTGTGTTCAATTAAAAGTAGCGGCAGCCAAGCAAATGACACATAACCAAATATTGCGGTCATTCCCTGCACTCCACTAATTGCTATTGCAGTGGGAGATTTCCAAATGGGAATCCTGGCAGCAGTCTCATCGCTTGAATCAGCTGGCTGATTATTTCTCAGAAGCGGAATGATTGGAATTAGCGCCAGCGCTGCAAACACAGCCCACTGGCCCAATGAGAAGCGCCATCCGGCGATCTCTGCCACTGGCACTGCAACCAGCGATCCGAGGGTTGCTGAGATTGCTGTCAGGGTGATGTAAAACGATGACAGCAAGCCAATTCTGTTCGGAAAGTATCTTCTGACCACAGCTGGCAACAAGACGTTGCCAATTCCCATTCCAAACAAACTCAGCAGCGAACCAGCAAACAAAGAACCAGGGTCAAACGCAAACGCGCGGATTATGTTGCCGGCGATTATGGCAACTACCACTAGTAACAGGGTTAGTTCCAGGCCAAACTTTCTGGCTGGCTTGGTTGAAACCGATGATGCAAAGGCAAACGCCAGTGGAGCGGCTAGTCCAAGCAAACCAATTGCAATTACAGGCAGGGAAAAGTCTTCTTGAATAAAGCCAACAACTGGGGAAATCGAGCTAACAGCAGTTCTTAGATTTATAGCTAGAAGAGCAATCGCAGTAAAGGCTAGCCAGCGACTACTAGTTGAGCGCAGCACGAATAGCCTCGTGAATAAGTCCGTTGCTTGCAAGGACAGTCGAGCTTTCTGCCGTCAGTTCTCCAGCTAAATCTGTGAATCGGCCACCCGCTTCTCGAACAATTGGCACTAGGGCAGCAATGTCATAAATCTTTAGGTCTGGCTCACTTGCCGCATCAATTGCACCCTCTGCCACATACATGTAGCTGAGAAAGTCTCCAAATGCGCGAATTCGCCACACTTTTTCAGACAGTGCCTCAATGTTCTTCTCTTTACCAATTCTTTGCCATTGCTGAATTGAGTTGTAGGAAACATAGCTATCAGCCAAATCGCTAATTTTTGAAACGCTGATCTGACGAACACTGCCATCCACATCCTTGGTGAAAGCTCCTTCACCCTTTGTCGCCCACCATCTTCTTCCAAGAGCTGGGGCGGAAACGACCGACGTTGTGATCTCTGAGCCAACGCGAAGAGCAATCAAGGTTGCCCAAATTGGCAGTCCCCTCAGAAAGTTTGCAGTCCCATCGATTGGATCAACAATCCAAGCTCGGTCTCCAGAGCCGGTATTTTCAAACTCCTCACCAATCACAACATCAGCTGGTGCGAGCTGCTGAATTAGTTCGCGAATCTTTTTTTCAACTGATCGATCTGCATCGGTAACCGGAGTTCTGTCAGGCTTTGTTTCAATCTTTAGATCAAGTGAATTAAAGCGGGCTAGCGAAATTTCATCAGCCGCATCTGCCAGGGCTAGCGCTAACTCGAGGTCTTTCATTACTGCCAATCTACCGATGAAATTGAATCAACTAATCGCCTAAAAGACGCAAGCCGCTCCGCTTTCAGTTTTGCTGACGCCACAGCTGCATCTAGTTCACAATCAGGCGATCCCGCCAGATGAGAACAGTCCCGTGGACAGTCTTTTGCCACTTCGCTCAAGTCGGAGAAGCTGGCAAGAATTTGCTCAGTCCTAGCACCCGAGACACCAAAAGTTCTAACGCCAGGAGTGTCGATGATCCAGCCGCCAGCTACAGGAATGGCAACAGCAGAAGAAGAGGTGTGCTTCCCCTTGCCAGTTGCTTCGTTTACTTCACCGGTTGCTCTTCCAGTATCTGGAGCCAACAGGTTGATTAGCGTTGACTTTCCAACACCTGAGTGACCAACAAAAACACTCTTCTTGCCGGCAATTAGTTCCTTCAGCTCACCGAGGTTTGGTGACAATTTTGAAGTTTGGATAATTTTTAGATTGGTGCCTGAAAAATTCTCAACAAAGTCCTTTGGGTCGGCCAAATCGCACTTAGTCATGACCAGGGCCGGTGAGAGATTCTGCAGGTAGCTGGCCACTAAAAATCGATCGACTAGTCGAGCTCTTGGCTCAGGATTGGCAGCTGCCATCACAATTACAATCTGGTCGGCATTGGCAACTATTCGCTGCTCACTGCCGTCCTCTGCCACTCGGGTGAGCTCGCTAGTTCTTGGTTCTATCTGCACAATGCGAGCAAGCGTTCCGGTTTTTCCGCTGACATCTCCGTCCAGCAGAACCTGATCACATGTCACGCAACCATCGGAGCGAAGTTCTTTGGCGAGGGTTGCCAGTACTTCAACCCCATCCTCGGTCAGCACTCGGTAGCGAGCTAGATGCACCTCTAGCACCATCCCACGCTTGGCATTTTCAAAGCTTGGGCGAATCTTGGTCCTGGGTCTTGATCCTTTTGGATTGGGCCGAACTCTGACGTCGTCTTCGTCGAGGTCTCGCCAGTTCAATTGCTCTCCAGCATCTCAAGCCAGAGCTCAGAGAAATTAGGCATGGTTTTGCTGGTGACAGATATGTCCTGAATCTCAATTCCCGGCACAACCAGTCCAATAATCGCTCCAGCCGTTGCCATTCGGTGGTCTTCATATGTCTTCCAAAGACCACCGGTTAGTTTGCTCGGTTCAATCCTGATTCCATCAGATAGCTCGGTCGCCTTTCCACCGATCGAAGTTATTTCTCCTACCAGTGCTGCTAAGCGATCGGTTTCATGTCCACGCAAATGTGAAATACCAGTTAGCTCAGAAGGGGTTGCTGCGAGGGCGGCGATTGCAGCAATGGTTGGAACTAATTCACCAGCCTCTGAAAGATCCGCTTTGATGCCCAGAATCTTTCCGGTTCCTCGGACGCTCAGCTGTTTGTTTTTGTATTCAACTTCTCCGCCCATTTCAGTTAGCAACCTTCTGAATTGATCACCAACCTGGGTGGTGGTTTCAGGCCAAGGGATACTTACTTGTGAGCCAGTTACCAAAGCAGCTGCCAAAAAGGGACCGGCGTTAGAAAGATCGGGCTCAATCTCAACTTCAATGCCAGCTATCTCACCCGGCATTACCTGCCAGCTGGTTTCGCCCACTCGCTCAGCAGACACTCCTCTTTGCGTAAGGCATACCAGTGTCATATCTATATGTGGCAGAGAGGGAACACTGTCGCCGCTGTGGTGAATCACAAGTCCTTGCTGATAGCGAGCGCCGGCTAATAAGAGCCCTGAAACAAACTGCGAGGAAGCAGATGCATCAATGGAAAGCTCGCCACCTTTCACAAATCCATCGGAGACGATCGAGAAAGGCAATCCATCACTTTCTGCCTGCACTTTTACACCGAGTTTGCGAAGTGAATCGATAGTGGTGGCCATGGGTCGTCGTCTTGCTTGAGCATCACCATCAAAGACTGTCTCGCCACTTGCTAGCGCGGCAAGCGGGGGAATAAAGCGCATTACAGTTCCAGCTAAGCCGCAATCAATCTTGGCTCCGCCGACTAATTTCCCTGGTGTCACTATCAGCTGATTTCCGCGCTTTTCAAATGTTGTGCCAAGCGACTTCAGAGCTTCCATCATCAGCTGGCTGTCGCGCGAGTAAAGCGGATCCAGCAAAGTCGAGGGACCAGCGGCAAGTGCTGACAGCACCAGCTCGCGATTGGTTAGGGATTTTGATCCGGGTAGCACAACTCTCGCTTTGAACCCCTTGGCTTGCGGGGCTGACCAGCTGGCTATCGACACCTAACCAAGATACCCGCTCAACTTGTGAAGTTTCAGTTTTATCTCACTACCCATAGACTGCTTTTGATGAAAGATAAATCGGTAAAGCTGAGGAGCTTTGAAGAGCAGGCTTTGCCGCTAATGCCACAGCTATTTGGTGCTGCGCTGCGTTGGACCAGAAACCCTTCCGACGCTGAAGATCTAGTTCAAGAAACCTTTGCCAAAGCATTTGCCGCCTGGGACAAATTCGAACAGGGCACCAACCTAAAAGCCTGGCTATTTAGGATCATGACTAACACTCATATCAACCTCTATAACAAGCGCAGCAAGGACCAGGCCAAAACCGCCCTGGACGATCTGGAGGATTGGCAGATCGGAGGCGGGGAGTCTTTGACCTCGGTCACGACCCGCTCGGCGGAGGCGGTCGCGCTCGACAATATGCCGGCCACGGTCATAAGAAATGCCATGGACCAGCTGCCAGAGGAGTTCCGGATGGTCGTCTACTATGCCGTAGTGGAGGGCTTGCCCTATGCCGAGATAGCCGAGGTGATGGATACCCCGGTGGGAACGGTGATGTCCAGGCTCCACCGCGGGAAGAAAATGCTTAGAACTTTGTTGCATGAATACGCAGAACAAGAGGGCTACCAGACTGAGGAGGTGCAGGAATGAAGCAGGTTGACTGCGAGGAAGTAAAGCGCAACGTCCATGAATTCCTGCATTCCGAGCTGCAGGACGATGACCTAGCGGGAATTACTTCTCATATCGCCAATTGCGAGTCCTGTGAGAAGCACTATGACATTGAGGTGGTTTTCAACCAGGTCATCCAGCGCTCCTGCGACGAGGCCCCAACCGAAGAGCTAGCGGAGCGAGTGAAGCAGCGCCTGCGCGAGATTCAGGATCACGACTGAGGCTCAGTCATCCCCAGCCACTCAAACCAACCCTTATTTAGAACCAGCCACGCCATCAGGCCATAACCCACTTGACCAGGCAGTCGCCTCGGGTGATTGGAAACCTCAGCCAACCAGCCCTCATGTTCTTTCAAAGGGTTGAAACAGTCGACATATTTCAGTTGTCTGCGCTTCACCACATCAGCAAAACCAGCACTTAGTTCACTAACTTCAGCGTCATACTCTTTGACTCCGGTTGGGGTTGGTCCCACCACAAACACACTTACACCTTCTCTTATTGCATCATCTAGTAGAGATGCCAAATTCAGGCGCGAACGAGAGATAGTTGTCTGAGCCAGAATGTCTTGCGAGGAAAGAGCTAACACCAAATAGTTTTCAGTTTCTTTGCTGAATCTCGGTAGAGCTTCAGCTTGCCAGCGATCTAGTAATTGCGCAGTGGTCTCGCCAATCTTGGCAAGTGGGAAAACAGCAACATCATCTCCTTGCGGAATCCGTGCCTGCACTCTTCCCAGCCAGCCCAGACCCTTGGGATCGCCTACGCCGGTTAGTAGCTCGTCACCGAGAACGACTACTCGAATATTGCGCATTAGTCAGCAAACGCCCGGGCAATGACATCCGCTTGCTCAGCAGCGTGACGCTTGCTGGAACCAGTGGCAGGAGATGCCGAGGCAGGTCTGGAAACAACCTTGAGGTTAATTCCGTACTTAGACATAAACAGACCCATGTAGGTCCAAGGACCTTGATTGGCTGGCTCATCCTGCACCCAACGAAGCTCAGCATTTGGATACTGCGCAATTGCCTGCTTCATTTCTTCAACCGGTGTTGGGTAGAGCTGTTCAACTCGAATGATTGCCGTGTCGCCACTGGCGCGCCTTTGACTCTCTGCCAATAACTCCCAGTAAATCTTGCCGGAGCAGAACAATACTTTCTTGACGCTCTGCGGCTGCAATCCTTGCTGATCTTGAATGAGTGGTTGGAAAGTGCCATTGGTAAAGTCGCTCACCTCACTGGAAGCGGCCTTAAGTCGCAACATTGACTTAGGCGTGAAAATAACCAGCGGTCTGCGCGGAGTGGCATAAGCCTGTCTGCGCAGCAGGTGGAAGTGACTTGCCGGCGTTGAAGGCTGCGCAACCGTCATGTTGTTTTCAGCACACAGCTGCAAGAATCTTTCGATTCTGGCCGATGAGTGATCTGGACCCTGTCCTTCGTAGCCGTGGGGGAGAAGCAGCACTAGCGAGGACTGCTGACCCCACTTCTGATCACCAGAGGAAATAAATTCATCAATGATGGTTTGTGCACCATTGGCAAAGTCACCAAACTGTGCCTCCCACAGTGTCAGCGCATTTGGCTCTTCAACTGAGTAGCCATACTCAAATCCCATGGCTGCGTATTCGCTAAGCAGCGAGTTATAGACCTGAAGCTGCGCCTGCTGTTCAGTAATGAAGCTCAGCGGCATCCACTCAGCTCCGGTTTCTCTGTCAAAGAATGTGGCGTGACGCTGAACGAAGGTTCCGCGTCTGGCATCCTGACCAGCTAGGCGAACCTTGGTGCCTTCAATCAGAAGCGAACCAAAGGCAAGAAGTTCACCAAAGCCCCAGTCAATTCCACCCTCGCGGCTCATCTCCACCCGCTTTTGCAGAAGCTGCGCGAGCTTGGGGTGAACGGTGAAGCCAGTTGGCAAATTGGCGTGAGCGTTGCCGATTGCCTCAACTACTTCTTTAGCGATTGCAGTTGGTCTAGCCAGTTCCTGCTTTTCGCTGGCGGTGGTTCCAATGCCGATAGGTCGCTCAGGTAGCGCAACGGGCTGGCTCATTGCTTCGTGAACTTCTACGAAGGCGTTTTCCAGAGTTGACTGGAAGTTTGCGTTCGCTTGATCAAATTCTGCTTGGGTGATATCTCCTCGACCAACCAGGTTCTCCATATAGAGAGTGCGGACGCTGCGCTTGGCTTCAATCAGGTTATACATCAACGGTTGAGTCATTGAAGGATCATCACCTTCGTTGTGACCGCGGCGACGATAGCTGATGATGTCCATCACCACGTCCTTGTTGAACTTTTGACGGTAGTCGAAGGCAATCTGAGCAACTCTCACCACGGCCTCTGGATCATCGCCATTGACGTGGAAAATCGGAGCCTGAATGCCCTTGGCAAAATCGGTGGCATAGGTGGAGGTTCTGGCATCCTTTGGCAAGGTGGTGAAACCAACCTGGTTGTTCACGATTACGTGAATTGTTCCGCCAACTTTGTAACCCTCTAGCTGGCTGAACTGCATGGTCTCAGGAACCACACCTTGACCTGCAAAAGCTGCATCGCCATGAATTAGAACTGGCAAAATCGGATAATTCTCTGGATTACCTAGTCGATCCTGTTTGGCTCGAACGATTCCTTCTAGCACAGGATTTACAGCTTCTAGGTGAGATGGATTGGCCGCAAGGTAAACCTTGACGGATGTTCCGTGAGCTGAGGTGAAGGTGCCATGAGTTCCCAAGTGATACTTCACGTCTCCGCTGCCCTGCACGCCCTTAGCGTCGGTGTTGCCTTCGAATTCTCTAAACACTTGGCCATATGTCTTACCGGCAATGTTGGTCAGAACATTTAGACGACCACGGTGAGCCATGGCAATTGCAACCTCTTCCAGGCTCGCATCAGCTGCCGCCTGCAGAATCTGATCTAGAGCTGGAATAAGTGATTCACTGCCTTCGAGTGAGAAGCGCTTTTGACCTACGAACTTCGTTTGAAGGAATGTTTCAAAAGCTTCTGCTTCGTTTAGTTTGGCAAGAATTCTGAATTGCTCTTCCTTAGAAGGCTTGCGATAGGGCTGCTCTAGAGTGTCCTGGAACCATTTGCGCTCAGTTGGATCTGCGATGTGCATGTATTCGATACCCACCGTGCGGCAGTAGGTATCGCGCAGGATGCCAAGCATGTTGCGGAACTTGGCTTTTACTCGGCCGCCAAAACCACCGGTCTTGAAAGTTCGATCCAAATCCCAGAGCGAGAGACCGTAGTTTCTGATATCCAGATCAGGGTGCCAGCGCTGAACGTATTCCAGGGGATCAATATCAGCAATCAGGTGGCCGCGCTCACGAAATGCATTGATGTATTCCTGAATTCTGGTGTTCTTACCAGACTGGTCCGCCAAATCCCAGTGGAAGTCACTTACCCAAACCACCGGGGTGTAGGGGATTCGCATGTCGGCAAAAATCTTGACGTAGAAATCGCGCTCACCAAGCAGCAGTTCTTCAACAATCTTTAGAAATTCTCCACTACCAGCTCCCTGGATGACGCGGTGGTCATAGGTGGAGGTGAGGGTCAGGACTTTACCGATGCCTTGCTCGGCCAACTGTTCTTCGCTTAGTCCCTTGAATTGAGCTGGGTATTCCAAAGCACCAACACCGACAATGCAGCCCTGTCCCTTGGTCAGTCTCGGAACAGAGTGAACTGTTCCGATGCCACCTGGGTTCGTTAGCGAAATTGTTGTGCCGGCAAAGTCATCTGCTGACAATTTATTGTCGCGGGCCCGCGTTACTAGATCGTCATAGGCGGCTAGGAATTCAGCAAAGTTTAGCTTTTGGGCTTTTTTGATATTTGGAACTAGTAGCGCTCTAGTGCCATCTGGTTTGGGAATATCAATAGCGAGGCCGAGATTTATGTTTGGCGGTGTGATTGCGGCAGGTTTTCCATCAATCTCGTCGTAGTAAACATTTTGACTTGGAATTTCTTTCAATGCCTGGACGACCGCATATCCAATTAGGTGGGTGAATGAAACTTTTCCACCGCGGGTGCGCTTTAGGTGTGAGTTCACAACAATTCTGTTATCGATTAGCACCTTTGCAGGAAGTTGGCGAACGCTGGTCGCAGTTGGCACGCTGAGCGATGCGTCCATGTTGGAAGCTAGGGTCTTTGCCATTCCGCGCAAAATATTGATTTCAGGTTGCGGCTCTTCGTCTTGCTCAACCACTGGCATGGAGCCAGTAGCAGGAAGGTCTGCAGGGACAGGAGCCGTGAATGATCCAGTGTCAGTTGCCTTGGCAATTGGCATGGTGATGGCTTCGGTCGGAGTGGGTTGTGAGTAAGTCGCTTGAGTGGCTGGCGGGGGAGTTGGTTGACCTGATTGGGATTGTGAGTAGCGCTCGAGGATTGGAATCCATGATTTGTCTACAGAATCTGGGTTTTCGAGCCACTGGGCATACATTTCGGCTACTAACCACTCATTTGCACCGAAATCAGCCTGCGTATTGCCTGGG
>JACCED010400479.1_pt1 | contig 11000 bp, 7 predicted proteins | sample 7455021 | NCBI WGS metagenome assembly JACCED01 (sample SAMN15323456, study PRJNA562643) | freshwater metagenome | isolation source: river surface water | place: USA:Blue River Watershed | collected 2017-08-19 | reverse complement strand
TGCGGATCGGCCAGGCCGATGTCTTCGCTGGCAAAGCGCACCAGCCGCCGCAGCACGTAAAGCGGCTCTTCACCCGCAGTCAGCATCCGAGCCATGTAATAGAGGCTCGCCTGCGGATCAGAGCCGCGTAGCGCCTTATGCAGCGCGGAAATCAGATTGTAGTGCCCGTCGCGATCCTTGTCATAAACCGCCACGCGGCGCTGCAGGAAAGCCCCAAGGCCGGCCGGATCGAGCGGCTCAGGGATCTTGGCATTGTAAAGCGTTTCCGCCTGGTTGAGCAGGAACCGGCCATCGCCATCGGCGCTTGCCACCAGCGCCTCGCGCGCATCGGGGGTGAGGGGGAGGGGACCAGCCAGGGTTTCGGCGCGGGTCAGCAATTCATCCAGGGCCCGAGCATCAAGCCGGTGCAGTATCAGCACCTGCGCGCGGCTTAGCAGCGCGGCGTTAAGTGCGAAGCTGGGGTTCTCGGTCGTCGCGCCAACCAGCGTGACCGTGCCCTTTTCAACAAAGGGCAGGAAGCCATCCTGTTGCGCGCGGTTGAAGCGATGGATTTCGTCCACGAACAGGAGGGTGCGCTGCCCCATTTTTGCCGCGGTCTCTGCTTCGGCAAAGGCCTTTTTAAGGTCAGCCACACCCGAGAACACCGCACTGACTGAAACGAAGCGCATACCCACGGCGTCGGCCAGCAACCGGGCCGTGCTGGTCTTGCCGGTGCCGGGCGGTCCCCACAGGATCATACTGGAGAGGCGCCCCGCCGCAACCATCCGCCCGATCGCGCCTTCCGGTCCGGTAAGGTGCTCCTGCCCGATCACTTCGCCAAGGTTATGCGGGCGCAGCCGATCGGCCAGCGGTGCGTCTTCGCTTGGTTCTTCCGGGGCGGCGGGCAGGTCTTCGGCAAACAGGTCGGCCATCGGGCCTGCATAGGCCAGTTTGCCGGGCAGGTTAATCGCCTAAACTTGCCCGATCCCCCGGATATTGCTGATCCTGCCATGTGTGGTACCCTCGCGTTATCCCATATGGGATGGGGAGAAGTGCCATGAACGATGCAAATACTGCGGCTCGTCCGGGAGCAGGATACTGGATCGCCGCGCTGGTCAGCCTTGCTTGGAACAGCTTTGGCGGGGTCGATTACCTCATGTCGAAGCTGCGCAACATGGATTACCTGACTGGCGCGATGGGCAGCGAAGATGCGGCAAGGCAGGTGCTGGCCATGCTCGATGCCATGCCGATTTGGGCTCATTTCCTGTGGGGGCTGGGGGTCTGGTCCTCGGTTCTGGGCTCGATCCTGCTGCTGGTTCGCTCTCGCCATGCAGCCGCGGTCTTCCTGGTTTCGCTGATCGCCGCTGCGCTCAGCTTCGCCTATCAGGCCACGCTGACTTTTCCTGCCGCGCTCGACACCACGGCCAACAAGATCATGCCGCTGGTAATCCTGGCGGGGATTGCGGTGCAGTGGTGGTGGGCCCGCAAGCAGCAGGCCAAAGGCTTGTTGAAGTAAGGCTCAGCGACTGTTCAGCACGGCCTTTTGGCGGATCAGCCGGATATAGGTATCGGCAACGACCTGATTGATCTGATCCCACGAGAAATCGCGGCTGCGCCGCTCGCCCGCTTCGCCATGGGTGCGGCGCAGCGCCGGATCCTGGATATAGGCCTGCAGGGCCTCTGCGAACTGATGAACCGCGCCGGGGCGGATCAATTGCCCTGATCGCCCATTTGCGACCAGATTCTGGCTGCCAGTGGCCGCCGCCGCAACCACCGGCAACCCGCTGGCCATCGCTTCCAGGCTGACATTGCCGAAGGTTTCCGTGGTGGAGGGGAAGAACAGCACATCCATGCTGGCTACGGCCTTGCCCAGGTCCTTGCCCGCCATGAAGCCGGCAAAGGTTGCCTGCGGCAGACGGGCCTCCAGCCAGGGCCGCGCCGGGCCATCGCCCACGATCAGCGTGCGGTGCTTGATGCCCTTGCGGCGCAGTTCGTCGATTGTATCGGAAAAGACATCCAGTCCCTTTTCCATCACCAGCCGGCTGTGGAAGCCAACCAGCACTTCGTCATCGCCGATCCCCAGGCTGCGACGCCACTCCATCGACCGATGCGACGGATCGAAAATTTCGCGATCCACCCCGCGCGACCAGATATCGATATCATAGTTCATCCGCTGGTCGCGCAGGACCTGGGCCATCGATTCAGAGGGTGCGACCAGCGCGTCGCAGCGACGATAGAGACGCCGAAGTCCAGCCTCGACCAGCGGTTCCAGCCAGGCCAGGTTGTAATACCGAAAATAGGTTTCGAACCGGGTGTGGACCGACCCGAGAACGGGAATGTGCCGCTGGCGCGCCCAGCTTACGGCGCGATGTGCCACGAAGTCTGGCGACGATATCTGCACCACATTAGGGTTGAAGGCCTTGAGATCGGCGCGCACCCGCGGGCTCAGAAAAACTGGAACGCGGTACTCGCCACGTCCGGGAAAGGCGAACGACGGTACGCCAACAAGGTCGCCAGTCGGTGGGAAGGCGGGTTCAGGCACTACGGGCGCATAGACCCGCACCGCAGCGCCCTGGCGCAACAGATAGCCAACAAGCCGGTTCAGCGCCTGGTTCGCGCCATCGCGGACATAATTGTAATTGCCGCTAAACAGGGCAATGCGCAGGTCACGGGTCTCCATCGCAAAGGCCCTAGCCGATTGCTGCGCCAGGTGCGAGTCAGGTGCGGGCGAGCGGAAGCGTCAGGACCAAGGTTGTCCCCACCTCGCTGGGTGCAAGTTCAAGCCGCCCTAAGCTGTTTTCCGCCAGTGCCCGGGCGATCGGCAAGCCCAATCCGCTGCCGCCATCGGAGCGCTTGCTGGTGAAAAAGGGATCAAACACCCGCTCGCGATCAGCCTCGGGGATGCCCAGGCCATTGTCTGCCAGCGCGATGCGAACTTCGCCACCGGTCACGGTCGCGCCAATCGCAAACTGGTTGGCTCCGGCCTGCCGGGCGTTTTCGGCCAGGGTAGTGATGATCGCTTCCAGCGCGGCGGTTTCGATAGCCAAGGGCGGTAGGCCGGCGGGCAGATCCACCACAATGGCGAAGTCATCGTGGCGCAGGACCGTGGATAGTGCCGCCAGCATTGGCGCCAGATTAGCGCGCGCGGTGGGATCGGCCCGCCCCATATCCGCCATGGCCAGTTCCATTAGCCGGCTGACAAGGTGCGATAGCCGCCCGGCATCGGCAGCCATGTTCCTCAGAAACCGCTGGCGCTCATCCTCGGCCATGCTTGCGCCGTGATCCTGGAGCAGTTCGATCCCGCCCGAAAGGCCTGCAAGCGGGGTCTTGAACTCGTGGCTCAAGGCCGCCGCAAAGTCGCGCAGATAGCGCGAGCGCCGGGCAATCGCCGCCGACATCGCCGCAAAATCATCGTAAAGGCTGCCGATCTCGCGCACTTCCAGCGTCGGACGGGGGGGAGCGGCGTGGCGGCCCTGCGCCAGCGCCCGGCTTGCCTGGCTGAGCCGCTCAACCGGGCTAACAATGGCGCGGGCGAGCACCGCGGTCAGCACCACCAAAAGCGAAAAGATCCCCGCCACGCCGAGCGCGATCTTGCCGCGATCCTCCCACATTCCGCGGAACAGGGCGCGCGGGGACCGCGAGACCAGCACGGCTCCCACGACCTTGCCGCGCACCATGATCGGGCGGGCCTGATGCATCCGGATCGAGGTGGCGCGGCTGATCCAGTCAAGCGGCGTATCACGCAGATAGGCGTCATTATGGCGTAGTACGGTGCGCGAGGTGCCCGCCAGGGCGCTGCGCACCTCTGGGACTTGCGCAAGGCTCAAGCCCCTTTCGCGCCCATTAAGCAGCAGCCCGTGGTGATCGAGCAGCAGGATCGAGGCCAGCGTGGCACGCTTGGTCTCGGCAACGGCCGGGGCAATCCGCGCGGCGACCATTTGCGCGACCGGATCGACGCGGGCGGCACTGGTGCTGGCAGCGGGCCGTTCCGGCAGGACAGGCGATGAGCGCAGGTCGACACCCGTGGGCACATCGTCAAAACTCTCACGCGGATCGTCCGGTTCATCGATCGGAGCAACCGCTGTGGGCCCAGGCCAGAGCAGCGCCGCACTGGCGGCAATGGCCGCGCTCTGCGCAGTGAGTTCGGCTTCGGTCCGCCGGATCAGGGCGTTCTCGTAAACCCGCAGACCCAACGCGGCGATGCCGGGCAGTGCAGCCACGAACAGCAGCGTTCCAAACAGCAGCCAGCGCAGCCGCGGTACCGGCCAGAGCCGCAAGGCAAGACGGCGCAAGGTTTCGATCATACCGGGGTACAGGGGCCGAGCCGGTAACCCACCCCTGCGCGCGTTTCGACCAGGCTGTCACACCCGGCCTCGGCAAATTTGCGGCGCAGGTTGCGGACATGGCTGTCGATTGTCCGATCGGTGATCGCAAAGCCTGGGCCGTGCAGCCGGTCAATCAGCTCATCGCGCGAAAAGAAGCGCGTTGGCGCCGCGGCAAGGGTCCGCAGCAGGGTAAATTCGGTAACGGTCAGTGCCACATCGCCGCCCTGCCAGCGGGCCGCCCAGCCATCAAGATCAAGCGCCAGCCCGCCGCGGCCAAGCGGTTCGCCTGCAGGCGCGGTCTGCCGCACCGAACGGCGCAGGATCGCCTGCGCGCGGGCAACCACTTCGCGTGGGGAAAAGGGTTTGATCACATAGTCGTCGGCACCCAGCTCGATCCCCAGCACGCGGTCCAGCTCATCATCGCGGCTGGACAGGAACAGGATCGGCAAGTCCGAACTGGCGCGCAGGCGGCGGCATACTTCGAGCCCGTCCATCCGCGGCATGTTGATATCCAGCACCACCAGGTCCGGCGGATCGCGGCCAATCATGGCCAGGGCATCCTCACCGTCGCCGGCTTCCGCCGTGGCAATTCCCGCCTTGTCGAAGGCGAAGACCAGCACCTCGCGGATATGCGGGTCATCATCAACAATCAGGACGCGGCGGCTCATGGCCTTGCCTTGTGCCGGTTCCGGCCCGCCAGTCAACCGGGCTCGCCCGCTGGGGCCGGCGCGGCCTGATAGGGCACGCCAGAACAATCGAAGCGCTGCCCCGGATAGTCGCGCACCGGGCCGACCAAAGCCTCGGCCCGCGTCAGGCGGCGCTGGCCAAGCAGGGTCCAGCCCCCTTCATGCAGCAGCTGGGCTTGCCGGTATTGGACCATCTGGCGCAGTGTCTTGACCCGCGCCAACAACACCGGCTCAAGCGGGCGGCCTTCCAATTCGATCAGCGGCAGCAGCGATGACGTGCCCAGTTCGGCGAGATAGCACAGGTCGATCCCGGCGCCGGTATCATCCACCTCGCGGGCGTGGCGCACATTCCACTGCGCGGCCAGCGCGCCGGTATCGACAAAGGCATAACCCAGCAGCAGTGCAGCCACGGCAACGCAATTGGCATTGATCAACCAGGCGCCCGACTTTTCCTTCAGCAACCGCCACAGGATAATCCCCAGGCCCAGCGCTACCAGCACCATCCAGGCCAGCGCCGCAATCCGCAGCCGGGTCAGCGAATAGGCATCGATGTAATCGTATAGGCGCAGCATCGCAGAGGCGACCAGCACCACATTCTGCCCGATCCACAGCATGACCAGCCGCCTGACCAGCGGGCTGGCGGCGGTCTGCGACCCAGGGCGCAGCGTTACCAGCACGAACAGTCCGGCCAGTAGCGCCGTAAGCACCAGCGGATAGGCGCCGCGGTGGGCATAGTCGGCCAGGGTCATCCCCTGCGGCAGCGGCACCAGACCCCATAGCCAGGCCAGGTCCATGGCGTTCTGCATCGCAAACAGCAGATTGAAGAGCACCAGGCTAAGCAGGACCGAGACCGGGCTGACGCCCGGCAGGCGAAGCTCGCCCGAGCCGCCGAACGTGCCAAACATCGGCATAGTCCGGCGCGGCCGCAGCACTCCCCAGCTGATCACCGAAACCACGCCCCAGAAAGCGATCCGTTCGAAGGCCAGGTCAGCAGGCAGGGTCAGCGAGAGGCTGGCGAAAAAGCTTTCGATCACCGGGTTGGCCGAAGCAAATAGCGTCAGGATTACCACGGATCCCACCAGCGGCAGGATCAGCGCGGGCAGGGTGCGGCGCAGGCCCTGAACCGCAGCGGGCTTGCGGCGGTGGACGCGGGCGAGCTTGAACAGGTCGATCAGCGGGCCGAACAGCGCCTTGAAGCCGTGCGCAAACAACCGCTGCGCCCAGCGCCAGCCATCATCGAAGCGGGCGGTGCCTGGCAGCAGGATCGCGAGGCCCAGGGCGATCCAGAACAGCAGGAAGGGCAGGATCGTGGCATCGATGGCCATTGCTCCAGCCATCATCACGGCGAGGCTCAGCGCCGCTAGCGCCCGCCGGTCATGCCGCAGCGCCGGCATTGCCAGCCCAGCGGCCAGCGCCAGGACGGCACCGAAAAGGCCCAGCCAGCCATGGCTGTGCCCGCCTTGATAAAACACCCAGTCGGCCAGCGCGACCAGCGCGGCGGCCAGCACCAGTTTGATCCAGAACCCGCGGTGATGGACGCCGCCCATGCAAAATCTCCCGTGATTGCGGGATCGCTTCTAGCCCAGCGCAGCGCAGAGCGTACTGGCGCTGGCGTGGGCATGGTGTGCAGATTTGGTGCAGGCGGGAACGCGCTCGACCTTCCCGCCCACAGTCATGCGGTCAAGCCTGACGCGGGCCCTTGCGGTGGGGCTTGGGCTTGCCCTTGAACGGCGGACGACCGCCGCCGGGGCGGGGGCCGCGGTCATTGCCGCGGTTGCCCGGATGGCCGCCACGATTTTCGCCGCGTGGGCGGTTTTCGCGGGCTGCGTCACGCGGGGTTTCGGGGGAAAGGTCGATCGTGATCCCGCTCTCATCTTCGCTGCCCGGCTGGGCCGTGCGGGCAACCGCGGCGCGGAACTTGGCTTCCAGGGCGCGCGGGATCTGGAAGAAAGTTTCGTTTGCGGCGATACGGATCGCGCCGATCTCGTTGCGGGTCACATGGCCGCGACGGCACAGCAGCGGCAGCAGCCAGCGCGGATCGGCGTTGTGGCGGCGGCCAATGTCCATGCGGAACCAGACGGTATCGTCAAAGCCTTCGCGGTGGTGGACCGGCCGCGCCTGCCCATCGGGCTTGGTGCGCGCCGACATGTCGATCAGCTCTTCGGGTTCGGGCAGGCGGCTGGCATGGGCGCGAACCAGCGCCAGAGCCAGGTCTTCCGGGCCCATCGTCGCCAGCAGCCGGCCCGCCAGTTCGCTTTCAGCCTCGCTCGGTTCAATTGGCGCGGTCAGCGTGGCGATCAGGCGTTCGTGATCCTGGGCGCGGATCGCCTCGGGGCCGGGCACATCCATCCATTGCGCGTCGATCCGGGCGCCGCGCAGCATCATCTCAACCCGGCGGCGGCGCGGGTAGGGGACGATCAGAACGGCGGTGCCCTTCTTGCCGGCACGGCCGGTCCGGCCCGAACGGTGCTGGAGCGCTTCGGCATCGCGCGGGATCTCGACGTGGATCACCAGGCTGAGCGAAGCGATGTCGATCCCGCGGGCGGCAACGTCGGTCGCCACGCAGACGCGCGCGCGCTTGTCACGCAGGGCCTGCAGCGCATGGTTGCGCTCATTCTGGCTGTGCTCACCCGACAGGGCAACCGCCGCAAAGCCGCGCTCAACCAGCGTGGCGTGCAGGTGGCGGACATTGTCGCGCGTGGCGCAGAACAGGATTGCCGTTTCCGCCTCGTGAAAGCGCAGCAGGTTGACCACCGCGTTTTCGATGTCGGAGGGCGAAACAGTTACCGCCTGATAGGCAATGTCGCCGTGGCCCTGCTCGTCACCCACGGTGGAGATCCGCAGCGCGTCGTGCTGATAGCGCTTGGCCAGCGCCACGATCGGCTTGGGCAGGGTGGCCGAGAACAACAAGGTGCGGCGATTGGCCGGGGTGGCGTCAAGCAGTTCCTCAAGATCTTCGCGGAAGCCCATGTCGAGCATTTCGTCAGCCTCGTCGAGGACGACGAAGTTGAGCGCCGACAGGTCAAGTGCGCCGCGTTCCAGGTGATCGCGCAGGCGGCCCGGTGTGCCGACCACGAAATGGGCACCTTGGTAAAGCGCACGACGTTCACGCGAAGGATCCATCCCGCCGACGCAGGTGGTAACAGTGGCGCCGGTGCCCGCGAAGAGCCAGGTCAGCTCGCGGCTGACCTGCAAGGCCAGTTCGCGGGTAGGGGCTACGACCAGGCCCAGCGGTGCCGCAGCCCTGGGCAGGGCCTGCCCATCGCCGAACAATTGCGCGCCCATGGCAAGACCAAAGGCAACCGTCTTGCCCGAACCGGTCCGGGCCGAGACGACCAGGTCGCGGCCCTCGGCTTCGGGTTCGATCACCGCCGCCTGGACGGCAGTCAGTGCAGTATAGCCGCGCGCGGTGAGCGCGGTGGCAAGGGCGGTGGGAAGGGCGGCAAATGGCGCGGCTGACGCTGCACCAGGCAGCGAGCCTGATTGTGCCATGATAGTTATGCCATTTCCTTCTTGCGCGACGCCTTCTTCCGCTCATGCGGATCGAGGATCGCCTTGCGCAGCCGGACCGATTGCGGGGTCACTTCGACCATTTCGTCATCGTCGATATAGGCAATCGCCTGTTCGAGCGTCATGATCCGCGGCGGGGTGAGACGGATTGCGTCATCCTTGCCGGTCGAGCGGAAGTTGGTCAGCTGCTTCGACTTCATCGGATTGACTTCAAGGTCTTCGGGCTTGGCGTTTTCGCCGATGATCATGCCCTCATAGATCTTGTCCTGCGGACGTACGAACAGCACGCCGCGGTCTTCCAGGCTGTTGAGCGCATAGCCCACGGCCTCACCCGCGCAGTTCGAGATCAGCACGCCATTGGGGCGGCCTTCGATCGCACCCTTGTAGGGACCGTACTTTTCGAACAGGCGGTTCATGATCCCGGTGCCGCGCGTGTCGGACAGGAATTCACCGTGGTAACCGATCAGGCCGCGCGAAGGGGCCGAGAAGGTGATGCGGGTCTTGCCGCCGCCCGAGGGGCGCATGTCGGTCATTTCCGCCTTGCGCAGGGCCATCTTGTCGATGACCGTGCCCGAGTGCTCATCGTCCACGTCGATCACGACGGTTTCGTAAGGCTCGGTGCGCTGGCCGTTTTCCTCGCGGAACAGCACGCGTGGGCGGCTGATGCCCAGCTCGAAGCCCTCGCGGCGCATCGTTTCGATCAACACGCCCAGCTGCAGTTCGCCGCGGCCGGCCACATCGAAGCTGTCCTTGTCGGCAGATTCGGTCACGCGGATGGCAACGTTGCTTTCCGCTTCGCGCATCAGGCGGTCGCGGATCATGCGGCTCGTCACCTTGCTGCCTTCACGGCCGGCCATCGGGCTGTCGTTAACGGCGAAGCGCATCGACAAGGTCGGCGGGTCGATCGGCTGGGCGTAAAGCGGTTCGGTTACCGACGGATCGGCAATCGTGTTGGCCACGGTTGCTTCGGTCAGGCCAGCCAGCGAGATGATATCGCCAGCGCGGGCTTCGTCCACGGGAACGCGTTCCAGGCCGCGGAAGGCCATCAGCTTCGAGGCGCGGCCGGCTTCGATCACGTTGCCATCGGCATCTAGCGCGTGGATCGGCGAATTGACCTTGACCGTACCCGACTGGACCTTGCCGGTCAGGATGCGGCCCAGGAAGTTGTCGCGATCAAGCAGGGTGACCAGGAACTTGAACGGGCCGTCAACATCGGCCGCCGGGGCAGGGACGTGGTTGACGATCTTTTCGAACAGCGGCGTCAGGGTACCTTCGCGCAGGTTCGGGTCTTCATTGGCATAGCCATTGCGGCCTGAGGCATAGAGCACCGGGAAGTCGCACTGTTCATCGCTGGCATCGAGGCTGACGAACAGGTCGAACACTTCGTCCAGCACTTCCTGGATCCGCTCGTCCGGGCGGTCGACCTTGTTGACCACCACGATCGGGCGCAGGCCAAGGGCCAGCGCCTTGCCGGTGACGAACTTGGTCTGCGGCATCGCGCCTTCCGAGCTGTCGACGAGCAGGATCACGCCGTCGACCATGCTGAGGATGCGCTCAACCTCACCGCCGAAGTCGGCGTGGCCGGGGGTGTCGACGATGTTGATGCGGGTGCCATTCCACTCGACCGAGGTGCATTTGGCCAGGATCGTGATCCCGCGTTCCTTTTCCAGGTCGTTGGAATCCATCGCGCGTTCTTCCACGCGCTGGTTGTCACGGAAGGTGCCGGACTGGCGGAACAGCTGGTCAACCAGCGTGGTCTTGCCGTGGTCGACGTGGGCGATGATGGCGATATTGCGCAACGGCAGCGGGGCGGACATTCGGTAGGCCTTCGGTTCAGGAGAGGGCGGCGATCTTGCTGCGCCGCAACATTTGCTGGCGCGCCCCCTAGCCGAAGCGGACCTTGCGGGCAAGTGAATCGGTATCTTGTGCGGTATTGGTATTTTGTTTCGTAGGCGCTAGAGGGCCGCTCCATGAAAAAGCATCTCATCCGCGCCGCCCTGCTCGGCGCCGTCGCCCTTCCCGCAACCGCTTACGCTCAGGAAGCCAAGGTAGAGGAAGCCCAGCCGGCTCCCGCCGCAGCTGAAACCGATGTCGCCGAAGGCAACGAAATCGTTGTTACTGCGACCAAGCGTGAGCAGACCCTGCAGGACGTGCCGGTCGCCGTTTCGGTTACCACTGCCGAAACGATCGAGCGCGCCCAGGTCCGCGACCTGAAGGATCTGCAGACCCTCGTTCCGGCCCTGCGCGTATCGCAGCTGCAGTCGAGCGCCAACACCAACTTCATCATTCGCGGTTTCGGCAATGGCGCCAACAACCCCGGCATCGAGCCCTCGGTCGGCGTGTTTGTCGATGGCGTTTATCGCAGCCGCACCGCGGCTCAGATCGGTGACCTGCCTGACGTCCAGCGCGTTGAAGTGCTGCGCGGCCCGCAGTCGACCCTGTTTGGCAAGAACGCCAGCGCCGGCGTGATCTCGATGGTCACCCGCGAGCCGTCGTTTGA
>JACCED010213389.1_pt1 | contig 11009 bp, 19 predicted proteins | sample 7455021 | NCBI WGS metagenome assembly JACCED01 (sample SAMN15323456, study PRJNA562643) | freshwater metagenome | isolation source: river surface water | place: USA:Blue River Watershed | collected 2017-08-19 | reverse complement strand
ATTATAAACTTAGATAAATAATATATAAAAGCCACTTGACTTTATGTTAGGTGGCTTTTATAATGTTTAAAATTCAACAAGAGGTATAAACACTATGTCATTGAAAGAAGCACTAATGCAATATAAGGAATCTAAGGCGGATAAAGAAATTACAGAGAAGATTGAAGCAATGTTAGCACAACAGAAGGCTTTATTGAATAGTAATCATACAGGTAGTGTTACTGCTACAAATAAAACAACTAAAACATGGAATCCCAACATACTGACCGAAGGTGGTGTTAGTTATTATAAGCTAAATAATAAGTGGTATCGAGTGAGTGTATGTGATGGTGATAATGATGTCATTCTTAAATTCAGATTTAAAGATGCGATGGGTCGATGGGTTAGTGTGTCGACTAAAACCTTAAGAGAAGCACAATCAGTAGTAGATGACCTCTTTGGTAAAGGTAAGTATATTGTCTCGGCTTGTTGCTTATAGTAGCTAAGAATTAAAATAGGAGAAAATCAATGAAGTATTTAAATGATATAAATTATAAGGATTGTGTAGGTAAAGTGTGTAAAAGCTTAAATTCAGGTGAGTTTAAGATATTAAAATACAACGATACAGCTAACGTAGAAATACAGTTTTTGAAAACAGGGTTTGAGATGACAGTGAGATTAGGAGATATCAAAAGTGGAAGGGTTAAAGACCATTATTCACCATCTGTTTACGGTGTTGGTATAGTAGGTACTAAATACCCATCTAAGGTTAATGGTGTTACTACAAAAGAGTATGCGTTGTGGATGAGTGTGTTACAAAGATGTTATAGTGATAGTTTTAAAAAGAAACACTCAACTTATATAGATTGTGAGGTAAGTGGTAATTTTAAGTCTTTTGAATATTTTTACGAGTGGTGTCACAGTCAAATCGGTTTTGGTGTTGAGGGATGGCATTTAGATAAAGACTTGTTGGTTAAGGGTAATAAAGTGTATTCAGAAGACTCTTGTGTTTTTATTCCTGCTGAAATCAACTTACTTTTGGTTAAAAATACAGCTTCAAGAGGTGAACATTTAATCGGTGTTAGTTGTCATAAAAGAGATAAGGCTTTTAAGGCAATGGTGAGTAAAAACAAAGGAAAGCAAGAGTATTTGGGTTATTTCAAAACTGAAATTGAAGCCTTCAATGCTTATAAACAAGCTAAGGGGTCTTTTATCAAAGAACAAGCTGAGAAGTGGAAAGATAAGATTGATGAAAGGGCTTATAAAGCTTTAATGAATTACACTGCTGATATTAACGATTAATTAAAATACAAGGAGGAATTATGATTTATGTATTAGAGGCCTATTCGTATCGGGGTAGTAAAACACATCAGATGATGTTTAGTGAAAATTCAGCTAAATTAGAGAAGTTTATTGATTTAGCTATAGAATATCATATAAATTGGAATTATTGCAGACAAACGTTTTGTGAATTTTGTACGGGTAAGTGTTCTAATGAGTGGTTGGATGATTTTGGAAGTTTATTTTTGAATCTAAGCAGTAATCTAGGTAAAAGTGATTGGTGGAATGAGCTGTGGGTGAGTAAAATAGAACTAGATACAATTCAATATTTTTAGAAGTAATAAGGAGAAACACATATGGTGTCAGTAGAAATTCCAGATTCGAGTTTAAAACAATATTATTATGATGTAATTAAAGAATTACACGACATTGGTATTGATGATATCTCAACAACGGAACATTTTTATTATGATATCCAATATTGCTATGAAAGGGCGTTAGATGTGAGCGAATGTATTGATGAATTAATTGAATTACAAGGAGAAAATGAATGGATTACTTAAATGATGTAAGTTATAAGGATTGTGTGGGTAAAGTATGTAAATCAACATCATCAGGTGATTTTAAGGTATTAAAATACAACGACACCGCTAACGTTGAAATACAATTTTTGAAAACAGGGTATGAAACGGTTACAAGGCTTGACTGTATCAAAAGTGGTAATGTTAAAGACCCATATGTACCATCCGTTTGTGGTGTAGGGATATCAGGTACTAAATATCCAATTACGATTGACGGTGTTAAAACAAAAGAGTATGGGCTGTGGAAGGATATGTTAACGAGGTGTTATAGCGACACCTGTAAAAAGAAACAACCAACTTACGAAGGTTGTAAAGTTTCAGAAAACTTTAAGTCTTATGAGTATTTCTATGAGTGGTGTAATAGTCAAGTTGGGTTTGACGTTAAAGGTTTTGATTTAGATAAAGACTTACTGATTAAAGGTAATAAGGTTTATTCAGAAAACACTTGTATTTTTATCCCTAGAGAAATCAATACACTCTTAATTAAACGTGAAGCATTAAGAGGTGAATATTTAATTGGTGTTTGTTGGTCTAATACAAGTAAGACTTTTATAGCACGAGTCAAGAAAAACAAAGGAAAGTCTGAGTGGTTGGGGTCTTTCAAAACTGAATTAGAAGCTTTCGAAGCTTATAAACAAGCTAAAGAATCCTTTATCAAAGAACAAGCTAACAACTGGAAAGACCAAATTGATGAAAGAGCTTATAATGCTTTAATGAATTACACAGTGGAAATTGCAGATTAATTAAACTAAGGAGTAAAACCATGAACGAATTTATGAAAGGTGTAGTATGTTTAAGTTTAGTGGTAATCTTGTTTCTGTTAGCCGATTATCTCGAAATTAATAGCTTTAAGGATTTGTTTTAGTGGGCGATGAATTATAACTGGCATACAAATGGGTAGATAGCATTTAAACGCACACAGAATCGTTTTAAGCATACTCTAAGTGGTAAATGGTAGTAAGGTAGCTAAAACTATTAAAGTGGCTATAAAACGCTCTGTATGAGCGAATAGGAGAATAATGAGTATACTAAAAGAGAGAATCATAGCATTGGTTGATGGGTGTAACCTACCTTATGTTATTTCATTATTAAGTGATTTGGAAAACGCTATCCATGAACATTCATTTGACAATGGATATGAAACAGGGTATGATATTGGCTATGACGGTGGGTATGAGGAGTGGAACAGGAGTGATTAAATACAAACTATACGGATTTAGCGGTGTAATGTATGTTGTTCCACTAGACAAGTATGAATACATTGATGATATAGCAGAAAGTTATTTTGAAGATTATTGTGCAGGACTGCTCACTTCACATGAACTCGATAGCTTTGTAGAAGAGTGTATCATTGATAATGGTGGTAAATGCTTTGATATTTGGTGTGATGATTATTATGTTATTATGAATAAGGGTGGTGATTCATTTGATGATGTTTTAGAAATACCTTTAATTGGTGAGAGGAAAATTACATCAGGTTTAGAAAACTGCCAAATATGGTGGGGTTAGTTGGATTAAGCAACACATAAGCCTATTTTTCAAATTCCTAAAATTATCTTGGGAAAATTTTTAGAAGGAGCTTTTTAGGTGGAATTGGTGGGATAAGGTTCTTAGAATATCTTGTGAGTATTCTACTAACATCCCAATTACAAAGATTTGATAAGACAAATAGCGAGGTAAAGACTTATGCACTGGAGAAAGATGAAAACTCATTTGAAGTATTGGGCAAACTCTCTTGAAGAAGAAGGGTATCTTGTAGACGCTAAGTATGTGAGAGAGGAATTGATATCAAAGATTGACAACGATTTACCAATTTATAATGAACGAGGTAAGAAAAAGATACTTGAATTGATTGATGGGTTGAATGACGTTAAACAAAACTGTTGATGAATTTTATTCTAGTAAAAATTTTTACGGGCATAAATTAGAAATGTTACTGTCAAACATATTCTAGGAATATCATTCACACATTAGATAAGGCTTACTTGTAGTGTTAGTTTTCAATTTCTAGTAGGTCTTATCTATTCATTTTTCAGTTAGACGAGGTAGCCTTACGGGCAAACAAAAGTCGAGTTTTCTGCCAAAGTATCTATACCACATTCCTACTAAAAAGTCAAGCGTTTTTTACAAATAAAAACATAAAATTATAACTCCCAAGTCTACTCTTTCTTATTTACATTTTAATAAGAACAATACTTACTACCCACTCACCCTATAAAATTAACAAACAAATGTTTATAATTAAAATGCGTAAGCATTATCATATTGTACTAAGCTTGTAAAGAAAATTATTGTTTTAAATTGTGAATAAATAATTAATAAATTTATATAATAAGGAATGATAGAATGAGAATGAATGTTATATGACAATTACTATTAAATGATAGCTATTGTTATATGATAGCTATTAACGTATGATAATACTTAACGTATGATAATACTTAACGTATGATAACAATTCTCATTTAGAATTCAAGCAATAAAAAAGCCACCGATGAAAGGTAGCTAGTTTATTGTTGTCTATTTAGAATTTAATAAAATTTACTCTTTTTAGTTCGCTTGCCTTACTAACATTTACTAACAATACGTTACTATAATTACTAAACAAATTAATATTTTCATAAGGCATTTTGCTATAACTTCTTTTAACTTCATTAGCTACAACCTCATGCACTTGTATTGTCTTACTTTTAGTCTGTGGGCAAGTGTAGCAATTAATTAATAACATTGTTTAATTCCTTATTTGATAATTTATTATTTAACAGATACACTTAAAAATTCTTTGAACTCTTTAACACTAACGTCCATATTACCGCCATGAATTGTATCGCCGATTGTTAAGCGTTGCACCCATGTTCCATATCCTTTTAAGGATACGTTATGATTGTTTACTTCGCCACACCACTGATACCAACTGCCCTTATTCTCTAAGCGTAATGTATTAATCGTTTTTATAAATTCTTGAGTATTCATTGTATAGTTCCTTATTAATAGTCTTTTAATTAAAATGATAAGCAAGCATAGTTATCATTATATAAGCAAGCGTTATTTTGACAATATTCTAACCACTCCTCATCAATCTCATCTTCTGATAATTCCTCACTACCATTACCAAGCCAATAGTTTTTATCATCTTCTTTACTTACAAATTCACCATTGATTAGATAACTATCTACAAAAATTGATGGGCTTGTTACATTGTCACCAATGCCACAATCTTCAACCATTGCCAATGCTTGCTCCCATAATTCATGAGCTGCTTCATCTCCCCATAACTCTTTTACATTGTCATAACGTGATTGAAGGGCGTCGATGATAAATTGGATTGATACGTTAAAAGTTTGATTATTCATGATATAAATTCCTATTTGATTGATAAATTAATTTGCTATAAATAGCAACAAATAAAACTTAATGTAATGATACCTAATATTTATATTAAATTTTATTTATGGGAATAACTGCATTTATGCGAACTGCTATTATGCAATTATTCCTAAAATAAAACTTGTTGGTTATTTGTTTAAAATACGTCTATCAATTACACGGTATACTCCAGTATTAGATAATCGGTATTCTTTCAAGTCGTTTTTTACTAGAGAGAAGTCTTGTTTATCATACTCGCTAACATCCTCCCACCCGTAACCAAAATTACCTTGTATCACTTTAATATAGCGGTATTTTGTTTGTTTAGTAGTAGTCATTGTCATAGTTTAATTCCTTTGTTTAATTAAAATTACATTTTGTTTATAGCTTGCTATGTTGTCTTGCTATGTATTCATTATAACTATATTAAAAACATTATGCAAGCTATTTATTAAATATTTTATTAAATTATTGTGTAAAAATACGTTTGTTTTTACGCTCAACCTTTAAAGCGTTACATTGTTTAATAGCTTTCTTTTTAGCTTGTTTAAATTCATAAGCATTGCTAAAATCTTTGATTGATAGTTGTTTCATTGGTAGTTATCCTTTTAATTACTATACGTTAAGAACATAAAATCACGCCATGTATAAAAACACTCTACAATAAAATGATTTTTATTTTGTTGCAAATCATTCCTATTTGTAGCCATAGCCCATAAGTAATAAAACCTTTCATTTTTAATACGCACCTTTTTGCCTTCTCTTTTTGTTGACTGTGCATAAAAGTAAGGCATATCATTTTTACCGATAGTTTTAGTAAGTGTGATTTTACAATCTGTCATCTCAATTCATTCCTTTTTTAAAGTCAAAATTTAATTCACTTTCTAGTTGCTCACATTCTGTATCTGTTGAGCAATTAGCATAGTAATTGTTTAATAACTCATTGCTATTGTTCCATTTGTTATATTGTGCTTGTCTCTCTTTAATTGTGTTATAACATAGTGAGTATGCTACAGTGATAATTAAAAACACAATGACGATAGATAGATGTTTCATTGTTTAACCTCTATAAAAATAAGTTGATTAATGATACAGATAGCACACTAAATAAAGCTAAAAACAAAACATTCAAAACATTAATACAATCATCAAATAATGATATAGCATTAAAATAAGTAATGCTGCCATACTCTGTTATTGTTTCTTTTTCGACAGCAAAATAAATGCTACGCTTTATAAACTTACCCGTAAGATTACATCTAACGCTAGTTAAGTTACCGTTGACAAAATGAGCGGTGAATAGTAGTGATTTTTTGATATTACGATGTAATGCCATTTTATGCTATCCTTTTATATAGCTTGTTTGTGTTTAATAACGTTTTATATTTCGTTATCGCTTTCGATGTGTTCATAATAACATATCTAAAAACTTATGCAACTACTTTTTTAAATATTTTTATAAATAATTAAATAAAAATTAGGTAAGTGATTGATATAACTATATTTAGTACGTTATTTTTAATTAAATGTTTACATTAGGAGGTATTATCATACACGCATATAATAAGCACACTTATATATAGATATGTTATTCATCAGACAAACAATAAAGGAGGCTATATCAGATAAAATTAATAATACCAATGCTTACTAACATAAAGATAACAATATTATTTTATTTGTTATTATTGTAATTTATTGTTATCAGATATTGACAAGGTAAGGAATTTGTGATAGGCAAATAAATTGCCTTGTGTTACAATGTAAATTTCACATATAAACAAATGTTGACAGTGATTGTTACAGAATGTTAACGTCATTATGTTAAAAAGTAGATTGTATTTTGTAACAATTCCAATCCCTGTATATATTTCTAGCAAGTTGTAAATTTTCTACAATATTTTCAATCTAGCAAGTGGCAGACAAGCTACCATCAAGCAAGTTGTATAAAATTCTAGCAAGCTTTCATAAATAGATTGATGTCGTTGATGATAACGATAACAAGAACGAAAGAGAATGTCTTAGCACACTAAAAGATTAGCACAACAAATATAAGAGATACACAAGCATACGATACAATATTGTTATATGTATATAGGATATATAGATGTGTATATAGGCGTGATGATTGTATTGGGATTGATTTAGAATTGGTGGGATTGTGTGAGGTGTGGGAGTCGATGTCCTCTATGCGCTAGCTTTCGGCTTTCATTCTACAATATTTTAAAATATTTAGGTATAGGATTAGTACAAGGTGTGGCTGACGAGATTACAACTACACTGTTGAGAATATCTATACAGTATATGTGTAGTGTATTGTGCTACGCACAGATTAGCACACAATACAATGTATAACAATTCGATAGCGTAAGCTAATGTCGGCTGTAGCCGTAAACACAAAAGAATAAAGGAGTCTTTAATATATTGGTAGTGTACTTCATAAGATAATGTCTTACGACAGGTTATATGAATAATACTACCAATGTTCTAATAGAACACTAAGGTTTTAGCACAATAAAACAAAGACAACAATGCTAACGCTATAACTATCCTTATATGTGTATTATACATTATTTCTGTATCAATGTCTATCCTTTGGATAATAAATAATACTATATTCTGTATAGAATACTTATAAGAGTGGTGTTAGCACATCTAAAAGGTGTTCTATTAGCACACTATCACATATTCTATCAGAGATAATCAGCATAATCTATATGAATTTGTAACTATTTCAGATAATTTACAATATTCGGTAGTTTTTATTGCTTATTTTTACAATATAAATAGTGATAGCATAAGTAGTAGAGAGTATGCAATAGTGAATTAGTAAGGTAATTGTAAGCGTTTGTATCATGTCTAATACTACAACAACATTCCTACACCAATGCTACCATCTACAACAACATAAAACGATACACATTATATCACTATTATATATCTCTAACCCTTGATATAGCTAGCTATATCTATAACAGATTGTGCTTATAGCTTTAGCTATCCCTAACAACTACCTACATATTGTGCTTATAGCTTTAGCTATCCCTACATATTGTATTCCTAAACACCAATTACTACAGATAATAACATATTGATTTATATAGGATTTCGTATAAGCTACAGAAACAATAATTTTAAAAATTATTGTTTCTGTAGCTTATACGTTTACATATTCTATACAATTACAATAATTAAAATTCAATATTAATTCCGTCTGTAGGGATAGCTAAGCTATTATCATAATACAACTTAACATTTATTGTTCTTTCATTAATTCTTTCTACTTTGTAATCGTTGTGATAAGCAATAATTTTAGACAACAATTTTAATTCATCTAAAATAACATCCATATTAACACAATCAATATTCCCACTATAGTTCATTTCTCTTAATGACGCTAATTTACTTTGAATAACATCTGAAATCATAATATTTAAAATCATAGTATTTAAAATCATGTATTTATACCCCTCCTTCTGTTGTTGATGAATATATTATTGCATTTATATTTGTTAGTGTCAATATAAAATTAACAGTGTAAACAAGAAATTCATTGTTTTATTTCTTATTTATATAGTAAAATAGCAAAAATCCTGTTGACAACACAATATTACTGTGATAAAATACACTGTTCGTTAATATAAAAAGGTGTAAATATGTCAAGTTATGATGAAAGTGAAACAGAACGGTTATTAAAAATAATTAAAGATAAAACTGGGATGGATTTATCTTACCGAAATGATACTGTTAAAGTTAGTACAGTGTATATTAAAAAAGGTATTAAATATTTGTCTGATGCGGGGTATCAAGACTTACCATCTAATGCTTATATTAATAAGCAAATAACTGGTGTTGGTGGTACAAGTATTGCTATTGAAAATGATATTAATTACGTCATAGTTGTTCCTAATGTAAGGCTTATTAAAAATAAACTTGAAAAGCATAGCAACATTATACCGCTTTATGGTGATGTGGGCAATAAAGAATTTAAAGAGATGTTAGATTCTTTTGTCGGTGCTAAAAAGATTATGGTAACCTATGACAGTGTTAAACGTCTGTGTGAATTAATCAATCCAAAAGATTATAAGATACTAATTGATGAAGCGCACCAACTTGTGAATTTAGGGCTGTTTCGTAAAGGTGCTGTATCTAATGTTTTAAATAACTTCAGACGTTTTAAAGAGTTTGTTTTTATGACTGCTACCCCTAACTCTTTTAAGTTCTTTCCTGTCGAGTTAAAAGGTGTTGAATTTATTGATTTTAAATGGGGTGATGCTGTTAAGGTTGAATTTCCAGTACAACGTATTAAAACTAAAGGTCATCATTACTTAATTAATCATTGCTTAGAGCATTTAAGAGGTGAGAAAGAAGGTAATCTACATATCTTTATTAATTCAGTTGATACCATCATTGACATGATTAAACGCCTAAGAAAGTATGATGTGTATTCTGACGATTTGATTAAAATTGTTTGTTCTGATAATGAGTACAATTCATCTAAACTGAGTAAATCATTAACAACATTGTTCAATGAAACATCACTTCGTGTCCCTAAGAAAATCAACTGGTATACTTCATGTTGTTGGTGTGGTAGTGATATCATGGATGAAGATGGTAAAACATTAATCTATGTTGATAACAAGCTGTCTAATACTAAGGTGTGTGTTAAAACACAAGTACCACAGATAATTGGTAGAATTAGGGATTCTAAATATAAAGACGATATCCTTATGCTTCTTGTAGGTGGTATTGAAGAATTAAAAGAGCCTGATGAGGATGCTTGGTTTCAGAAAGTGTTAGGTGACTTTTTAAAATCGTATTCACGCTACGAACTTTACCAACAATATAAGCAAGATGAGTTTGGTGAGAAAGTTGTAAAAGATATGGTGAATAATAGCTATGCTGACCCTTATCTGATTTATGATAAGTATGATGACGACCTATCCTATAATGTTAATGGTATTCTTGCTGAAATGGAGAAGTTCTCTATTATACATTCTCAATACTGGAGATTAAATAATGGGAATACACCACAAGAGGATAGTTTATATATTGCCTGTGCTACAGATGATAGAATTGTATCACCCATTGATGGTGTTGATAAAGCAACATTGAATATGAAAGTTAGTTATCAGAAGATGGTAAAAAATTACATTGATGCTTTATCTGCTGACGATAAAGACACCCTAGCAGAAATTGATAGAATAATGCCTGAATGTAAAGAGCATATTAGATTATTAGGTGTTGCTAAAATTAAAGCGTTAGATTATCGTGCCACTAAAATTAGGGATTTGTATGAGGTCGCTAAGTTAAAAGAAAGACATAAAGATGATATCATGAAGCTCTTAGATTTAGAAATTGGTAAGTCTTATACGGTAAACTTTTTAAAATTAAAATTCAAAGAGGTGTATAGTCAATTTGGGATAAAGGAAAGGGTTAGTATGTCGAACGCTGAATACTTCTACCACACAAAAAATACACAAGCTAGGATTAATGGTAAGCAACAAAGAGTAGTAAAAATAGAGGGGTTAAAATTATGAGTAAAAATTATTATGTTTATTGTGCCTATGGTGTTAATGATGAAATCTTATACATCGGATATGGTAAAGGTGATAGGTACAAGCACTGTAACAATGGCATGAGTAGCAATAAAGGACTAAACCGTTACTACTTTTTAAACGGTGAAAATGAATGCATAAAAGTTGAAAAATTGTTTGAAAACTTATCTATAGATGATGCCACTCACTTAGAAACACTTTGTATTAATCATTTATCACCGTCTTGTAATATTAGAGGCGCAGT
>JACCED011171366.1_pt1 | contig 11013 bp, 8 predicted proteins | sample 7455021 | NCBI WGS metagenome assembly JACCED01 (sample SAMN15323456, study PRJNA562643) | freshwater metagenome | isolation source: river surface water | place: USA:Blue River Watershed | collected 2017-08-19 | reverse complement strand
AGACGTTAGTACTTCAAATGCGTTCGGTGGAGGTGGCAGCTTGTCCCCGCAACCAAACATAAAACCGCCCCGAGAGTAAAAGCTCCGGGGCGGTTTTGCTGTCGTGCATGTCGGGGGGCAGCGTGATCTGCGTTGACGCATCTGCGATCTCTCGGCCATCGCTCATCGCTGCTTGAGGCCCATCAGGTTGGCGAGCAGGTTACGTTGGGCCTGCGATGTGCCCGCGGCAATGGTGGCAGAGCGACTGTCTCGGAAGTAGCGTTGCATGTCGAAATCTTCATTGAGCCCATAGGCTCCCATCACCTGCACGCCCATATTTGCGAGCTTTGCATAGAGCTCCGATGTGAAGAGTTTGGCATGGGTAATTTCCCGCAATGCGTCGCGCTGTTGCGCGACAAGCCATGCGGAACGCCACATCAGCAATTTCCCTGCTTCAAGATCTGTTTCCATATCAGCCAACATATGACCAATGGCCTGAAACGTGCCGATCTGCTGCCCGAACTGAATGCGCTCCTGTGCATAGCGTATGGCAAGATCGACGATCGCTTGCGCGCCACCAACATTACCTGCAGCTGAGACCGCGCGCTCATATTGTAATCCGCTCATCAGGCAATCCCAGCCGCCGGCCTCCCCGCCAATCACGCGGTCCGCAGGGACCTGCACATCGCGCATGAACACTTCGTAGGTGCCAATGGTGCGTCGTCCCAACATGTCGAGCTTGCGCAGTTCGAGTCCTTCAGCGTCATTGTCGATGAGGATATGGGTCATTCCCTTGCGATAATGGGCAGCCTTATCTGTTTTGACATAGGTGCAGATTGTGCTGTTTTTCAATGCAACACCGGTCGTCCAGAGCTTTTGACCATTGATGATGTAGTGGTCGCCCTTGCGCTCAGCAAAGCTGCGTATATTGCCGACATCGGATCCAGCATCGGGTTCAGAAATTCCGATGCTGAATTTTACCCGCCCATCATGCAAGCGTGGAAGCCAGTGATCGCGCTGCGCGTCGGTGCCCTTGCGGAGAATGTTCAGCCCACAAAAAACACTGCCTGAAAAGGCCATGCAAAGATCTGTAGAGACGCGCGAGATTTCATAGACGACGATAGCAAGGTCAAGTGCAGAGCCTCCGAGGCCGCCGACCTCAACAGGAAAAGGCAGGCGTAAAAGTCCAGCGTCCACCCATGCCTGATACAGTTCTTCGGGGAAGCTCCGTTCCTTTTCCCATTTGCGCACCGCCTCTGCTGGTGCGTGGCGTGCCATCAATTTAGCAACGCTCTCGCGCAGCATGTCCTGTTCTTCGGTGAAAGCGAAATCCATGTATCACTCCAGCACGAAGAGTGCGTCGAGCGCGATGCAGCCCTGAGGATAAACATTCACTGGGTTTACGTCGATTTCGCTGATCGCCTCATTCGCTCGCATAAGAGCCCCGATCTCAAGTACCAGTTCGACGAGGCTTTCGACATCGCGTGGCTTATCACCACGCACCCCCTGCAGGAGGGCAGCGCCTTTGAGCCTGCCGAGTGCTTGCTTGATCTCGCTGGCGCCTGCTTGGGCTGGAAGCGAGATTGCGTCATGCAGCGTCTCCGTCCAGATGCCGCCGAGTCCAACAACAATCATGGGGCCCCAATGGGCGTCGCGCTTGGCCCCGACAATCATTTCAGTCGCGCCTCGCGGGGCCATTTCCTCGACAAGGATGCCATCGAGCTGGATATTCTTGTCATAGGCTTTCACATTGGAATAAAGGCGCTCCCAGCCTTCACTGAGTGCCGCATCATCTGTGATGCCTACCAGAACGCCACCCGCTTCACTTTTGTGCGCCAGCATGTCTGCTTGCGCCTTCATCACAACAGGAAAGCCAACGCGATGGGCGATCTGCAGCGCCTCATCAAGATTGCGAGCAAGGCCGCCCTCTGGAACTCGCAGCCCAAGAGTTTTTAGAACCTGCTTCCCTTTCCATTCCGCCATCGACCCAGCATTGCCGCCGACTTTCACGGATGCCCTATGATTGCTATCGCTGATGACCTGTTGAGCGTCGCCATGCGCTGAAAGCCGCGCAATCGCTCGCAACGCCCGATCAGGTGAGCGGAAAAAGGGGATGCCACTTTCGCGGATCTCTTGAATGAACTGATCGTCGAGCGGGTAATCATCACCCATATAGGCAACAGCGACAGGCTTTCCTGCGGCCTCCAGAACCGGCTTCATGGCATGCCACTTGGCAAGCTGTTGGGGCTTGCCGCCGCCCATGGCGGCGACCAGCAAGAAGCCTGTGGCCGGGTCATCCAGGAGGGCTGCGGCGCTTTCACCAAAGAGGCTCGGCTTCTGCATTCCTGCTGCGGTGATGTCCAGCGGGTTGGAGATGGTTGCAAAGGAGGGAAGGATGTTGCGCAATTTTTGTTGCGTCGATGCAGAGAGCGCCGGCAGCTTCAATCCGAGATCGGCGCAGAAGTCGAGGGAAAAGCCACGCAAGGCGCCTGAATTGCTCAGCACGGCAACACCGCCACTCATTGGCAGTTCATAGCGCGCCACGAGCGTCGTGACATCAAATAATTCATCAAGGCCAGAGACGACCACAACGCCTTCACGCTCGACGCTTGCCTTCATCGTTGCATGATCGCCTGCAAGCGCGCCTGTGTGAGATCGTGCTGCCTCTGCCGCGCCGTCACTCTTGCCCGGATGCAGTAGTACAATTGGTTTATTCGCCTTGCGTGCGCGCTGAGCCAGGTGGAGAAAGCGCTGCGGGTTGCGGATCTGTTCGACAAACAGCGAGAAGCAGCTGATTGAAGGATCGTCGATCAGGAGGTCGAGGTAGTCCTCGGCACAAATGACAGCTTCATTGCCTGTCGAGATTGATTGCGCGACTGGTACGCCACGCCCCATCAGGGCATATCGGATATTACCTTGCATAGCGCCACTTTGCGCAATCACACACACGCCAGCGCCGCGGGGTGGACAGGGTTCGACGGGCTCGAAGGTTAGTGGAACGCCTTGCGCGTAATTGACGGAGCCAATGCAATTGGGGCCGAGAACAGCCAGACCAGCTTTGCGAGCGGCGGCTGAAAATGCGTCCTGCATCTTTGCCCCGGCTTCATCTTGCTCGCTGAAGCCAGAGGCAAAAACAACGACGCCGCCGATCTTGCGATCGATACAAGCTTCAATGCTTTCACCAACAGCCTGAGCGGGAACGATGAGAACAGCTGCGTCAATGCCCTCAGGAAGGTCATGAATCGAGGCGACGCATGGCGTGCCATCAATTTCGCTGCGCGAGCGACTGACAAGATGGATCGTTCCGCTGAAAGCAAAACGCCGGAGATTGACAAGCAGATTGTTGCCGACAGAAAAGGGCTCTGGTGAAGCGCCAACAATGGCAAGCGAGCGCGGCCGCAGGAGCCGCGCAAGATTTTTTTGCATATTTGGATTTTGCATACTCACTCCCGACGATATGCGCCGAGGCCGGGGCGATAACTTTTCTCATCGAGAAACTGTTTCATGCCCTTTGTGGCACCATCCTCCGGGTCGCGATATTTGGTCTGGTCCGATTTCGCAGCGAGATATTCCGCTGCCATGTCCCACGACATCTCGCGTGTATAGTGATAGGCAGTCTTGCAGGCGCGCAGGACGTTGGGGTTTTTTTCCATCAGCTTCTTTGCCAGCGCCGTCGTCTTTTGGACAAGCTGATCCTTGGGCACGGCGAAGTTTACGAGCCCGATATCTTCCGCTGTGCGGCCATTGAAGGTTTCACCGGTCAGGATGTAGTAAAGCGCCTTGCGCTGCGACAGGGCCATCGCGACTGACTTTGTCACGATGCCAGCAGGGATGATGCCCCAGTTGATTTCAGACAGGCCGAAGGTCGCATCTTCATCTGCGACAGCCAGGTCGCAGCCAAGCAGGATTTGAAAGGCGCCGCCAAAGCACCAGCCATTGACCATGGCGATCGTCGGCTTAGGGAAATACATCATGCGGCGCCACTGCCAGCCGGAATTCGCTTTGTGCAAGCGTTCACGCAGGATGGGGTGGCCTGCATCCGGCTCACGGAAATATTCCTTCAGGTCCTGACCAGCTGAGAAGGCATCACCGGCGCCGGTGATAACGACACATCCAACACTGTCTTCCATTTCCAGAACATCGAGCACCTGCACCATCTCATAGACGATGCCCGGATTGAACGCGTTGCGCTTTTCTGGACGGTTGAATTTCACCCATGCAATACCGTCCTCGACGGTCACCAGAACATTCTGCTGCGGCAAAGAAGCAAGGCCGTTGGCCTGATCGGTCATGATGTCCTCCATTGAGAACTGCGAGATTAGGCGCTCATGTGAAGGCTCGCAAAGCTTTTTTGCCCAAGGCCCATTCTGGTGGGAAATTGGCTCTGCCTTTTTCCAGAGTTTTTCTTCAATGGCTTCACAAGCCGAAGAATCTGGATAAGCTTTCGTCCCAAAGAGAAACCCAGTGGGAGGAAAAAATGTCATCCACCTTACGTCGCCATATATTGGCCGGCCTTCTGGCAGGGGGGCTCGCCTTTGGAGGCGCCAGCGCACAAGCGGCAGACAAGGTCAATGTCGGTGTCTTGAATGCCGCCGGAGATGTGGGGCTTTTTATTGCCCAAGAGCGTGGCTATTTCAAAGCTGAAGGGCTTGATGTGACGTTGAACCTGCTCGACTCAGCAGTCAAGATGGTGCCCCTGCTGGGCACGGGAGATCTTGATGTTGGAGGTGGGGCAACTTCTGCGAGTCTTTATAATGCAGCTGATCGCAGGATCGACCTGCGTGTTGTGGCTTCACGCGCACGAACAGCGCCGGGCTTTCTCTATCAGGGCTTGTTGATCCGCAAGGATCTTGTCGATAGTGGACGCTACAAGTCCTATTCCGATTTGAAGGGCCTGAAATTTGGCTTTGCAGCGCCGGGGTCAACGCCACTGTCTTCGCTGAATGAAGTTTTGAAAAAGGGCGGCCTGAAATTTGGCGACGTGAATGTGGCTTATCTCAATTTCGGTGCACAGGTCGCAGCGCTGCAAAATGGGGCAATCGACGGCACGGTTCTGATCGAGCCTTATCTCAGTCAGGTCGTCAAACAGGGCTCCGCCGTACTGATCGCGCCCACAGAATCCTATTATCCAGGGGCTGAAGTTTCGGTCCTCTTATATGGCGATAAATTCATGAAGCAGCGCCCCGATGTTGCCAAGCGATTCATGAAGGCGTTCTTGCGTGGTGTTCGTGATTTCAATGATGCGATCGAAGGGGGTCGATGGAAGCAGGGTCCTGTTGCTGATGCGGTGATTGGCATCTTTGCGCGCAACACCAATATGCCTGAAGCCACTATTCGCGGAATGACGCCGCAATATGGCGACCCGGATGGCAATGTGAATGTGGAGAGTTTGCGCACTGATCTGGCTTTCTTCAAAGAAAGTGGCAATGTGACCAGTGCGACAATCACCGCTGATATGCTGGTTGATCTGTCATTCGCAAAGGCTGCTGCGAAAGAGCTTGGACCCTATAAGCCGAAGAATTGAGGCAGCAGGCTGGCTCACCACCCCTGTGTGCTGAGCCAGTCTTCCAAAAGCTCCATCTTTTCGAGCCCGAAAAAAGGTTCATCATCGACGATGAAGAAAGGTGAACCAAAGACGCCCCTTGCAAGAGAGCGGTCAACAGCAGCGCGCAACAGGCGGTCGCCTTCGCCAGATGCGAGTGCGTCTGCGAGCATTTGACGATCCGCTCCGACCTCGCTTGCAAGGTCAAGCGCCAGCTCTGCATGGCCAATATCGCGTCCATCGCCCCAGTAGGCCTTGAGCAAGTGACGCGCGACGGTCTTGGCCTCTTCGGGATTGCTGTCTTGAATGATGTGAAAGATGCGCCCGGCGGGGACGGGGTTTGCCGGTGGCGTGTCGAGATCATGCCCGATCCTGATACCGTGTCGGCGCATATAACGCAGGAGGTCATGCTTCAGGTAATCGCCTTTGAGCGGATATTGCCGCAGGGGCTTCATGCCCATCACCTTGAGCACGCTGACGCCGAGCAACATGGAATGCCACTGCGTTGTGTAGCCGTGACGGGCGGCTAATGCGTCAATGCGCAAGCTTGCGAGCCAGCCAAAGGGGGAAATGAAGTCGAAATAGAAGTCGAGATGGCGCGTCACATCGTCACCAGATCAAAGGGCAGCCGGAAAGACGCCAGATGGTTTCTGACCTCAGCGATCGTGTCTTCGCCTGCACCGCTCACTGTAACATGAAGCTTGATGGCGGTATCCCCTGCAGTCGCCCGCAGCTCTAGATTGGCGTCGGGTGCGATGGCAACAAGGGCCTCCTTCACCACATGCTCTGCAGCTATGCAGCGTAGTTCCGGCTTGAGGATCTTGCCTGTTGCTGTCGTTGCGAACCGTTCGACCATCCAGATCCGTTTGGGATAAGCAGGTCGCTCTGGAATATGCGTGACGGCAATCTGCATCAGCTCGTCCATGCTGCAAGACATGCCGGGCCGCAATTGGACGAAGGCAACGGGAAGCTCGCCTGCATAGGGATCTGGCTGGCCCACGGCCGCGCAAAGCTCAACGGCAGGGTGGGTCAGCAAAGCTTCTTCGATAATGGCCGGGTCGATATTGTGGCCACTTCGAATGATGACATCCTTGGCGCGGCCTGTGATGAAGACCCGGCCCTCCTCATCAATGTGGCCGACATCGCCGGTTTTCAGCCAGCCGCCGGGGAGAAAAGCATCCAAGTTCCGGGCTGCATCCGTATAGCCGGGGCTAATTTGTTTTCCGCGAGCGATGAGCTGGCCGGTCTGGTTGATGCCGAGTGGCTGATCAGGGTCCGGCTTTTCTTCTTTCAGCGCAATAACGCGCACTTCACTGCAGGGCAGCGGAAAACCGCAGGAATGGGCAACACGCGGCGCGCCGAGTGGTTCTACGCTCACAACGCCACATGCTTCTGTCATGCCGAACATGGCGCGAACTGGAACGCCGAAACGTTGCTCGAAAGTTGTCGCAAGTTCTGGTGGCAGGGGAGAGCCGCCCGTAATGAGGACCCGCGCGCTCGAAATATCTTCACCCGCGAGATGTCCATTGAGAAGTGTCGTCATGAAAGTGGGGCCACCTGTCAGGATCGACACTCGATGGCGTTCAACGATTTTCCAGTGATCAGCAACAAAGCGTTTATTGCGCATCCCAAGCTTGGAGGGGATGAGGATTTGCGCGCCGGCAGATATCTCTGCAAGCCCATGGCAGAAAACACCCGCAACATGGAAGAGCGGAAAACCATTCAACACAACATCGCGATGCGTGAAGTCATAGGCAAGGCCCATGAGCCAGCTTGCATAGACTTCATTGGCGTGAGTGTGGCGTACGAGCTTTGGTGTACCCGTGGTCCCGCCCGTGTGAAAGAGCGCCGCAATGCTCTCGCCTGTCAGTTCCGGGTCAAAGGCCAGTTCATCTGGCTGACTTGCGATGAGTTCGTCGAAGTCAAGAATGTCTGATCCGGTTGCGCCGCCGATTTGGACGATGGTGAGGTCAGGCAGCGCGCTCCTGATCGTCTCGACTTTTTGCGCAATTTCGAAATCGGTATCGGGCCCAAAGCTGACAAGAAGTTTGGCATTCACAGTGCGCAGCAAGCCTGAGATATGGCTTGGTGACAGCATGTGATTGATGGGGCACACGATGCCTGCCGCCTGTGCCGCGAAGATCGTTACAAAAGCGTCGGGCAAGGTTGGCAATAGAAAGGCTATGACATCTTCCCGTCCAATCCCCAAAGCGCGAAAGGCATTCGCGCACTGATTCACGCGAGACAAGAAAGCAGCATAAGTGAGGATGCAGGGTTCATCCTCGGCGCTACCGGTTTCCAGTAGAGAAATTGCTGGCCGCTCTGCGTAGGTTTGGGCTGCCTGCGAAAGGAGATCATAGGTCGTTTTGACCGGCACAAGCTCCGCGCCTTTTGTTTCGATGGCGCGGAGATCAGCATATGTTGAGAATTGTGGACGCACGCTTTGACCCATTAGTTCACTTCAGCACCCGATGCTTTCACGATGGGCCCCCAACGTTCGACTTCCGCAGCCACATAATTCTTCAATTCACTATAGCCACGTGGATCAGGCGTGAGGAACAGGGATTCAATTCGCTTGCGTCCCTCAGGGCTTTTAACGACTTCGACAGTCTCTCGCGAAATACGTTCTGCGATTTCGGGCGGCAGACCGGCGGGCGCAACAAGACCAAGCCAGGCAGCGTCCTGAAAGCCCTGATATCCGAGATCTGCAAAGCTCGGCACATTGGTCAGGGCGGGAATGCCTTCTGGTGGGGCCACGGCAATGGCCCGCAGATCGCCATTTTGCAGAAGGCCGAGTGCTGCTGCGATGTGAGAGAAGCTTGCCTGAATGCGTCCGGCCACCAGATCGTTCAGAGCAGGCGATACTCCCTTATAGGGCACATGGGTGCCTTTGATTCCGGTTGCACGGACCAGCATGGAGCCAAGCAGGTGATGCGGTGTTCCAGAACCAGCGGAACCGTAAGTGAACCAGTCCGGCTCCGCCTTGGCGCGTGCGACGAGTTCAGCAAGTGTCTTTGGTCCATTTTTGGGAACGAAGAGGGCGAAGGGTGACTTCGCAACCGTGCAAACGAGCGTGAAGTCATTTACAGGATCATAACGCAGATTTTTGTAAAGGGCGGGTGCCACGGCGAGCCCTGTCGAGCCGCCAAACATCAAGGTATATCCATCCGGCTCGGCGCGCTTGAGATTGGCAGCGGCCAGCGTCGTGCCTGCGCCCGGCTGGTTCTCGATCACAAAAGGCTGCTTCAGGCGCGGATAGAGCAATTCCCCAAGCGCGCGTGCAATGACGTCAGGCCCATCGCCAGGCGGAAAGGGAACAATGATCTTGATAGGCCGATTGGGATAGGTCGAATCGGCCCGCGCTGAAAGTGGCAAGGCAGCAGCCGCTGCAAGTGAAAGCGCGCCACGCCGGGTAAGCAACATAGTGTCCCTCCGTTATTTTCAAGATCAAGTTCGATTATGAAGTTGGTTGCGCGTCTATGCAAGCGACCCTGGCCTCTGACGCTTGATTTTGGAGGCGTGCAGCAGCGTCGCATGTGCTTGCGCTCTCATAACCAAAACGCAAAAAACCGCCCGGTGAGTCTACCATCCGGGCGGTTCTGTCTTTGGCGTTGAGCGCCCTTGGTTATGCCGGGCGGCCGAGCATTGGCCTATCCTTATTTGGCAGTCGCAGCGCCGGAGACGGGACCCGCGACCCGTATAGCGATGACAGCTGGTGAGCCTTGTCGAACCTGCCGCAGACCTTCTTCAAGGGCAGCGCCGATCTTCTCGCTCTCGCTCACATAGGCGCCATATCCACCTGCGGCTTCAGCAAGACGTGCAAAATCAGGCGGAGGATCAAAGACGCCTCCGTTGTAATTGCCGGACTCGACAGCGACGCCATCAGGATACAAGCGCTGCAAGCCCGTCGTTCCTGTGCTGTAACTTCCATTCACAAAGACGACGGACAAGAAAGGCGCCTTGTGATAGCTGGCGGCCCAAAGGGCGGCCATCGGTGTGCCAAACATGAAATAGCCATCGCCGCTGGCGAGAACAACGTCGCGATCAGGCGATGCCAGCTTGGCACCGAATGCTGCGCCCGATCCCCAGCCGCCGGAACTGCCGCCACTGCGGAAGTAGCTTCCTGCCTTCTCGCGTTTAGCAAAGGCGCGCACGAAGTCACCATTGCTGATGGCATCATTCAAAAGCACAGTATCGGGACTGAGGATATGGCCGAGTTGTTGCGCCACCAGCCGACCGGTTATTTTGCCTGAGCGTGCATCTTCCGCTGCTTGCGCTTCAAGGCGAGCCCATTGCTGCTGCTTGCGCTCAGCCAATCGCTGTCGTCTTTCTTCAATTCGGGAGAGGTCCGCAGTATCGAGCAGCTTGCAGGCTGCGGCAAAAATCGCACGCAAGGTGGAAGTGACCGATGCAGGAATCCACAAATCGGCGCGAAACTCCATTGTCTTGTAGCGAGACAAAACAGGATCTGGGCCGATCCAGACGATGCGCGCATCGGGGGCTGGCGATTGAGGTCCTGGAATGAAAGGCGCGACCGCATCCAGAACAACCACAACATCAGCATCCTGCGATTGTGGTCCTGTTCCGAAATGGGGATGAGAATGAGGAAAATTCATGCGGTCAGCGCCCGATGCCTCAGCGATGGGAAGCGCGAGCAATTCCGAAAGCTTGATCAATTCCTCGACCGACTCCGGGTCGCGGCCTGAACGTTCCACGAATATGCAGGGATTGCTTGATTTGACGAGCCATCGGGCAATGGTTTTCGCATCGTCCTCGCAAGGCGAAACCGGACGCGCAACACCAAGATCAAGGGCAGATGGAAATGCAGACTCTCCCCCAGTTCGCAACATCGCCGTTTCGCGCGGGATTGAGAGATAGACGGGCCCCTTTGCTTCGCTCATTGCAATCTGCATCAGGCGGCTGACGATCAGGCCGGGATTGTCCTGATGCTCCAGACGGTGATCAGCCTTGGTGTAGTCGCGTACAATGCCATTCTGGTCGCGGGGTTCCTGATGCCATTGCACGAGAGAGTCGCGTGCACCCGGCATGGAACCGGGAAAGGCGCGCGGGCCTGTGCCCCCACAAATCATGACAGGATAACCGCCGCGCCAAGCTGTATGCAGTGCAGCGCCATAGTGGAATGTACCAACATCAACATGCGAGACGGCAGCAGCCGGGCGGCCCGTCATCATTGTTGAACCCAGTGCGGCGTTGAGTGCCACGCCTTCATGTACCATGGTTACAAGACGGGGCGCAGGTGTTCCCCGCTTTTCGGCCTTTGCGATTGCCTCCTGAAAGAAGTTGATTTCTGTGCCGGAGACGAAAAACAAATGATCAATGCCGGACAGCTTCATCGCAGTGACGATGGCATCCGACCATTCATCTGTTGGATGGACTTGCCAGAAAGCATCGCGGCCCGTGCTTGCGGGGGATGTCTTGTCATTCATTGTTGGGGGCATCCTTGATAGAGCTTACTGGGTGACGTTGATTTT
>JACCED010208114.1_pt1 | contig 11013 bp, 9 predicted proteins | sample 7455021 | NCBI WGS metagenome assembly JACCED01 (sample SAMN15323456, study PRJNA562643) | freshwater metagenome | isolation source: river surface water | place: USA:Blue River Watershed | collected 2017-08-19 | reverse complement strand
TAAAGAAAAAATCCAGGAATATTCATCAAAAAATTCAGTTAGAATTTAGAATGCTGCGGCATCATTCCATTGTTCGCAAAAAGCGGATGACACCAGATCCCCTTTACTCACAGCAGGATGGGGATCGCGTAGCTGGAGGGGAATACCCCAATGCCGATGAATTCCGTCAATACCAATATTGGTTCCATGGTGGCGCTTCAGTCCTTGAATCGCACCTCCGATAGCCTTGCCGTCGTCCAGAAGCGTGTTTCGACTGGTTTGCGCGTCGCTGATGCGAAGGATGATGGTGGCGCCTTTGCGGTCGCGCAGGCGGTGCGCGCCGATGTGGCCGGCCTGACCGCCGCCAATGAACAATTGGGCGGCACCAAGGGCGTGCTTGAAACCACCTTCGCAGCCCTCGGTAAAGTTTCCGAAACCATGGTGCAGATCCGTGGTGCCCTGACCCGTCTGGCCGACGGTACATTGAATGATTCGCAGCGCGCCCAATACGAAGCACAATATACGCAACTGAAGACGCAGGTGGAAAACTTCATCTCTGACGCCACCTATAATGGCCGTACCCTGCTTTCCACGGATGCCGCGGCGGGCGGGGGCGATATTGCCACCACGCGCAATGAAGCGGGTGAAACCTTTACGGTGACCGGTATTGATGGCGCTGGCACCTTGGTGGTGGCGGCCGCGCCCACTTCGGCGGCGGATGCACAAACCGCGCTGCAGGCGGGGGGTGATTTTGATACGGTCGAATCCGCGATTGCCGATGCGCTCAATCAATTCGGCTCTGACAGCAACTACATCGACGCCCAGGTGAAATATAACAAGGACAAGATGGACGCGATGGAAGGCGGGCTTGGCGCGCTGATCGATGCGGATTTGGCGAAGGAAAGTGCCAAATTGCAGGCGCTGCAGGTGCGCCAGCAGCTTGGTACCCAGGCGCTCTCTATCTCCAACCAGTCTCCGCAGATGCTGCTGAGCCTGTTCCGCTAAAATCTCCTGGCGGTCTCGCTTCGGCGGGGCCGCCCCCACAGCCGGAGACAAAAATGTCGACGCTGGTGCTAGAGCTCCGTCAGGGCGATATGATGATCGTCAACGGCGCCCCCATTCGCTTTCGCAACCGTGCCCGCATTGAATTGACCGCGCGCGCCCGTTTCCTTTTCGGCAAGCAATTGATGACGCCCGATATGGCCGATACACCGGCCCGGCGCATCTATTTCGCGCTGCAAACCGCCTATATCGGCGATCATGAGGAAAGGAAGGCCGGCCTGCATCTGGCCCGCGACCTGATTGTCGATTTCTGCGGTGCCACCACCTCTGAAATGGCCAAGGATTTTCTGCTGCGCGCGCTCCATGCCGCCGAAGCAGACCAATGCTACCAGGCCTTGAAACTGGCGCGGCGCGTCATGCGCCATGAGGAGGTGGTGCTGGGCCTGGCCCCGGTAGCCTCCGTGCCGGCGGCGGAGGATGTGGCATGAATATGCTGCAGGCGCGCCGCGCTTATCAGATAACCCGCCAGGCGCTGGACCCGCGCGAACAGGAAGCCGATGTCTTCCGCCGTGTCACGGGCGCTTTGCGGGCGGTGCTGGCGGATGAAGGCATCCGGCGCGCGCGCGCCATTGCCGATAATCGTCGGCTCTGGATTGCGGTGGAAGCTTCCATCCGTCATCCCTCCAACCAATTGCCGCAGCCCACCAAGCTCGCCATGTTGCAGGTGGGCCGTATGCTGTTGCGGGAAATGGAAAGTCCCGCGCCTGACCTGGCCTTCCTGATCGAAGTGAATGAACAGGTGGCGGCGGGCCTGGCCTGAGCGTTGGCATTCCGGAAAAAAGGGCACAACTGAACTGCCAATTAAGGACTTTACGTCCGCCTTGGTCGCGCGGCACTATCCCGGTCTGGTAATCCGCAAATAGGATGTTGCTCATGCGCTTTGGGCTTTTCGGGGGTGCGCGCACCAAGCGCGCCGTGGGGCTTGGCGATAGCCACGGCTATAAGGATTTCATCGACTATGTGGTGGAAGCCGAACGCCTTGGCTTCCAGCATATGTTCATGGTGGAACATCATTTCACCGGCCAGGGCCAGGTCTCGGCGTCGATGACCTTGCTCGCCTATCTCGCCGCCAAAACCCAGCGCATCCGCCTGGGCACGGCCGTTGTCGTCCTGCCCTGGCACAATCCGGTGCTGGTCGCGGAACAGGCCGCAACGCTGGATCTGCTTTCGGGCGGCCGCTTCGATTTCGGCGTCGGCAAGGGCTATCGCACGGCGGAGTTTGATGGGTTTTGCATCCCGCCCGCGGAAGCGACCGAACGCTTTGATGAAGCGATTGAGGTCATCCGCAAGGCCTGGACTGCCGAGGACCGATTCTCCCATCACGGCAAGCGCTGGCATTACGAAAACATCGTTGTCGAACCAGCCACCTTGCAGCGTCCGCATCCGCCCTTCTGGCTGGCCGCCGGAAGTGAAGTGAGCATTCGCCGCGCTGCGCGGGAAGGTTTCAATCTGCTGCTCGATCAATTGGCGTCGGTCGATCAAATCATCGAACGCGTGGCGATTTTCCGCGAGGAGTGTGAGAAAAGCGGCCGCGCCTGGGACCCGCATATGGTCGCGGTGGCGCGTGCGCTGCAAATGGTGCGCACGGAAGAAGAACGCGCCGCCGCCTTCGAAACCCGCCGCCGCGTGGTCAGCGTGATTGGTGATCTGCATCAGGGCAAGAAGGCTGACAGTATCGAAACCGATGACGCGCCCTTGCTCGGCACGCCAGAAGAAATCATTGCGCGGATCAACCGGCTGAAAGCAGGCGGTGTCGCCACCATCCTGATCGTTGATCCCAATGCGTCGCTCGGCAATCTGCGCGCCTTCGCGGCCGAGATCATGCCAAGCTTTGGCGGCCCACAAGCGGTGGCCGCGGAATGAGCGCGCCGCGTCTGCCGATCCGCCCGCGGGAGGAATTGGACCCCGCGCAGCAGGCGGTCTGGGATCGTATGGCCGCTGGGGCGCGTGGCGGTGTGAAGGGCCCCTTCCAGGCCTTGATCACGAGCGCGGAGCTATGCGCGCGCGTTGAACAATTGGGCGTTTTCGTGCGCTTTGAATGCAGCGTGCCGATGCGGCTGCGTGAATTGGCGATTCTCTGTGTCGGGCATCATTGGAAGGCGGCCTATGAATGGTTCGCCCATGCGCCGATTGCGGAAAAACAAGGCGTTCCCCCGGCGGTGATTGCCGCGATTGGGCGCGATTCGGAAAAGATCCCCTTCGATTCCGATGCGGATCGTATCGTGGTGGCCTTTGTGCGGGCCCTGCTGCGCACTGGCAAAGTGCCGGATGCCGAATATCAGGCCGCGCAAAGCCTATTGGGGGACAAGGGAACGGTCGAATTGACCGGCCTGGTTGGGTATTATTCCCTGCTTGCCATGCAGCTGAATACCTTTCGCGTGGATCCGCCCGAGGGCAGCGCCATTCCCTGGTGGTAGGCTTTCACCCGGTTCGGGTGATTTCCACCAGAAAATCCAGAAAGGCGCGCAGCTTCGCCGGTAAATGGCGTTGCTGCGGGTAAAGGACGGAAACCGGATTGCCGTCGGGGATCCAGTCCGTCAGCAGGGATTTCAGCGCACCACTCTCCAGATCCTTGCGCACCAGCCACCAGGTGCCTTGCGCAATGCCAAGCCCAGCCACCGCGGCTTCGCGCAAGGCATCGCCGCTATTGATGACGGTATTGCCACTGACGCGCAGCTTCATAGGGCGCCCGCTTGGGTCACGGAAGCTCCATTCCGGGCCGAAGCGGCCCACGATGCAATTATGCTGGCGTAAATCCTGCGGCTTGGTCGGTTCCCCATGCCGCGCCAGATAGGCGGGGGCCGCGAAGGTGATTTGCGGCCCGCGCGTCAAAAGCCGGGTCGTCAGGCGGGAATCCGTAATATTGCCGGTGCGTACGGCAATATCGTAACCCTCCGCGATCAGGTCCACCGCCTCATCACTGAAGGAAATATCGATGGTGATTTCGGGAAAGCGCGCGAAAAAGCGCGGCAATTCCGGCACCAGCGTGACACGGCCAAAGGAAAACGGCACCACGGCGCGAATGCGCCCGCGCGTCACGGCACTCCCGCGGCGCAGCTGCGCTTCCGCATCTTCCAAATCGGATAGCACCTGCACACAACGTTCGTAGAATTCCTGCCCGTAATCCGTGGGCGCCAGGCGGCGCGTGGTGCGATTGAATAATTGCGTGCCCAATTCATCTTCCAGCCGCGCGATGGTCTTGGTGACGGCGGAAGGTGATGTGCCAAGCTTGCTGGCGGCAGCGGTGAAGCCGCCATGTTCCACGACGCGGACAAAGACCGCCAGCGCCATGAACTTATCCATTTATTCGACGCGCCCGATGCGCTGGATCGCCGCTTCCACGCGCTGTTGATCCGCGGCCAGAAAAGCGCGGAAGGCTTCCCCTTCCTGGTGTTCCAGCACCATGCCATTGGCTTCCAATTGGCGCTGCATTTCGGGTTCCTTGACCGCGGCGGCGACCGCTTCGCGCAGCCGGCGCTGAATGGCGGGCTCAACCCCGGCCTGGGTGAAAAGCCCCACCCATAAATAGAACTCCACACTCCTGAAGCCGAGTTCCATGGCCGTTGGTGTATCGGGCAAAAGGGCAACGCGCTTGGCACCGGTATTGACCAAGGCGCGCATCTGCCCGGCGCGGATATAGGGTGCCACAACGGATGGCACGCTGGCCGTGGCCGCGACTTGCCCACCCAGCACCGCGGTCAGCGCCGGGCCACCCCCCGCATAGGGCACGTGGTTCAATTTGATGTCACCGGCATGGGCCAGCATTTCAAATGGCAGATGCACGGCGGAATAAGGGCCGGATGAGCCATAGGCGATTTCACCCGGGCGCCGTTTGGCATCAGCGATCAATTCCTGCCAATTGCGCCAGGGCGCATCGGCCTTCACCACAATCATCAAGGGATCGGCGGTCAGCAGCGCAACCGGGGCCAGGGCGGCACGGTCAAAGCTTGCTGGGCGGCCAAACAGGGCATCCGCGGCTGGAATGGATGAATACGCCACATGCGCGATCAGCCCGGTATAGCCATCCGGCCGTGCTGTTGCGCCGGCGGCCATGCCAATCGCCCCGCCGGCGCCGCCCCGGTTTTGCAGCACGACGGATTGGCCGAATACGCGCTGCAAGGCGGCCCCCAAGGGGCGCGCGATCAAATCTGTCGCGCCGCCAGGCGGGAAGGGGACAATGATGGTGACGGCGCGGTTTGGAAAATCCTGCTGCGCCAGGCTTTGCGATGGCAGGGCCAGCGCGGCAAGGCCCAATGCCGCACGACGGTGGATCAACATGGCAGATTCTCCCCACATTTATGGTCGCCAGGCCGCCGCGCCTTGGGCGCAACGATCATGACGCCGTTTTTGTAGAATGAGCTTACACCAAACCCGCCATGACGCGACTCGGGATGGCGCGGCGCCCCGCACGTGGTATCGGGCAGGCATGAAGCCCGATGCGCTGATCCTTGGCCTGGAAAGCAGCTGTGATGAAACCGCAGCGGCGGTGGTGCGTGCGGATGGCAGCATCCTTGCCGAAGCGGTCTTCAGCCAGCAGGCAGAGCATGCGGCCTTTGGCGGGGTCGTGCCGGAAATCGCCGCCCGTGCCCATCTGGCGCATCTGCCCGGTTTGGTCGCTGGCGTCATGGCAAAGGCCGGCATCGGGTATCCCGCGCTTTCTGCCGTGGCGGCGACCTCGGGCCCTGGCCTGATTGGTGGCCTTATCGTCGGGGCGTCTTTCGGCAAGGGCGTCGCTTTGGCGCATGGCCTGCCCTTTTTGGCGATCAATCACCTGGAAGCGCATGCGCTGACGGTTCGGATGTCCGGCTTGCTGCCAAACGCTCCGCCCGCTTTCCCGTATTTGCTGCTGCTGCTGTCGGGCGGGCATTGCCAATGCGTGCTGGTGGAAGGGGTGGGCCGGTATCAGCGGCTGGGCACCACGCTGGATGACGCGGTGGGGGAAGCTTTCGACAAGGCCGCCAAATTACTGGGCCTGCCTTGGCCCGGTGGCCCCCATCTGGAAAGGCTGGCGGCCAGCGGCAATGCCGCTGCGCTGAGCCTGCCACGGCCTTTGCTTGGCCGTGCGGGGTGCGATTTTTCCTTTTTCGGCTTGAAAACCGCCGTGGCGCGGGCTGTGGCGGCGGGTGCTGAGGCGGCTGATATTGCGGCCGGTTTTCAGGCCTCGGTTGCGGCCGTCATGGCGGATCGGGCCGCGCATGCCTTGGCCATGGCGCCGGGGATTACGGCCTTGGTGGTGGCTGGCGGTGTTGCGGCCAATGGCGCCGTGCGGGCTGCGCTGGCCAATGCTGCGGCGATGGCGGGCGTTCCCATGCTGGCGCCGCCATTGCGCTATTGTACCGATAATGCCGTCATGGTCGCCTGGGCGGGTATTGAAAGGCTGCGGCTTGGCCTGACCGACCCACTTTCCCACAACCCGCGCCCGCGCTGGCCGCTGGCGGAATTGGCGGCCGAGCTTTAGCCCCCGCCCCCCGGATCAGCGTTGGGCGGCGCGCCAGCGTACCCAGGGCGCGATATCGGGCAGGCGCAAAGGCGCACTGGCCGGGCCTGAAAACCGCAGGCCGATATCGGGTGCCTCCGCCACGGGCGGGCGCAGGGCAAAGCCCAGATCAAGGACCTGGCGCGGCAAATCCACGCCCCCGGAAATCCGCGCCGAAAGGCCGCCTTCCCCAGCCAGGCGCATCTCTTCCAGGCTGAGCCGACCTGCCGCGATGCGCCAGCCACCCTCCAGCCGTTCCACGGCCGTCGCCCCGCCCAGCAGGGCTTCGCGGATGGCGGTTTCCGACGCCCGAGCATCCGCCAAGCCTGCCCCGGTATAGGCGCCGGCCATGGCCAAGCCGGAAATCACACCATCAGCCAGCAGGAATCGGCCCTCGCCCTCCAGGGTGGCGAGCAAGGCCGCTGGCGCATGGCCGGAGGCCGCAATGCGCCCTTCCGCATCGATCCGCCCCGCCGCAAGATCGAGCGGGAGTTCAAAAATCGGCTTGGCCAGGCTGGCCCCGATAATGCCGAAACTGCCTTCCAGCCTTGGCGGTTGGACCGAGGCATCGAAAACGCCCTGTCCTTCAACCTTGCCCCCGGCCAATTGGGCTTGCAGCGCCTTCAATCGCAACCGGCCATTTTCCAGGACCAGATCCAGATTGGCATCCTGCAAGGGCGGCAGGCGATAGGCCTCAAGCCGCGTGGCCGTGACGGTCAGCGCCGCGTCAAACCCCGTCAGCAGCCATAGCGGCAGCGGTTCCTGCGCCGCGAGATCAAGCCCCGGCAGGGCGAGGGTTTCGGCCTGGATGCGCCCGGCGAGCCTTGGGCGCGCGGCCGAAAGATCAAGCCGCCCATCGCCGGAAAGCCGGGTTTCGGCCGCCACCAGATCAAAGGAATCCGCCGTGATGATGGGCCCTTCCGCGGCGAGCCGAGCGATCAGGGAAACCGAGCCTTCGCCCATCCAAAGCGGTTCCGCCTGCCCCAGCGCCAGGCCGAGCAAGCGTGCAGCGCCCGGATGGCGGAAGGTCAGGCTGCCCTGGGCGCGGTGTTTCAGCGCATCCAACTGCAACTGCACATCCAGGCGGGCATCTTCCAGCAGCATTTCACCGCGCAACGCCAGCGCTTCCAGGGCGCCATTGCCCTGCAGCCGGAGGGTCAGGGGCAGCACGGCAATACCAGCGGGCAGGCTCGGCATATCGCTGACCAGCCCGGCCAGGGTGCTGGCCATGGGGGCGGAGAATTCCAGCGCCACATCATGCAAGCTGGGTTGCGCGCCAAGGCCAATGCCGCCGCTGGCGCTGAAGGCCGCCCCATGGGCGCGGCTGGTCAGACGGCGCAGGGAAAGGCGCCCGGCTTCCAACCGCGCTTCGGCGACAAGATCTTCAAAGCCGATGCCAAGGACGCGCCCTTGCTGCGCGGTAAGCCTGAGATTGGCATCAACCCCATCCAGTGCGGCAGTCACGGTCTGCCAGGACGGGTTTTCTGTGATGAGGCCGTCAAGGTCTAGCTTTTCGGCATTGATCCCAAGGCCAAGCGCGGGCCGCGCCCCGAAGCGGAGAATGCCCGCCCCGCCAAAGCCCGTGCCATCCAGGCTGGCCACAAGGTTTTGCACTTCAAATTGTGTGGGATCGAGCAGAATGCGCGCCTGACCTTCAAAGCTGCGCAGCCGGGCAGGATCGAGCCGTTCCAGCGGCAGGCCCAGCGCGGCGAGGCTGGCGCGGAGGCTGGGGCCGGAAAATCCCACCATCAAATCCAGCCGGTCATCCTGCGCCGTGCCATGCGCCTGCATTTCGGCATCGCCCGGCAGGAGAGCGCTGACATCCGTCAGCGTCAGGCGTTTGCCTTCGCGTGTCAGCCCGCCCTTGATGCGGCGCAGGACCTGCCCCTGCCAACGTGCCGCTTCAGCGGAGATATCCAAAGTGACCGGCAAGGCGGATGGCGCGGCATGGCGTAAGGCTTTGGACCAGGTGTCCAGATCCAACCGGCTCATGTTCAGGGCCAGATCGAGCCTTGGCTGCGGCACCATGGTAAAATCCGCCGCTGCACGGCCCGACGCCCCATCGAATTCCACGGCAAGATCACTGGCAGCGATTTGATGTTCTGTCGCACGCAGCCGCCCGGTGGCGCGGAAGGGCAGGGCGGGGGCGGGCAGGAAGGCGGAAAGATAGGCGCCAGAGGCTTCCACCCGCCCTTCAAAGCCGCCTTCCGCCACCAGCGCGCCACGCGCCAAAAGTGAAGCGCCCTGACCATTCAGGCGCAATTCCAGCGTGCCGACACCATCATAGCCGGGCCGGCCCAGCACGGCCTGAAAGCGCGCTTCAGCCCCGGCCCGGGTGAAGGAGCCTTCAACGCGTACCGCATCAAGCGGACCGGGCGCCGCCAAGCGCGCCGCGACATTTTCCAGGACCGCTTCGCCAAGTGTCACACGGCTGGCTTCAATGCGTGCCGCGAAATCCGAAAGCCAGGGCGCCGGGCGAAGCGCGCCTGTGCCGGGTAGCGGCCAGGGGAGGCGAATATCCGCGCCGATCAACACCAGATCGCGTGCTTCCAGCCGGCCGAAAAGCAGCGGCGCCAGACCGAGCCTGAGCCGCAGTGTCTGCGCCTTGACGCCAAGCCCGCCTTCATCCTGACCCAGATGCACCTCATCCGCTTCAATCACGGGCTGGGGCAGCAGCACGACGCGGAGCGGCCCCTGCAAGGCAACCGGCCGGCCCAGCCGTTCCGCCGCCAGCGCGGCCAGCCGATTGCGCTGGCCTTCCCAGGAGATCAGGCGCGGCCCGATCCAGACCGCCGCCAAGGCGATCCCGGCACAGAGAAGCGCGAAAAGGCTACGGCGAGATTTCAGCTTGTCGCCCCCCAGCCACCACCGCCCGGCGTTTCAATGCCGAGCACTTCGCCAGCGGCAAGATGCGCGGAATCGCTGCCGCCCAGCCATTGAATGCTGCCATCAGCGCGTTCCACCCATTGCCGCCCGGCGGCGCCATTGGCGCCACCCTGCAAGCCATGCGGCGGGACGTTGCGGCGCGATGCCACAATCACCGCTTCCATCGGATGCAGGAAGCGAATGCGCCGACGTGATCCATCACCGCCGCGCCAGCGCCCCGCACCGCCCGAGCCGCGCCGGATGGAAAATTCCTCAAGCCGCACGGGGTAGCGCAGTTCCAGAATCTCCGGATCGGTCATGCGCGTATTGGTCATATGGGTTTGCACTGGCCCCGCGCCATTGAAGCCCGGCCCGGCGCCAATGCCGCCGCAAATCGTCTCGTAATACTGGTAGCGCGCATCGCCAAAGAGCAGGTTGTTCATGGTGGCCTGCGCAGAAGAACAGGCACCAAGTGCGGCGAGCAGCGCATTGCAGGTCATTTGGCTGACTTCGGTATTGCCGGCCACCACCGCGGCCCCGGGACGCGGTGACAGGAAAGTGCCTTCCGGGATCACGATTTCCAAGGGCTTCAGGCAACCATCATTGAGCGGAATATCCTCACCCACCAGGCAGCGGAAGCAATACAGCACCACGGCGCGGCAGACCGCCGATGGCGCGTTGAAATTACTTGGGCGTTGCGGGCCCGTGCCGGTGAAATCAATCACGGCCTTGCGCGCGGCGCGGTCCACACGAATGGCGACTTTCAGCGGCGCGCCATCATCAATGCTGGTCTCAAAACGCCCATCGGGCAGTTTTTCCAAGACACGGCGTACGCTTTCTTCGGCATTATCCATCACATGCCGCATATAGGCGCTGACGGTGGCAAGCCCGTAATCGGCCACCGCACGCTGCAATTCCTGCACGCCTTTTTCATTGGAAGCGATTTGCGCCTTGATATCGGCCACATTCACATCCGGGCTGCGCGCCGGGTAGCGTGCACCCGCCAGCAAAGCGCGGAATTCCGCTTCCCGGAAATGCCCGCCATCCACCAATAGGAAATCATCAATCACCACGCCTTCTTCTTCCAGCGTGCGCGATAGCGGCGGTGTGGATCCAGGTGTCAGGCCACCAATATCGGCGTGATGCCCGCGCGATCCCACAAAGAACAGGATGGATGTGCCCGCTGTATCAAAGACCGGCGTGATCACCGTCACATCCGGCAAATGCGTGCCGCCATTATAGGGATTGTTCAGCGCTACCACATCGCCGGGCTTGAGCGTGGCGCCGCGCGTGCGGATCACGGTGCGCACGCTTTCGCCCATGGCGCCAAGATGCACCGGCACATGCGGCGCATTGGCAATCAGCGCGCCGGTCGCATCGAAAATCGCACAGGAGAAATCAAGCCTTTCCTTGATATTCACCGAAAGGCTGGTGTTTTGCAGTACGGCGCCGGTTTGCTCGGCAATGCTCATGAACAGATTGTTGAAGAGTTCGAGCATTACCGGATCAGGGCGATCCGTCGCCGCCACATCCGCCGCGCGCGCCCGGGCCGCGATGCGGCGCAGCACCAAATGATTGCGTGCGGTGACTTCCGCTTCCCAGCCGGGTTCTACCACAGTGGTGGCATTGGC
>JACCED010123538.1_pt1 | contig 11014 bp, 9 predicted proteins | sample 7455021 | NCBI WGS metagenome assembly JACCED01 (sample SAMN15323456, study PRJNA562643) | freshwater metagenome | isolation source: river surface water | place: USA:Blue River Watershed | collected 2017-08-19 | reverse complement strand
TCGAAGCGCGTCGCCTGGTTGAGTAGTCGTCAATGGCCAGTTCTTGATCTCTACTCGACCGCCAACCAAGAGTGCAGCTGCAAGAAATGGTGCGGCGTTGGAGAGATCAGGTTCAATTTCCAAAGTCCTTGTCTCCAAAGACTGTGACGCGCTTATCTGCGAGGTATCGACACCCTTAGGCGGAACTCGCCACCACCATTGGCCAGACTCTTTTCCACTCTCAACAAGAACACCGTGATCGCGAAGCATGGCAATCGTCATCTCAATGTGGGGGAGAGAGGGAAGTGAAGGACCGACTTGGCGAATCGTGAGACCATCCTTCATTGCCGGCGCAACGAGTAAGAGAGATGAGATGAATTGGCTCGAGAGCGAAGCATCAATCTCAATCTCTCCGCCGCGAAGTTGTCCCGCGCCATGAATCGTGAATGGGATCGCATATCGACCTTGATGTTCAATCTTCACACCGAGACTCTCAAGCGCCTTAATAACGGGGGCGATGGGCCGATCGTGCGATCGGGCGTCGCCATCAAAATTAATGGTGCCTTCACACATTGCTGCAACTGGAGGCAGGAAGCGCATAACGGTTCCTGCATTTCCAACATCAATATGGGCGTCACTATGCAGTTTTCGAGGAAATGGTGTTGGCGTTACGAGCCAGATATCTCGCTCAGAAGAGTCATCAATCTTTATGCCGAGCTCTCGTAAACCGTCTCGCATCAGTTCGGAGTCGCGCGACACCAGCGGTCGCAAAATCTTTGTTGGGGTGGGCGAGAGGGCTGCCAAAATCAGCGCTCTTGCCATCATCGATTTAGAGCCGGGAATCGTGATGCTTGCATCGAGAGGATGTGCTGGAGCGAAAGGTGCGCGCCAGAGATCTAAGGAAGCGGATTCGCTACTCATCGTGCATTCATCTTCACAGGCGCCATCGAAGCGAAGTCTACCTGCGTACCCTTCTCACATGTGTGGCCGATATGCGCTGACTGCGCTGAAGGAAGAGATCATCGGAGATTTCGGCATCTCAAGCCTTTCGCCCGTTGCCAAAGAGCGAACTCTGCCAGTGGATTGGAATATCGCACCGACTAAGGAGATCTATCTCATCAAGGGCGAAGGCGATACTCGTTCACTCGATATTGCCACATGGGGATTGATTGCACCTTGGAGCAAGAGTGAGGTAGAAGCGGTGAGATCTCAATCGATGGCAATCAATGCCAGAGTTGAGACAGTTCACGAGAAACCGACATTTCGAGATTCATTCAAAGTCAGACGGTGTCTTGTTCCTGCGAGTGGCTATTACGAATGGGCAACCGAACTTGGTGAGTATCCACGCAAGCAACCGATTTATGTTTCTCCTGAGGAAGGTAGGTTCTTGGCCTTTGCTGGGATCTATAACTACTGGCGTAATCCAGAAGAACCAGGTGCGCCATCTATCCAATCGGCGGCCATCATTACGCAGGAGGCAGTCAACAATTTGGCAAAGGTGCATCATCGAATGCCACTCTTTCTACCTCAAGATCGATGGCAACTCTGGCTCGATAGTGGAACACCGATTCCTGAAGTGATGAACTTGCTTCGAGTTGAAGTACCAGATCGCAACTTGCGATTTTGGCCAGTTGCCCCGAAAGTCAATTCTGTTAGAAACAATGGGGCAGAGTTGATTGCGCCGATTGATTTAGGCGAGAGCGAGACTCTCTTTTAGCATTCACTCAGCACTCGCATTGAGGCAATATTGTTTGCGATATAGCATTGTGATATGTCTCCGGCAAAGAAGAAGCAGGATGTTGAAACGCCTGCTGATGTCGCGAGCCAAATCGATGACACTGTAGATAAACAGACCGTCGATAGTGAAGCGATAGCTAAAGAAGCTTTAGCTAAAGAAGCGGGAGATAAAGCAGAGACTGTAGATAGTGCGCACCAAAAAGCCCCGCTACAGCTCGACCAGGCAAGTCATGAAGGTGGCGAACTCGTCATCGTCGATCGAGATAAAGAAAGCATCGAGGAGAGAACCAGACGTTTCGAGCGCGATGCACTGGCATTTAAGAATCAGCTCTATTCGGCTGCGATGCGATACACGCGCAACCCAGATGATGCGCAGGACCTACTGCAAGACACTTACGCAAAGGCATTCGTCTCATTCCACCAATTCGAACCCGGTACCAATCTCAAGGCGTGGCTCTATCGAGTCTTGACTACGACATTTATCAATAACTATCGCAAGGATCAAAGACGCCCCCAGATGACCGATAGCGAGTTGGAAGACTGGGAGTTGTTCGAGTCAGCGAGCCACACTTCTGACCAAGGGAAATCGGCTGAGGTTGAAGTCTTGGAGCATTTGCCGGATGTCGATATCAAGCGGGCGCTGGCGAGCATTCCTGAGGAGTTTCGCATGGCGGTCTACCTCGTTGATGTCGAGGGCTTCTCCTATAAGGAGGCGGCTGAGATCATCGGGATTCCAACCGGAACGATCATGTCGCGCCTTCATCGGGGACGAAAACAGCTTCGAGAGTTGTTAGCCGAGTATGCCCGTGAATTGGGTTATGGGGCTCAGAAGAAGCCGGTTGCGACGAAAGGAGGGAAGTGATCATGAGTTTTGAGATTGCTCCTATGGCCTGTCGCGAAGTGATGGCTTCCATCCACCCTTTCATCGACAATCAGATCGAAGATTCTGGACTCTTTAATGCCATCGCATTCCACCTTCAAGGCTGTCCAGACTGTGCGATGCGCACAGAGCGCGAGCGCAAGCAGATCGCAATTCTTCGGGAGTTATTGACTCGCTCCTGTGTAGAGACGACACCACAATCACTGGAAGAAGAGATTGTGATGCAGATTCGTGCCTTGGCCGCTCGAATGCAGGCTCCTGGCTTCTTTGGATTCCCAGCTGCCGGTACGACGCAGATCTACACGCAGTATCAACGTACTGAGATCACCATCGATGGTGAGACGACGATTGAAATCGAAGAATCCCACGAGATTCGCCGGGACTTTCCGTTCTAGTTTGGGTTCAGGAATGAGTTACCGGCTCGCAAAAAGGACTAAGTTCTTGGCCCGCCTGTTCAGCCTGAGTCGCTAGAGAAACGGCCGCAACTCCACTTTTCGGTTGCAGGCTTTGGATCCTTGAGCGGCAAGAGCGAGAGCGACTTCGTGACTCGGGACCTCAATGATCCAAAATCCGCTGTAATGCTCATCATGATGTTGGTGGCCATCGAAAAGTGATGAGTGACTTACCTCTCCTTTATCTCCTCGGTTATCGACGAGAATCGCTGAGCGAGGATCACCAATTCCGGCCGCAAGAACCCAGTAGCCATTTCGCTGAAGTTGCTCGTTGAACGCGTCAATCGTTGCCATCTCGTCGATATTTCCAGGATTGTTCGGATGATCGATGACGAAGATGACATATCGGTGTGAGTCAGAACTGCGTGGAGATTCAGAACTCATATCTGCAAGTGTAGTTCGCTCAAGTAGAACCCCTGAACTCCTTCCAAGTCGGGTCCTCGTAACTCGTTGATTGGATCAAAGATCTGATCAACCCGGAATCACAGAGCGTGAGTGCTAGGTTACCGACGTGCTTAGCAATGCTGCCTATGAACCAACGCGCGAAAACCTTCTCGGCGCTGTCGGTATTGCAAACCTCACCACACGTCCTGGTGACACTGCCGCGGCTATTGGGGATGGCGATCTTGCTGTCGTTTCCACCTCTCTCCTCAATCGCTTGATGGAAGGCGCATCACACACTGCAATCTCAGAGTTTCTGGCGATGAATGAAACATCGATTACGACTCAATGTGAATTCAAGATTGAGAATGTGGTTGGAATTGGTATCGACCTCAATGCCACCGCAACAGTTGTGGCACTTGATGACGAAGATGGCAAGGAGTTTGTGATCTTTGCTTGCGATATCCATCATGGATCCATGCGTATTGCACATGGAATGCTGCAACGGGAAATTGTGGAACGTGTGCGCTATTCAGCCAAAGTTGCTGCTCTGACGGTTCTTGCTCAAGATGAAGAATAGGGAACTCGTCGAAGTCACAACCGCTGGAATTCCAGAGTAGAACTATTTGATCTGTAAATCGAATTGTTGGGAAATCAAGTAGTCGTTTGTTGGATAAGTTGGATAGTTGGGAAATCAAGTTGTTCTCTAAATCGAATTGCCGTGTAAATCAATTTTTTAGATAAATCAACGGGGCCCAGTTCCAGTGGTGGAACTAGGCCCCGTGAGAGAGCTGAGTTACTTAGGCCTTCTTGGTTGCCCAGAAGATCTCGCCGATCTCATCAATCTTGGCGATCAACTTATCTGCGACAGCGACATCGTTGGTGCCCTTTGTGCCTGCTGCGCCAGCGAGCTTTGTTGCCTCATTGAAAAGTGAATGAAGTTGTGGGTAAGCCTCGAAGTGATTCGGCTTGAAGTAGTCGGTCCAGAGAACCCAAAGGTGCTCCTTGACCTGGTGAGAGCGCTCTTCCTTGATGGCGACGGAACGTGCCTTGAAGTCATTGTCAGAGGAAGCGTTGTACTTTTCCATGCAGGCCTTGACTGAGAGCGCCTCGATACGAGCCTGAGCAGGGTCATATACGCCGCAAGGAAGATCGCAGTGTGCGTAAACCTTCATCATGTAGTCCTTTCTTCGTGTGGCCCGTTGGAGCCAAACTGATCTCTCGGATCCCATTGATCCTGTGACTGTGGAGAACTGAGGCGAAGGCTACCTTTGGCCTGCAGATTCTGCTCAACCAGCATCTGAAGGCCAAAGAAGTTACTTAACGGCGAGGGATCGGGAAAATGGGGGAATCATGATCGGTTCAACTCGAAAGATTCTCGAAATCCTCTCATCGACAACCGGTTTGACCAGAGTCGAGATAGAGGGTCGTTCCATGGAGCCGACCTTCAAGAGTGGCCAGAAGATTTGGGTTCGACTCTTTCGATTCGCTCCCACAAGCCAGTACGTCGTTGGAATTCGAGGACGCGTGATTCTTGTCGAGAGGGAAGAGTATCCAGGGATCTTCTTGCTCAAAAGGCTCGAGAAGGTTCATGGAGATTTGATCTGGGTCGAAGGTGATAACAAGGATCCTTTGATGGCAGACCTTCAACATGACTCTCGGAAATTTGGATGGCTATCGGTTGAGAGTATTCGAGGTGTTGCAGTTAGGGGATGAAAGGTTGCTCTCAACCAATGAGTTGCTGTTCTCACTAAACAACAGGCTTTATAGAGAAAACTTTTGATTGCAAGTTACTTGCAAAGAAGTGACGGTTGCAGTCACATCATTTTTGCAATACTTTGCAAACTCAGTCGAAGCCACATATCTTTCGCCCGTGCTATTTGAGTTAACCGAGTTCCTACTTTTTATGCGACGAACGGTTGACTACTGCCGCGTCACGTCAGATCTCTGTCGATAATTGCTACGAATCAAAATCAAAAACCACAAATTCCAAACAGTATTCCAATCAATATCCCCAGGTATTTCACTAGCTGTGAGTATTACTGGTAGCCATAATCAAACATGAGCTCCATGAATAATCACTAGCCACAGATATCTAGCGACAACCATTAATAAGAAGCAATATCAATGAAGAACTATCAATTCACGCACAATACAGAATGCATGCACAACAAAGAATGCATGCACAACAAAGAATGCATGCAAAACTCACAAAGCATGCACAACCCACAACGAAAGAGGTCGAAAGATGTCCGTACTAAATGAAGTTTTGGCCGCTAATGACGCCTACGCATCGAACTTTGGTGCTCGCAGCGATTTAGCGCTACCTCCTGCAAGACGATTCGCAATCTTGGCCTGCATGGATGCTCGAATGGATCCCGCCAAATTTGCCGGGCTATCTGAGGGAGATGCACATGTGATTCGCAATGCTGGCGGACGCGCTAGTGATGATGCGATTCGATCACTGGTCATCTCTTACAAGCTACTCGGCACCAAGGAATGGTTCGTAGTTCACCATACTGATTGCGGAATGGAATTCTTCACGAACGATGTGATGAGTGGCCTACTTGCTTCAAGTCTTGAAACTGCCGAGCTACGAGCTGATGGCTTCCATGATGTCGGCAAGGGTCCGGGAAGCCCAGAAGGTAAGTACATCAACTGGTTGACGATTCCTGATCAAAAGGGCGCAGTCGTAGAAGATGTTGAGCGTATTCGCAACCATCCCTTGGTTCCAGCGGGTATCCCGATCTACGGATTCCTCTACGACGTTCGAACCGGACGTCTCAACGAGGTGGCTCGCGCCTAAAAAGTTCCTTGCTTGGAAGATTCTTGAAATAGAACACAAGCCACTTGATAGAACATAAGTCCCGCGCTCGTTGAGAGAGAGTGAAATGAAGTCTCAACGAGCGAGTGGGATTGTGAAATTAGCGCATAAAGGCTTCCATGATCAGAGCTTTCTGCTCTTCTTCATGGACGTGGTGATTGCCCGTCGCTGGGCTTGCGGTAGCTCGACGTGATACACGGCGAAGCGTTCGACCGGATAGAACTTCCTGGGTTGCAAGTGCCACGAATGGCCATGCACCTTGGTTGGCTGGTTCGTCTTGAACCCAGAGCAGATTCGCATTCGGATGCTTCGAGATGACTTCACCGAATTCCTTTTCAGGGAATGGATAGAAGCGCTCCACGCGAACGATTGCCGTTGAGCTCTCACCTAACTTCTCGCGCTCAGCGACAAGCTCCCAATAGATCTTTCCAGAGCAGAAGATGACACGCGTTGCATTAGTAACGGTCGCATCATCAATGAGCGGGCGGAATGTTCCAGTGGTGAAATCTTCAAGCTTCGATGCAGCCGCCTTGAGACGGAGCATGGACTTAGGTGTGAAGACGACAAGTGGACGTCGCGCTGGATTCTTCATATGCCACCGAAGAAGATGGAAATAGGAAGCAGGCGATGAAGGTTGTGCCACGGTCATATTCTTCTCAGCGCAGAGAGTGAGGAAACGCTCGATACGCGCGGAGGAGTGGTCAGGACCTTGTCCCTCATATCCGTGAGGCAAAAGCATGACGACTGATGAACGCTCACCCCACTTTTGGAGCGAGGATGAGATGAACTCATCGATGATGCTCTGCGCACCGTTGACGAAGTCACCGAACTGGGCTTCCCAAAGGACGAGCGCGTTTTCACGGGCGACTGAATAGCCATATTCGAAACCGAGCGCTGCATATTCAGAGAGCAAGGAATCGAAGACGAAGAATTGATTCTCTTCTGAGATCAAACCGCGTAGTGGCGTCCACTCGGCTGCATTCTTCGAATCAACGATCACTGCATGGCGATTGGAGAAGGTTCCGCGTCGCGCATCTTGTCCAACGAGGCGAATCGGGTGACCCTCGAGTAGAAGCGATCCGAAGGCGAGCATCTCGCCACCTGACCAGTCGACTGTCCCGTCATTGAGTGATTCAGCGCGACGTGTGAGTTGTGGCAAGAGCTTCGGATGAACGTTGAAGCCCTCTGGAACTGAAGTTTGTGTTGCTGCGATCTGGCGCGCAACGGACTCACTGATGGCAGTACTGATCGCCTTGGATGATGGGGCCTCAGGCGCAGGCGGAAAGTTGTCCGCTGGCTTGGTGTTATGAACCTCTTGGTAGATCGCTTCGAGTTGTGACTGGAAGTCTTGAGCGATGCCGTCAGCCTCTTGTTGAGTGATGTCACCTCGACCAACGAGCGCCTCCGCGTAGAGCGTTCGCACCGAACGCTTTTGGCCGATCAATTCATACATCAATGGCTGGGTGAAGCTTGGCTCATCGCCCTCATTATGACCACGGCGTCGATAGCAGACCATATCGATGACGACATCTTTGTTGAAGGTCTGTCGATACTCGTATGCGATCCGCGCTACACGTACGCAAGCCTCTGGATCATCACCATTGACGTGGAATACAGGTGCTTGGATCATCTTGGCAACATCCGTCGAATAACGAGATGAGCGCGCCGATCCAGGGGAGGTGGTGAATCCAACTTGGTTGTTGATCACAACGTGGATGGTTCCGCCGATGCGATACCCCTTCAATTGTGAGAGTTGAAGCGTCTCAGCGACGATTCCTTGACCGGCGAATGCGGCATCACCGTGGATCAGGATCGGCAAGACTGAATAGAGCTTCTTGACGTTGAGCGCATCTTGTTTCGCTCGGACGATTCCTTCGAGAACTGGATTGACTGCCTCAAGGTGTGATGGATTCGCTGCGAGATAGATGTTCGTTGTTGCGCCCGACTCAGCTTGGAAGACGCCTTCGGTACCGAGGTGGTACTTCACATCGCCAGAACCATGCACTTCATTCTCTGCGTAGTTACCTTCGAACTCTTGGAAGATCTGTCCGTAGGACTTTCCGGCGACATTTGCGAGCACATTCAGTCGCCCACGGTGCGGCATACCTATGCAGGCCTCATCAAGACCTGATTCCGCGGCAGAAGTGATGATGGCATCTAGAAGTGGAATGACAGACTCGCCACCTTCAAGTGAGAAGCGTTTCTGACCTATGAACTTCGTGTGCAAGAAGGTTTCAAATGCTTCAGCGCTATTTACTTTGCGCAAGATACGAAGTTGTTCCTCGCGCGGAAGTCGAGGTGCACCAACTTCGACCTTATCTTGGATCCACTTTCGCTCCTCTGGATTCTCGATATACATGTACTCGATACCGATGGAGCGGCAATAAGAATCGCGAAGGATTCCGAGGATCTTGCGAAGCTTCATAAATGGTTGTCCACCGAAACCGCCAGTCGCGAATTCGCGGTCGAGATCCCAAAGCGTGAGCCCATGGGTAACGACATCGAGATCCGGATGTGAACGCTGTTTGTATTCCAGCGGATCGACATCGGCCATGATGTGACCAGAGGTGCGGTAAGCGTTGATCAGCTGCTGAACGCGAGAGGTCTTGTTGATCTCATCGTCTTTGGAGAATTCGAAGTCCGATACCCAACGGATTGGCTCATATGGAATACGAAGTGCGGCAAAGATTTCGTCATAGAAGTTCTCTGCACCGAGCAAGATCTCATGGATTCGACGAAGGAAATCTCCAGATTGTGCTCCTTGGATGATGCGATGGTCGTAGGTGCTGGTGAGTGTGACGACCTTTGAGATTGCCATGCGGGCAAGGGTTTCTTCGCTCGCACCTTGGAACTCGGCTGGGTAATCCATCGAGCCGACGCCAAGGATCAATCCTTGGCCCTGAACGAGTCGAGGGACGGAGTGGACTGTTCCAATCGTTCCTGGGTTGGTCAACGAGACTGTTGTTCCTGCGAAATCTTCTACAGCAAGTGAGCCTTCACGCGCTTTCTTAACCAAGGCCTCATAGGAAGCGTGGAACTGCGCGAAATCCAAGGATTCGCAGCCTTTGATGGAAGGAACGAGAAGCTGACGTGAACCGTCTGGCTTAGCGAGATCGATTGCAATGCCAAGGTTGATGTGTTCTGGGTGTCCGATCGCAGGCTTGCCATCAACTTGAGTGAAGAACGCATTCATCTCTGGCATCGCACGAAGGGCCTTGATCATCGCAAAGCCGATCAAGTGAGTGAAGGAGACCTTGCCACCGCGAGCACGCTTGAGATGGTTATTGATGACAGTGCGGTTGTCGATGAGAAGTTTCGCTGGGATCGCACGAACCGAGGTTGCCGTCGGAACTGTAAGCGACGCTTCCATACTCTGAACAACACGTGCGCCAACCCCGCGAATCGGTTCGACGTTCGCAGCTGCTGGTGTTGCAACAGCCTTAACTGGTTGCGCAACGGGATCAGCAGGAGTTGGTGATGTTGTAACCCGTGGTTGAGAGACAGTCGGTTGTGGAGTGAAAGATTGTTGAGTGGGTTGAGATGGTTGCGCTGGGTTTGCCGGAGCAACTGGGTTTGCTGGAGCAACTGGGTTTGCTGGAGCAACTGGGGTACTAGTCGACGTTGGTGTCGAAGGCGTTGCTACGCGCGTTTGAGCTTTTGGTTGTGGCGGTGTGCCTCCGCGCGGAGCGCCATTGACGGTTGATCCATTGACAGTGGAGCCATTCGAAGCCGAGCCACTCGTCGTCGCACCTGGCGTGATGGTTGTTGATGCTGAAGGAGCGAAATTCGCCGCCGTAAATTCGGGGGAGTTGAAGAACTCTCGCCAGTTGGATTCGACCGAATTTGGATCTGCGACGTACTTTTCGTACATCTCTTCTACAAGCCAGTCATTGGCACCGAAATTTCCGCTCACAGAGGGTTAGCCTATCGGGGGCTCAAGGGGCCCTCTACACGGCATATTTCGCTTCTTTTTTGTCAACGGGCAGAGGAGTGAGTGTCTCGGCATACTTCCGGTTATGGCCTCCGTCACTTCGCAAGATTCTTCCTCCATTCCGGCTGCTGGTTCGACTTCCGGTTCGGAATCCGAAACCGCGAAACCTTGGGCGATCGTCACGGGCGGTTCGAGGGGCCTCGGATTTGAAACAGCCAAGGGACTAGCGGCGCAGGGTTATCGATTACTTCTTGTCGCAAAAGATCCAGAGCGTTTGCGCCGTGCGACGGAAGAACTAAATGCGTATGTCAAGACTCTCAACGAAACCAACAATTCAAACAAGATTCAAGCCAACAACTCAAACGACAATTCAACTAAGGATCCACATAGGAATCTAGACGTTGAGGATCAAATCGCACACTCTTGGCCGATCGATTTTGAGGCGACAACTCCCGAAGCGCTCGCTGGAGTTCAAGAATCTGCTCGCAAAATCTTAGAGACATTTCAATCGAAATGGGGTTTGCCAAAAGTCGTCGTGATCGCACATGGCGTAATGAGCGCAAAGATGTCAAAGACACTGCGGACTGACGCGAATGAATGGCGAAGAGTAATGAGTATCAATCTCGACTCGGTCTTTGCATTAGTCAATGTCTTTGGCGCCGCGATGAGTGAGGCGAGAGATGGACGAATCATCATCTATTCAGCATGCCTTGGAAGAATGTCAGGTCCAGGAAATGCTGGGGGGCTTGCGCCATATCGAATTTCAAAAGCTGGAGTCAACGCATTAGTTAGAAATCTGGCACATGAGACGGGACATGGCGCGCGCGGAT
>JACCED010759589.1_pt1 | contig 11015 bp, 15 predicted proteins | sample 7455021 | NCBI WGS metagenome assembly JACCED01 (sample SAMN15323456, study PRJNA562643) | freshwater metagenome | isolation source: river surface water | place: USA:Blue River Watershed | collected 2017-08-19 | reverse complement strand
ATTTTGATGAAAATGCCCCAGAAAATCATAATTTATGTCTTACCAATATTAGATCTAAATATATTAATGTATGTGAAAATAATAATTGGATTTTAAAAGAAAAGGATGAAATTATTGATAAATTGATAAATAAAAAGTATGATTTATTAAATGACAAATTTGAAGAATTTGAAGGTGCAAAAAAGCTCAGTGACAAAGTTTCTGATAATTTTAAAGAGTTTCAAGAAAATTATACAGATGTAGAAGCACAGAAAACAACAAAAGAAAATGTAAAACTAATGTTATATAATAAAAGAGACAAATTAAAAACTATAAGAAAATAAATACCAATCTCTATAAATATAAAGATATTTAAAATCTAATATATATTTACGATTAATAATATATTTATCATAAATTAATTTTTTTCTTCTATTATTTACAACATAATATAATAACATTGAATATTTATCACATGAATTATTAAACAAATCTATTAAAACCTTATAAAATTTATCAAATTTATCAATATTTTTATATTTATTAAGTATGTCTAATACTTCTTTACATTCATATAGAATTGAATTTATTTTTTCCTTTGGATTCTCTGAATAATATTCATTTGTTAGAGATGGATTTGAACTATCATAAATAATATCAAACTTTTTATTATAATTATCCTTAATTATTTTATTAATTAAATTTAATGTATTTTCATATTCTTTTATAATATTAGTAGTTTTAATATTTCTAATATTATGTAATAATCTTTTAACTTCTTTTTCTAATTTATTTTTGTTTATAAATCTATAATACATATTTATATTTGTATTTATTTCAAATTCAAATCCTAGTTTCATATAAAATGTTGTTCCTCTTTCAAGTAATTTTATAAAAGATAAATCTAATTCTGAATTATTCTTATCACACACAATCAATGTACCATCACTAAGTATAGTTTTTTTTGCACCTAAAATTCTATTTATTTCTAAACATATTTTTACTATATTTGTTCCAGAAATCATATCTGTTCGATGAATATGTGCAATATAACTAAAATTATTTTTTTTTAAATTAATATTATCAATAAAATCAATGATAAATGGAAATAAATCTGATTTTCTATAAGGAATATCATAATACATTCTAAAAAATTTTATTCCTGATACAAGTTTAATTTCTTTTAATACTACATCTATCTCATAATTTTCATATTTTATTTTAAATTTATCTCCAAATATTTTTTTAAATTTGATAAGATTATTTTGTAATTCTCCTTTTATAAATTCTTTATAATTTTTTGACAAATCAAAAATATTTTCTTTATTATTCATTTATATAATATTATATAATATTATATACTAAATTTATAAATTATATCAACTAATTCATCATCCACAGAATTATATTCATATACTTTAGTTCCATCACCAAAATATCCTATTTCTATTCCATTTTTTTTATTATTTTTATAATTTGATTCAATAATTTTTGGTATCAACATTCCATAATCAGATATTGAATATTGTATTTTAGTTTCTCTATAAAATCCATTTAATTCACCATCCTTATAGAATGCTTCAATTTTTGAATAAGTATTATTTACATAACACTTTCCTTCAAGTTTATCATCAATATAAAATGCTTCTGTTTCTAAAACACCATTATCAAAATATTCCTTATAAGCCCCGTTTAATTTATTATCAATATAATTACACTCAATCTTAATTTTTTGAATTAAATTATATTCCTTGTAAATCCCTTCCTTTTTTCCATTATTTTCATATACCTCTGATTTAATAGACCCATCATGATAATATGTTTTTACAATACCACTCATAAATATTATTATTATTAAAACCAGAATAAAATAGAATAAATATCAATTTTTAATTTTATCAATTCATAATATAATGTATTATAATTGTATTCTAATTATAATTATAATTGTAATAATATATTTTTATATAATTCGAAATTATAATAATTCTGATAAAATTACATGGAATAATAAATTAAAAGATTTAGAAACGAATGGTCAAAAATATCCAAGCCATATAAAAAAAAGATTTTTCTTTCAGACATTATATTCTAATTCAAATTATAAGGAAGAATTTATAGAATCAGATGAATTAGAAAAATTACAACAAGATTATTCATCTTTTGATGAATATATAAAAAATGCAGATAATAAATATGTTACTTCTTTTTATAATAAATCAAATGACACATTATTAATAATTCCTATACCTGATAATAAAAAAGATTATACAACTATAAAAGATTTTATTGATAATGCAGATAGTAATAAACAAAAAATATATTGGAAATATGTTTCAAAAAAAATAAAAGAATTTTTACAAACAAATGAGAAAGTTTATGTATCGACTCATGGATTAAATGTTCCATATTTTCATTTAAGATTATGTTCTTATCCAAAATATTACATATAAAATTTTAATTAAAATATCTATCAACTTTAATACTCTTACCTGGTCTATATTCTATATATTCATCAAATGTATCACCAAATACATTATGAGATCTGAATAGATCTAAAAAATTTTTAATCATAATATTTTTGTCACTACTAAAAATATAAGGTCTTTCTGGATGTAAAATACTTGTATATAACATATCACAAATAGATTTATCTTTTTTATTAATTCTTTTAATAAGATCTATAGCACCATTCAAATCATATACTTTATTATTTTTTACTGTTTTGTCTTGTCCCTCCATTTTATCATACATTATAATCTTATTATCTTTATAATCTATTTTATATTTTAGTTCATTTGAAATACCATATAAAACTTCTGATTCTGATGGAATAAATATTCTTTTAATATTACCATTCTTATAATATTCTGTCCATTCCATCAAATTTCCATCAATATATTCCATTTCATCAATTTTAGCAGAATTTTCATATCTTTCATATTTACCTTCAATTTTGCCACAATTTTGATAATATTTTACATATTCATTTCTGTCATTTTGAAAAGTATCTATAAATAATGAAGTTTTTATATTTTTAATATTGTTAAATTTTATAAATATATTTATCACATATGCCGCTGCTTCTTCTAAAGTTTTAAAATGATACTGAAAGTAAAATATTTTATATTTTTCTTTTTTATATATTTTATTTATTTTTAAGTTTATATCATACCTTTCGATTAATCTATTTCCTTTAACTGATTTTAATGAATCAATTTTATAAATTTTTAATTTATGCACACCATAATGAATTATATCACTATATGTATGAATTATAATAGGCTCTGTCATTTTATTATTTCTATATAATCATATAAATAAAGAAAAAAATAAGTCAATTTTTTTACTTCTATAAGGAATAAAAAAGATCCGATTTAAAAGGAAGGTCAATTTTTATTTCCTTATAAAATGAAACTAGGATGAAAATAAATCATCTAAACACATCATTTCATCATTCGTTATAAAATGATCTGTATCTTCTATTATAATCGTTATGTCATTAATAATATTTTCACTATCATCATAAATCTTATAATTTATGGCAGTTTTGTTTTCATAAAAATCAGAAAAATCAGAAATATCACAAATATAATATTTTATTTTTCCATCATCATACATTTGTTCCCAAAATATCTCTCCATTACATATGTCAAAATGCAATCCATTATTTTTACAATGCTTATAATTTTTTTCCACATAATTATATCCACCTGTATATGAAGAAAAATCCATAGATTTAAATCGTCTACAATTATCATAATATTCAATTTCTAATAAATCTCCATTATATCTATATGAAGTACTAACACCATCAACATTTCCATTATCATAATAAATATCATTACTTAATTGTCCATTATGATAAAAACAAGAAACATAACCATTAATATTTCCATTTTTATATATACGTATTAATGCAAGATTTCCATTATCATAATATCCTGTATAAATTCCTTCTAATTTATCATCAACATAATATCCACTATATTTTATATATTTATAACCAGATTTTTTAAATCCATAATCATAATACTTATAAAATCCATTTTTTTTGTCATTTTCATAATTATAATGAGTTATAAGGCGACCATTTCTATCATATTCCTTATAAATACCTTCCTTTTTGTCATCAATATAATTATATTTCTTATATAAGCTTTTATTCTTATAAAATTCCTTACAATATCCATTCTTTTTATCATCAATGTATTTACATTTCATTTCTAAATTTCCATTTTTATCATATTTCTTATAAATTCCATTTTTTTTATCATTTATATAATATACTTCATTTTTAACATTTCCATCATTTTCATTCGTATAATATTCCTTATAAATACCATCTTTTTTGTCATCATTATAAAAATATGATTTCTCTAAAATATTATAATTATTCATATTAAAATCATTCTCATTTTTATCGAAATTATAATAATAAACATTACATATTCCATGTTTTTTACCATTTATATAAGTAGTTTCAATTTTACGAAGAGGTGATGGAAAATGAGTATAAATACCTTCTATGATACCATTATTATGAAAAAATATATCTGTAATTCTATTTTTATCATATTTTGTAATTATACCAGATTTACCAATCAGTTCATCTGTCATTATTTTAATAGTATTTTATTCTTATAAAAATAGAATAAAATTGAATCAATTTTTTTACTTCTATAAGGAAAAAAAGGATCCGAATCGAAAGAGGTCAATTTTTTTAATGAAGAAATAAATAAAATTTAAATCTTATATCCACTTGCATTTGGTGATTGAAGCCATTTTTCTAAACCAATTTCATCAATAGTTTTAACCTGTGCATATGTCCAATTAAAACTAGAAAATGTATGTCCATCATTCTCAATATATTTATTTAGTTCATTATCAAACCATTTAACATCAGCTATTTTAAGTGCACCACATTTAATACCACTAATCTGATTTAATCTAACAGGATCATTTTTATTATTGAGTTTAATATTTCTAAAACCATTTCGCATATTAATCACCCATCTTAGGCTAGATTCACAAACTTTATAAGTACTCATTTTATTTATTTTATAAAGAATATATATTTAATATGTATTTTAATCAATTTTTTTATTTTAAACAAAAAATAATTTTATTAAATATGTAATACCAAAAATAAGTCCCAATTCTAAAAATAATTCATCATAACCTTCTATTTTTTTATTTCCATCATTATCATATGTTGTATGATAACCAATACGATATCCATTTATAGAATACCCTCCTTTTTTTATATTACCATTTTCATAATATCTTTTAAATTTTCCAAATTGAATATTATAAATATTTTGTGTTTCAAATTCTAATTGTCCATTTTTATAATATCCCTTCATACATCCATGTCTTTTTCCATTGATATAATTACAAATCCATGATAGATTACCATTCTTATAATATTTATTATAAACCCCATTCAGTTTATTTTGAATATAATATCCTTCGCCAATTAATTTATTGTCATAATTATATTCTTTACAAATTCCATTTTTTTTACCATTAATATAATTATATTCCTTTTCCCCCCACGACAAATAATCATATTGTACACATATTCCTTCTTTTTTACCATTATTTATGAAACATTCTTCCTTTAAATTTCTTCCAAATTTCTCATCACATTTACAATCATTATTAAAAGTTTTACAAGTTTTTCTATGATAAATCTTTACAACTCCACATTGTTCCATTATAAGTTAATTTAATAATAGATATTTAATATATATTTAATATATATTTTGATATAAAGAAAATAAATCAATTTTTTTACTTCTATAAGGAAAAAAGTAATAGACTTAAAAGGATATCAATTCATTTTATAAAGAAATAATTTTATTAAATATGTTACACTAAAAATAAGTCCCAACTCTAAAAATAATTCATCATAACCTTCTATTTTTTTATTTCCATCATTATCATATGTTAAATATAAGCCAATACGATGGTCATTTAAACAATATCCTTCCTTTCTTATATTACCATTGTCATAATATCTCTTAAATTTACCAAATTGAATATTATAAATATTTTGTGTTTCAAAATCTAATTGTCCATTTTCATAATATCCCTTCATAAATCCATTTTTTTTACCATTAATATAATTACATTCATATGATAAATTGCCATTTCTATAATATTTCTTATAATTTCCATTCAGTTTATCATCTATATAAAATTTTTCACTGTTTAATATATTTGCTGGAATAATATATTCCTTACAAAATCCATTTAATTTATTATTAATATAATTTTTTTCAGTTAAAATTTTATCACCACAGTCACCACATAAGTTATCTATTTTTTTATAAATCCCTTCTTTTTTTCCATTATTTTCAAAATATTCTTCTTTAAGAGAACCATCTTCAAAATAAGTTTTTACAACCCCACAATTATTCATAATGTGTTAATTTAATAATACATATTTATAAGTTATTATAAAGAAAATAAATCAATTTTTTTACTTCTATAAGGAATAAAAAAAGGTTTCGAGTCAAAACGAGTTCAATTCATTTCAAAAGGAAATAAAAAAAATACACCTATAATTAATATCGTTCAATCAACTTCTCAAAACGTCCAAGCTTCTTTGGTTTCTTTTTGTATTGATTTGTAATTTCACTCCTGTAAACACCATAATAGTACGGAACAAACATAGTAAGACTTGTACAGATGAGAAGAAGAATGGCAAAAAGATTTGGATAAGTATCATCAAAGTCTTGTCCAAAGATGGACAAAAACATTCGGAAATACATAATAGCAATTCCCGCAAACACCAGTGCGAAAAAAGTGGGAGAGATAACAAGCATTTTTTCAAGAAATATAGGTTGATAATACAACATATATTGATTCATCTATATAAATAGATATTTCAATTTTTTTAATAAAAAATTAGTCGAAACTAAATGAGTCCAATTTTTTTAATAAAAAAAATTAGTCGAATAAAAGTGAAACTAAATGAGTCCAATTTTTTTAATAAAAAATTAGTCGAAACTAAATGAGTCCAATTTTTTTTAATTTAAAGAAATATATACATTTATAAGGTATGAATCAACAAAAACAGCAAAGAATCCAGGAAAGATTAAAACAAAATGAATTAAATAAACTTAATAAATTTAAATTAAATTCAAACTTAGAAAAATTAAATTCAAATCTAGAAGAAATAGAGTATTTGATAATATTAGATTTTGAAGCAAATTGTGATGAGGAGAAAACAGTTCCAATAGAAATAATTGAATTTCCTTGCGTGGTTTATTCGGTAAAAGAAAATAAAATAAAAAGAGAACTTGATTTTCATCATTTTTGTAAAATTAATACACCAGTTACAGATTTTTGCACCAAATTGACTACAATTACACAAACTCAAACAGATCAGGGTAAAAGTTTACAAGAAGTATTAAAACTAAATAAAATTTGGTTAAAAGATAATAAATTAGAAAAATCTATATTTGTTACTTGTGGAGATTGGGATTTGAAAACTGCATTACCATTTAATACTAAATTCTTAAATATCGAATATCCTGATTATTTAAAAAAATGGTGTAACTTGAAAGTTATATTTGAAGAAAAATATAATAAAAAAGGTGTTGGAATGAGTGGGATGTTATTTCATCTCAATTTGGATTTAGACGGAATACATCATAGAGGAATTGACGACGCTGCAAATATTGCAAAAATATGTAAAAATTTAATTGAAAATGGAGCCAGATTTAGATATACTAATTTGATTTTAAATTAAAATGTTCTAATAATTCATTAAATAATTCTTGATTAAATTCATCATTAAAATCTAAACTTTTTCTTTTATTAATATATTTTATAATATTAATAAATTCAATTTTATTATTAGATTCTTTTATTTTATTTAATTGGAAATCAATATTCATTTCATTCTTTTTATAATCACTTAATGTAATTCCATATAATTCTTCTAAATAATTAATCTCTTTGTCGTCAAACATATATTCATATAATCTTCCCATACGTTTTAAATAATATAGATGATTAACAATATCATTTGCTCTATTATTATTTGTTTTAGTAAATTGAATTAGTTCTTGTTTATCTTTAAAAGTAAGCATTCTTTTATTTTTTTTTATAATAAATAAAATCAATATAAATTTTAATTCAATTTTTTATTTTATTTAAATCAATTTTTGTATAATATATGGCTTTATGTATGTATCCCAATATGTATTAAAAATTGAATTTATATTAATATTTTGTCCTCTTACATTTATATTAGAATTAATTTGTAAAGTTCCAGTAATAATATTTTGTAAAAATTCTGGTAATAACCAAATTTTATTAAAAATAAATGAATCTTTTATTTTAGATGAAAAATTATCTATATTATATTTATCATATATATATTCGGTATAAAATTTAATAATCCCATCTATAGATGTATCTTCATATATACTTAATATTAAATCATTTAGATCTTCCAAAGAATATATAAATGTATTTAATTCATTATTTATATCTCTAGTATTTATAAAAATTTCTTTAAATATTTCGATTTCTATATTATTATCATTGAGAGAGGATAGTAAATAATTTTTATCAATGTATGTAGAAGGATATGATTTTATAATTGTATCAATATCAATCAATTTTTTATTTGTATGACAAATTTCAATATAATAAAATAATAATTGTAATAATGGTATTTCATTTAACAATGTAGAATAATTTATGTTATCACATTTTATTTGAGCTTTATCATAATTTAGTCTATAATGTAACATTGGTTTAAAAGATGTGATATTAAAACAAAAAGCAGGTAATATATTTAAATTTTCTATTTTATCTGAATTAAATAATGGTAATAATAAAGAATATAATTCATTAAAACTCATAGTCTGTCCAGAGTTAGTACCATCTATACTTATTAATGCATTGTCTGGATTTTGTGTATTATATCCATGTGTATGAATTGATAAATGTACTGTTGTCTTTTCATCCTTTTCATCCTTTTCATCCTTTTGATTAATATTCTGTAAAAACTCTGATATGACTTGATTAATAGTGCCATATACATTCTTAATATTTATATCTTGTGGTATCATATAATGATGTATCATTTTATTTTTTAATAATTGTATTATTTGTTTACAATTATCAACAGTTTTAGCATCGAAAAATAATTGCTCTAAAATTTCATCATAATCAAATGTGCCAAGAGTTTCGTCTATTTCTGGAATAAATTGTGTTATAAGACATATATTCGATGAAGGTACATTTGTATTTAATAGTATGTTATTAAGTATACTACATATTTGTGTGCTGAGTTTTCCAACTGTATTATTATATAAAAATATTACTATAAAATATTCATTCAGATTTCCATAATAATTATGATTATCTAATGTTAAATCATATACTTCTAAATTAGGAAGTGAGTTTTCATCTGGATTAAAACCAAAACCAAAATCTCTAAAAGCACCACCATTTTTTAAATCTAAATATTTTTTTTTATATTTTAAATATTTTGTTTTATAATCCATATATATATATATATATATATATATATTAATAAAATATTATTTTTGTAAATTCATCAGGATTATTACGATCAACTAATCTAACTGTTGAAAAATCTTCTGCCAAATTATACATTACTTTATATTCTCCAATAAGACCACAATCATTATGTAATACATATGGAGGAATATATAGTGCTTTATTTTTTGGTATTTTTATTGCTGAAAGTTTATATTTATTATTTATTTTTTTTCCTAACACAATAAATCCTTCTGAGTTTTCACCAGAGATATAATAATGCGGAGTATTATGATATTCGATATACATACCATTTGCATAATCTTTATTTAAAATATAATTTTCAAAATAATCTTTACCAATATTCATCTCAAATAATGGCATATCTTTTGAATCAAATATAATTTTGTCATCTGTTTCTAGAAGAAAACAATTATAATACATAAAATATTCTTTTAACCCTTCATTCACTGGAATTAATAGCTCTTTATCTGTCTTAAGAATGCCAATTCCTCCAAGAATATTGGATTCATTTAAATTAAATTCATTCAGATTTAGATTAAAATTAATCCAATCTCCATCTATTTCTACATATTTTATATTTTCTGTATTCTCTATATTTAATTGAATATCATATAATTTATCACCACTTATAACATCTAATACTTTTGTAGTTTTCATAAAAGATGAATTTTCACAAATATTGCTAATCCTCGAAACAAATATATTTTCATACATACTTATATAATTATATATAATAATATTTATTTAAAATATTTATTTAACATTATATTTATAATTTATATTATATGACAAAAATTGGAGTAAATGACCCATGTCCGTGTTCAAGTGGAAAAAAATATAAAAAATGTTGTCAATCAAAAGATTTTGATGAAAAAAAGAAAAGATTAGAAGAAAATGAAAAATTAGAAAAAATATATTTAAATGGACAAGAAGAACATTCGTCAAAAATGAATTACTGTATTGATTATTATACAGATCTATTTAGTGCTCATAATGTAATAGATTTGTCAAATTATATTAACACCAAGAATTATAAAAATATTTTAACAATGCATTATTATAAAAATAATATTATATTAGTTGAACGTAATGATTCAACTCAAGAATTATTTAATGAAAAATCAAATCTTGAATCGAATGACATATTATTTATTTATAAAGGAGGTTATAAAACATTTGAAGCAATTGATATATTAAAATATGACAATGATGTCAAAAAAATGGTCGAGAATAGAGATAATGGTCTCACAGTTTAATATTTTTTAAAATTTTTTTATTTTTTCTTATTTAACTTTTTTATTCAATTTATAATATAATAATGGAGCAATATATTAATAATATTATTAATTCAAAAAATAATGAAGAAATAAAAATTATCTCAGTAAAAAAACCTTCTAATTTGAAATTAAATGATAAATTAAATTCTCAGACATTATTTAATCTATTAGATTTGTATAATTCAGACGATTTTTTATATAATTTAT
>JACCED011865327.1_pt1 | contig 11018 bp, 13 predicted proteins | sample 7455021 | NCBI WGS metagenome assembly JACCED01 (sample SAMN15323456, study PRJNA562643) | freshwater metagenome | isolation source: river surface water | place: USA:Blue River Watershed | collected 2017-08-19 | reverse complement strand
GAATTTAGAGCATTTTCGCTCGGAAGAAAAGCATTCTTCCTATATCATATTGTAAGCAATTATAAATTCATACACCTAATACAAAAATTAAATATAGGATATACTTCAAATTAATCCTTATCTGTAATAGGACCACCTGTAACCCAAGCATCACAAGTACGCTCAGATGCACATTTGAATTTTAAAAATTTACAATAACCCAATTGACCAGCATCAATAGTTTCAACAGCATCTTCACCGATGCCCTCTTCTATACAAGACAATGTCTTTGATGTAATGTCAAATGCAGCACAATTACCACATAACATATTTTTTACTTCAGAAAGATCATCAACTTTCCACATTTCCATTTTCTTTGCCCAAAACTTCTTGTTTGGCTGAGATGGATCAGGAGGACCATATCCATAATCATCAATTGATTTTTGCCTGTTCTTTAAATTCAATTTAATATCTTGTGTGGCAGCTGGACAATCTTCATCTTTATCAGCTAATTTTAACATAATAAAATTAACTCGATTAGCATGCAAGATTTTATCCTGGCCTTCAAGAACACCGGCAACATCATTCAATTTACTTAATATAATATTTTTATCCATATTGGTATTTTACATTTAGGAAATATACCATCCTTCTATAAAATATAAAATACCAAATCAAATAAAAGAGAAACAAATGAAAATTAAATTATTTTTATTAATAACAATATTCCTCACAACACCAGTAATGGCACAACAAGGTTCAATCACCCTTTATGATAATCTTTGTAAATCTTGCCACCAAAACAAAGAAGAACTGTTTACCAAAAATACAATTAATAAAAATAATTTTAATAAAACAATATTTAAAATGTTTACCACTTATTCCAATTACAAACCAACAACAGCTCAATTGGAAAATATGAAGTCCCTTGCTAAAGCCACAGCAAATAAAAAATTATATATAGAAATAACAAATATAAATGGTAACATTTCGGGCGAAACAAACGATTTCATTACAATTAAATATAACAATAAATTCGCCCGAACAAATAACAATTTCACAATACCAAAAATAAACCAATTCACTGTGGAACACAATAATAAAATTTATAATATAAAAACAAAAATTGGAACATATATAAAATAATATATATTAATATAACATGAAAAAATATAACCTCTGGGAACAAGATCTCAAATATGCAAAAGATATAACAAATCAATATGCAAAAAGCTTTAGCGCAGGAATTAAATTATTCCCAAAAGATATCAGAAATGCAACATACTCAATATATCTCTTTGTAAGATTACCAGATAATATTATTGATGAAACAACTCTATCAGAAAATGATGCCAAAATAGAATTAACAAATTGGATTAATAATTGGAATCATTATTATTATCACAATACATTCCCAAACCCAGCTTTCAGATTAATGAAACAAACAATGGAAGATTATAATATTCCAAAATATCTTGTAGATGATTTCTTCATAGCTATGATAGCAGATACAAATAAAAATAGATATCACTCATACCAAGAATTAAAAGATTATATGCATGGGAGTGCAGCTGTTATCGGAGAAATGATGGCAATAATTCTAGGAGCTGATAAAAAAGATATCCCAGCAGCAAGAGCTCTCGGAGAAGCATTCCAATTAACAAATTTCCTCAGAGATATAAAAGAAGATTACAAAATAAGAAATAGAATATATATTCCAAACAATATATTAATAAAATATAATTGCTCACACAATAATATAGAACAACAAAATCTCTCTCCAGAATTTATAGAAGCAATTAAATATATTATAAATTATAATAAGACCCTTTATAATTTCGCCCGAACAGGTATCAATTCACTAAACCCAAAAACACAATTCGGAATTATCCTAGCAACAAATATATACGAAGCTATATTAAATAAAATAGAAAAAGAAAATTACAATATATTCAAAAAAAGAATACACACAAAAACAATTGATAAAATAATTATATTCGGAAAAACAAAATATAATTATATCAAGAACAAACCAAAGAAAAAATATTTATATAGCTCTAGATAATTCCCGCCCGAAAATGTAGCAATTCCAAAAACTGTAGGTTAATCAATTATATAAATTTAAATTATAATTTAAATGCCACAGGGAAATATATTATAATGACAAATAATCAATTCAAAGAAATTACCAACATAATAGATAACTTAGAAACAAAAGGTCTTTTTAAACAAGCTGATTCATTAAATAATATATTAATAAAAATCGCACAACAAACTCAACCTGCTAAACCCACTCCAGATCAAATAAAATATTATCAAGCAAATATAAATAATTATAGAAAATGGGCAAATGATACATTAAATAAAATGTATCTTCGTCAAAATGTTAATTTAGATTCTATTAAACCAGAAATTTACATAAATACCTTAGATAAAACTCAATTAACCAGTCAACAATTAACAGCTTTCTCAGCTCAAGCAAATAAGATATATTCTTTTTTAGCAAATAACATTACGCGGAAGGATTATGAAAAAAACACTATCGATGAGGCGATTAGAAATCAAACAATGGATAATGCTTACGAAGATAAAAAACTTTATGACACTTTGAAAAACTACAATATATTAAATCCAAATGGACAACTAAATCCACAAATAAAGACAAAACAGCAATTAGCAAATTTGATTAATAAAGTTAAAAATGAAACCTCTTATACTATCAATTATGAAAATAATAGATCAGAGCTGGATAAATCTTATGAACAAGCACTTGACCAGGTATATAATTTATATTCAATTAGATTAAAATAAAGGGGCCCAAAAAGCCCCTTTATTTTTTCGCCCAACAAAATAACAATTATTTTATATTCAAATTAAATAAACTAGATCTAGAAATACCACTATTCAATTTATCAATCAATCTATTCCAATCAACACTATCCATGAGCTTCTTATAAGAACTATAATTATCCATAAAATATTTATATTTATTAGATATAGATTTATCAGATAGAATATCATCAATTCTTCCATTTACATAATCATATTTATTTTCAATAGAATAAGCACTTGGATTTTCTAAATATTTACCAAATTCATTCAAAGCAATTTCAAGAGCTGGCTCCGCTAATTGCCAATAAGGACTATTTAAATTAAGACCCTTAACAGCTTGACTCAATGCAATACTACCCTTACCCATTTTACCAGACAATTCTTTTAATAATTTTTTTATTGCATCAAGATTCAATTTAGGATCTTTACTTATATTATTAAATTGTTCCCATCTATCTGGCTTATTTTGAACCAATTTAAAAAGCTCTTCAATGGTAGTTGCACTACTACTCGGAACAGGACTCTTAAACCTTACTCTTTGAACATTATTAGGCTTAGAACCAGGAGCTTTTGTTGTTCTAGAAAATAAATCAGGCCCCTTAACTTTCTGAGTTGATTCAGGTGTTCCAGCAGGAGCTTTTGGATATTGAGAAGCCGCAGGATTTTCATCTGTAATACCCACAGATTTTTCTAAAGCAGCTAATTCTGCTGAAGCTGATGGATTAACATTTGTACCTGTGCCAACAGATTCCCTATTTCTTTTTCTTAACTCAATTAATCTTTGAAGCTCTTCGTCTGTCAATTCTCCCATAGGTTTTAATTCTAATTCAGCCAACTCTCTTTGCTTCAAATAAGCGCCCGATTCTGGTTGCTTTGGAAATACCTCTTCAATATAACTTGTATAGGCAGAATCAATTCTAACACCCATATCCTGTAATTCTTTTAATGTAGATACCAATGAATTATATTTTTCTTTATTTCTAGGCTGTTTAGATAATTTTTTTAATTCAGCCAAAATAGAAGAACCAAATTCTCCTAACATAAATTGAAGGGGCTTTTTTCTTGTATTATTGGACAATAATTCTTGCAATCTTTTATTTGCCTTATCTACCCACCCTCGTATTTGTTCAAGATTCTCTTGCTCACGTCGCAGAACTGCTTTACGTTGAAATATTCTATATGGATGTGATCCATCGGTGGTTTCAATTGGTTTGCTTTCTAATTCCAATATTTCTTTTTCAATGGATTTTATTAAGCTTTGTCTTTTATCAAATTCTTCTTGTTCTTTAAACAAATCATATTTAGCTCGTTCTAAGGGATTATCGCGGGATGTCTCAAAAGACAAATATGATATTAAATCTTCTCTAAATTCTTGAGATTTAATAAACAAATCTACAAATTGCTTTGGCACATTCCCTGTGGTTGTGTAATCAGAAACAACCTTATCAATGATACCTGTTCTGTCATCTATGGTAAATCTACCAAATATATCCTCAGGTTTACGATTTCTTGTTCGCCATAAGTATTGCAAAAAATTTTCATTATTGAGTAAATACCAATTCTCTAAACCAAAAGGAATACTTTTGGTGTCAACCAAACCTTGAGCAACCCTAATCAAGGTATCATATACCCTATCACTCTGATGATACAAACCAGCATCATCTAATTGCTTAGCCACTCTTACCAAAGATAGAATTGTGTCATTATTACTTTGCATCATAAAATCCAATATAATTTATATATATAAATAAATTATAAAATCAATACAGCCAAACCTATAGAGCCAATTTTCCGCCCGACAAAATAACAATTACCCCAAATAAAAAACCGCCCGAAAATATTACAATTACCACCATCATAATAATAGATAAAAATACAATAATATTAATATAAATAAAAAATAGATAAAAGATAAGATAATGGACAACCTAACAAAATTCTGTAATGAAATAAATTACAATGACCCAAGAAATACAAATCTAGAAGAAATAGAATTAGATACAAATATAAAAGAATTTGTTATTAATATAAATAAATCAAATTGGATATATACACTATTCTCATGCCAAGGACATAAAGAAGAAAAGAATAATCACACACTACCATACTTTGTATTCATTGTAGATAATAATAGAATAAACGAATTCCTAAAATATATATATAACACAACACCAACATACAAAGTAACAACTTACAACCTACCAGAAATAGCAAGCAATAATATATTCCTATCAGAAACAAATAATAATAAAATTTTATACCCTCTAGCAGGAGGATACGAATTCAAAATAAACCCAGCATACTCAAACCAACACTATACAGTAATATCTGTATACTGGGACACAAATTGCATAGATAATCAAGAATTCTATGATAAATTAAAATTAATGGCAAATACAATAATTAACTCAAACCAAATCTACGCTTAGAAGCATCATAATTTTTTAATATTTCTGTAGCTGTAAGAACTCTATTGTAATAAGAAAAAGAATATATTAAGCCATTGCAATTTTCAGAAAATGCATATCCTGATCCTATTACAGGCCTTGTGGTTAGAAATGTTGTTGTAATATAACTGACAGATCCTTGATAAACTCCATTGATATAAAGGTAATAAAGAGCTGCTGGTTTTGAATAGACAACAGATAGGTAAATATCAGTATTTGCAGGAGCTGTATAATTTGTAAAACTTCCTATGTTAAAATTACTACTTTTAACCAACTGCACATAATTAGTTGAGTCGTACCTAAGCTGTAAATATGTTACTCCACTATTGTCAATTCCGTGCAAAAGATTTTGTATAGCACCTGTAGCATTTCTTCTATTCCAAAAATTGAAGGTAAAACTCTCATTTGTATCAATAGTGGGTAAAATTATATATTGATTTGTATTGGTCGCAAAACTGAAAGCACCTAACTTTGCACTGGAATACCCAATACCTCCGTTCATACTTAAAGCAGTATTTTTTATCGCATCAAATGCAGTTACACCAGTTCCAGAATAACACCTGAAATTAGCTGCATCAACATAATTTATCAATCCATTAGTAACAATAGAAGGACTGTGACTTAAACCCATATACTTTATTTCCTTAATAACAAATCAATACCACTTTTTGATATCATAAACTATATAGAAATGATACAAACAACTCATTACTCATATAGGCATAAAAGAAACAGCCAAATGCAGTAAAAAAGAGCCAAATAGATCTTTCCAAATTTCGAAAAGAATAAATATATTTATTTATATTTATTTATAAAGACTAATCCATTCTCTCTAAAGAAATTTCTCTTCATCGTACTAGAACCTCTAGCACCTAATGTCAAACTCAAATCCAATTCAAAACCATACTCATTAAATACTTTTTCCCAATATATAGAATCCCTACAATTCACATGGTGATGACCAACTTTACCAGGTGGAGCAAATGTAATAAAAATATATTTACCTAATTGGAAATCACACATGTAATTAGAAATATACTCTTCTTCCACATGCTCCAAAAACTCACAGCTCCAAACCATACCAAACCCATTCATCAAACCACTACGACCAATAGTATAATCATGAATCAAAACACTGTCAGATAATATAGGATTTCGAACAATAGAATAATCACCATCTATGCCATAACTATATAAACCATATGACATTCCTAACTCAACCATACCACCCAAACCACAACCAATATCCAATACACTTGTAATAGATAATTTATTTATAGCATACTCTAATACACCAGAATCTATATGACAGACACCAAAATGACCACCAAGATGATTAGGCAATTCTTCTTTCATATTTATATTTTTCTATATAAGAAAATTTATTACTAACTAAAAAAATAATTTATTTTTATTTTATATGGAATAATTTTTTTGAGTATGAAATAAGTATGAAATTCAAGGCTAATCATCAAATCTTAAATTTCATAGCAACCTCCACCATAGGCTAAACCCATATTGAGAAATTAGTGGAAAAAAATTATTTTTATCACTTGGATTTTGCAGGAATTTTTATTTTTAGTCAAATGCAATCGTGAATTTCGAGCGATTTATGGTCCAGTGGAGAGGTGGTGGAGACCGAGTGGATGGCTAGTGGAGACCCAGTGGAGAGAGGCTTTGCAAAATGTTAAATTTCGAGCAATTCACGAGGGAAATGGCTCTTTTGAGGGCGTGGAAATGGGTAGTTTAAGTAAATGAAAAATAAATATTTTTATAGAATATAATTAATTTTTTTTTGATAAAGGAATAAATAAATTTTATCTAGAATACCGCCAGGCAAGAAAAGGCGTAGCAGATTTGTATCGCTCGAGGCATGATTGACCTGCACTTTTTGAATAAGAAATCTAAAAAAAATAATGAAAATTTGCAGGAATTTTTGCAAAATCTCAGAATAATTTAAATCCCGAAGCTAAATTGATAGTACCTCATAGAGGTCAGTCAACGGTGTGCATCACCTTCATTTAGCTTCATTTTTTTGTTATTGCTAAAATTTATTAATTTTAATTGTTATTTTCCACTAGGTCTCCACTGAGTCTCCATTAGCCGCCATATTATTTTGTTTTTCGAGTAAAAAGTGATATGGTGTCCCACCTAATTCTCTTACATAATAGTTATGGTATTTATTTTCAATTTGCGGTACATGAAAAATAAATATTTTTATAAATATTTTTCCTATATATAATTATGGTGTTTTAATTGTTATTAGAGTACACATAAAAATTAATTAATTTTATTATGTGGGTGTTAAAAAATCAAGTATTATTACTATAATGATATTGTTAGGCGCCAACGCACTGAGAACAATTCCTGTGTTGTGGTTCTAACTGGGTGATATATAATTTTTATTTGTATTCTTTTTATGGAATATGATAGATAATAAGTATAGAACTCTACTGGTGCGTTAATTAAAAAATTAAATTATTTACGCACCTTAAGAAGTGCCCCTATCTTTAGTAGGTGCCAAATTAAGGGTAGGGGCATTATTTAAAAATTAATTTTTAAATAAAAATCACAATAAAGGAAAAAAATAAAAATGAAGAATCTTCTTCTTGGCCTCGTAGCTGTTGTTACACTTTCTGGTGCAGCTAAGGCAGACGGACTTTTTGACGTCCGTGTCCCAATGGACAAACCTACTTATAATGTTATGAAGCGTGTTCAGTTTGGTACTGTATATGTTCCCGCTAAGAACACTACACAATTTGCAGCTGTGCTTCCTTTTGAGAATGTCAAGTTCCCTAAGGTATTTGGACGTGACGTCAAGGTTGTAGCTGGTGTTACATCAGGTCGCTACCCAAATGACGAAGCTGGCGTTGTTGCTGGTTTTTCAACTCGTGTTACTTCTATTCTTGGTGTAGACCTCAATGCAGGTTGGGCATGGACAGCTCCTCTTACAGGCCCTGATGCAGTTCGCACCAGTGCTAAGGGTGGTGTACTCTTGGGTTTGAATAAGAAGTTCTAATTTATTTAGTATTTCGAGTATTAGAGAGAGGGCATTATTGCTCTCTCTTTTTATTTATATAATATATATGTTTAAGGAGTAGATAACAATGAGGTTTTCTTTATTATTAATTTTATTTAGTATTTCGAGTGTTTGTTTTTCTCAGATTAGAGTGACATCGGATGTTAGTGGTAAGAATTTAATAGTATCAGCTCCTAAAGAGTATCACAATCAAATTAAAAAAATAATTTTATCTTTAGATAAGCCTAATGAGTTACCAGAGGTTAGAGTGATACCTCTTACTCATGCCTATTCATCTGATTTGGCTCCGATCATGCAGAATATCATTAGAGTGAGTAAGCCTGCTAAAGTATCAAGTTCTCAATTTAATATTTCGAGCAAATTTGATATAGAGAACTCTGGTATTGTTTTAAGTGATGATCGCACTAATCAGTTAATAGTTATTTCTGATAAGTTAACAAATAGTTATATAGAGAAACTAGTTAAAGCAATTGATGTCAAGTCAAACTTTAAAGATTCTGTATTTATAAATAAATTAAAAAATGCTAATGTCAATACTATTATTAATATTATAAATGGTATTTCGTCTGGGAGATAAATTATATGTTAGAGTCTTGTCCTATTACCTTAACCGAAGCAGCTATTGATCATTTGCGTGGTATCTTGGATGATCAGAGTGATTTTAATTTAAGGTTGCGTGTTTATGTATCTGGTGGTGGTTGTTCTGGTTTGCAGTATGGTATGGCATTAGATACTGAGTTAGATCCTGATGATAGTGTATTTGAGTATAGTGGTATTCCTATTGTTTTGGGTGCCATGGATGTAAAGTATTTAAATGGATCTGAAGTTGATTTTGTTGTTGGTGCCATGGGCGGTGGTTTTAAGGTGAACAATCCTAATGCTGTTAAGGCATGTGGTTGTGGATCTTCATTTAGTGTTGAGGATGACGCAGAGGGTCGTACTCTAACGGGCGGTTGTGGTAGTTGTAGTAGATAAAAAATTAATTAATTTTTATTAATTCCCATTGATATTTCAGTGGGAATTTTTTTCGTTTAGATAGGTTCTTTATTTTTATAAAATTAATAATTTTATGGAGTCTTATGTAAAGATGAAGTGTTCTTGTTATATTTTGGAGTTAGAGAGTTCTCAGTGGATAATATCTTTCACTGAGTGTTTCGAGAACAACTTCACATACGGCTATTTTGGCTCATTCTGGGAGGCTGAGGGATATTATAAGGAATATCTATCTAGATCAGGAATTAAGCCCCAGAAAGTCGATTTTGAGGATCCTGAGTGGTTAGATGTGATGTCTAGTGTTCGGGGCCAACCTTTTAAGCAGAAATATTGGGATTTCGAGGATTATAAGGTGATGGCTTGGCGGAATGCGGGCTTTAGATCAAGAAGGTAGGCTTAGTTCAATGGCGAACTAGGTTTATTTTTTTCTTAAAATTATTAATTTTGTTGCTATATGATTGTGCGGAATTTTTCAGATTTTTGACCCCCTATATAGAGGTAATTCTTATATTAATATATTTTATATTAATAAGGAGTTCATTTTTCGAGCATTTCGAGCAATAATAATATGTAAGGAAATTATTATCACAATGCCAGGTTCATTAAGATATCGATTTAAAGGCAGTGAGTTATTAACTGAATATTATTCTCAGGTTTGTCAAGATTTATTTATTTTATCTGTATTGGATGGAAAAAGAGATGGGACCTATTTAGAGATAGGTGCTTATTATCCAGATTTTCTTAATAATACTTATATTTTATCTAGAGATTTTAATTGGTCTGGAATAAGTATTGACATTAATACTGATTTTTCCATTGATTGGGCTATTAAGCGTCCTAAAGATAGATTAATTATTGCAGATGCGCTTACAATGCCTTATCGTGAAATATTAAAAAGTAATTTTGGAGATAATAGAATTATTGATTATTTGCAATTAGATATAGATCCAGCTAGTAAAACTTTAACGGCTATGTTTAATGCATTTCGATCTGGTTTTAAATTTCGAGTAATTACTTTTGAGACAGATTTATATAATGGTAATCCTGTCGCGTGTCATATCAGTAGAGATTTTTTACCTAAATTTGGTTATACTTGTATCGCAAAAGATGTGTTCGCCGGTAAGGATGAGCCTTTTGAGGATTGGTGGGTAGATTTAAATTTAGTAAATAAAGAAGTTGCTTTAGATATTATGAATATTTCGAAAGATATTAAATATCCTAAAGAATTTTTGTTCATAAATTAGAAAGAGAGTGCGATGAATAAGATTGATGTTGTTCTCGGTCTTCAATATGGTGATGAAGGCAAGGGAAAGATTACCAATCAAATGGCAAAGAGTGGCGATTATGATTATGTCATGCGCTACAATGGCGGCAGCAATGCTGGTCATACCATTTATGTTGATGGAAAGAAAGTTGTCACTCATTTAGTGCCTTGTGGAGTATTGCATGGGATCCCGAGTGTAATCGGATCTGGATGTGTACTTAATATAAATAATTTTTTTATAGAATTAGATTATCTTAACGGTCTTGGATATGATACAAGTTTGATTAAGGTGGCATATAATTGTCACATCGTCACAGACGATCATATTGAGGAAGACTCTAAGGATATTACTATTGGAACTACTAGAACTGGTAACGGTCCTTGTTATAGGGATAAGGTTACCCGTGTTGGAAAACGCGCGGAAGATTTTAAAGAATTAAGTCAATTTATAATTGATGTTTCG
>JACCED011224237.1_pt1 | contig 11023 bp, 10 predicted proteins | sample 7455021 | NCBI WGS metagenome assembly JACCED01 (sample SAMN15323456, study PRJNA562643) | freshwater metagenome | isolation source: river surface water | place: USA:Blue River Watershed | collected 2017-08-19 | reverse complement strand
GAAGGTTCGCGCTTCGAGCCGCTCGTGGTACCGGCGTGAAGCGCATTGCAACCAACCACATCATGCCCGAGAACTTGATCAAATACTCGTTGCTCCCCAAATTTTTACACAAGGCCGCAATGCGAATCACGTGGGCAGATGCTGGTCGTATTTTGAAGAAGATGGATGCCCTGACAACACCTACCCGCAGAGCGGCTCAGCTCCTGGAAGAAGCGGCTGGGGTCACTGGTGTTCTGGCAATTAGTTGCGGAATCGATGCAGCTCGATTCGCGAATGAAACACCGGTGAACAATAAAGAACCAAGGTTCTTGTTCCTGGGTCGCCTCGATGACGAGAAACGAATTCACATCCTGCTCCAGGCGGTTGCGATGCTAACTGAGCACCCAAATGTGATCGTCGAACTTGTTGGAGATGGCGGTGAAAGAGAAAACTTGGCGGAACTCGCTAGGAAACTTGGTATCGCTGACCGCGTCATTTTCACTGGGCACATATCTGATCAAGAGCTACCCAAGGCATATGAGCGTTGCACTGCATTTGTGATGCCTTCAATCGCCGAGTTGCAATCCATCGCAACCATGGAGGCTATGGCATCAGGCAGACCAGTAATTGGCGCGGATGCTATGGCACTGCCACACCTGGTTCACGATGGCGACAACGGCTACCTTTTTCCGGCCGACGATGCTGAAGCGCTTGCCGATCGACTGCGCAGAATTCTGAACGCCGATCAACAGGAACTAAATCGCCTAAGCGAAAACAGCCTGCACTTGATTCAGTCACACGACATCGAGCGCACCATCAAGATTTTCGAAGATCTATATGTCGGTATTCGCAACGAGAGCTCGACCACCGACGATAACTCACCTGCGTATATGGAACCAATCGGAAAGCTAAACGAGGCAATAAGTGCTCGTTTAGATAGCTGGCGACACAGCGCAGTTGAGCTCGGGAAACGTGCCGAAGACATTTCTCAAGAGGCCATCGAGAAACTCAATGAGGTCAGCGAAGAAGTCCGTGAGCAACTCACGGAATTCGAAGATGACATCAAAGAGCAGATCAATGAGGCCGCCAAACGAATCAAACGCAGGCGTAAATAGTTAGACTTAGCCCTGTCGCATGGGGCGTTAGCTCAGCCGGTTAGAGCAGCGGACTCATAATCCGTCGGTCGCGGGTTCAAGTCCCGCACGCCCCACCAGCGATCATTTTCTAGCCCAGGCTGGAACCGTTCTTAGGATCTGAATTGCTGGACTTTTCCCTATCGATAATCGAGTCGATCGGACTTTTCGGCGCAGCACTATTGATCGCTCTTGAAGTGATTGTGATGCCAATCCCATCGGAGTTGGTGCTTTTACTAACCGGAGTCAACGTCGGTCAGGGAAACTTTCCATTTTTCGCCGCTATTTTGGCCACAACTGCCGGCTCACTGCTTGGGGCTGCGGCTCTCTATCTGATTGGCTGGTGGGTCAGCGAGGAGCGAATCAGGTCTCTGGTTGAACGTTATGGCAAGTATCTGGGTTTCTACCTCAAAGACTTTGACAAAGCTGCCGATTTTTTTGATCGCCACGGTGTTCAGATCGTGCTTTTCGGAAGATTAATTCCAGTCGTCAGGAGCTTGGTCAGCATTCCTGCCGGCCTCACCAGAATGAATCCTTATAAGTTCTTTGGTTTCACCGCTATCGGTAGCTTGATTTGGAACACGGCCTGGATTACCGCAGGATTTGTTCTTGGTGAGAACTGGGAGATTGCAGATCAATTTTCGTCAGTAGTTGATTACATCGTCTACGCAGTAATCGCCTACATCGCTATTCATTTGATCATTAGATTCGTCAAGGCACGAAGGTCAAAGCCCTAGGGCTTTTTCGAGAGGTAGCAGCTTGGGCACAGCGATTCATATGTGACCTGATCGCCGTCAATCGCCACCTGTTCACCGTCAAAGGTAAACTCACCATTCACTAATCTGGCGTTGAACATCGCCTTACGTCCACAACGACAAATGGTCTTAAGTTCCTCCAGTGAATGTGCAATCTCGAGAAGGCGCATAGATCCTGGAAATGCGTTGGTTCTAAAGTCCGTACGAATTCCATACGCGAGCACAGGGATGCCGTCCAGAACTGCTATTTCAAGGCACTGATCAACCTGAGGTCGGGTGAGAAACTGCGCTTCATCAATTAGCAAGCAGGCAATCTCATTCCCGGTCGCGGTCATGAAATCTTGGATGTGTTTGGCCAGCAGGTCCCTAAGGTTTGCGGTCGGCTCGACTAAGAAGTCCACCCGTCTGGTTACCCCGAGCCGAGAAACAATATTTCTGTCGCCCTTTGAATCGATTGCAGGCTTTGCCAAAAGAACGTGTTGAGAGCGCTCTTCATAATTAAAGGCTGCCTGCAGCAGGGCGGTGCTCTTTCCGGAGTTCATCGCCCCGTAGCGGAAATATAGTTTGCTCATCGCTAGAAATCCTAGGAGAGATGCCGCCGTTTGTTTGACAACTCTCAGGGTTTGGGTTTATCGTTCCTAAACCGGTTCAGAACGTAGGGGAAGACGGATCTGGATCGGAGGAAAGCTGCCAAACGTCGATTTATGGGTGTTTAGCGTACCCGTCGAGGCGATGGGCCAAATCAGAATGATTTTGGCTGAACTTGGCGCGCCCGCAGTTTTCACCGGGCAACCACTTGAGGTAAACACTGTTCAGTTGCGGCTGGCATTTGACATCCAACCCGGAGAGATTCCTGACCTGGTGGTAGATCTTGCGCGACTCAAGACGACGTTTGAGCTCAACAACTATTCGGAGCACCCTGAACGCTACCTACACCATCCGTCATTAGGGATTTGCAGGACTGAATTCGATGAAGCTGGCGAGGTGGTACTCAGAGCCGGCCAGCTAGAACAGTTACTTTTTGAAACCAGAGGGAACCTCTCGGATTTCTCACGAGGCTTTCGACGCCTAACCGGGGTACCATGGCTCGATCTGGTCGAACCATATAGAAAGATCGCCGAGTACGCGATCGCGCTTCCTAGGGCTGTTTAGAGGTTTCTGAAGGCAAGCACGGCGTTGTGACCACCAAAGCCAAAGCTGTTGCTGATCGCTACCGCATCAGGTCGGGAAAGCCTGGTAGGAGTGCGAGGAACGTTTAGGTCAATGGCTGGATCTTGATTGTCAAGATTGATAGTTGGGGGAGCGGTTTGCTCTTTTAGGGCCAGGATGGTGAAGATTGCTTCAATTGCGCCAGCACCACCTAGCAGATGACCAGTTGCTGATTTCGTTGCGGCTACCACAAGGTTCTGGGTGTGATCTCCAAATACTCGCTTGATTGCGGTGTATTCAGCGATGTCGCCCACTGGCGTGGATGTGGCGTGAGCATTAACGTGCTCGACATCCTTGATGTCCGCTCCAGCTTGAGCAAGTGCAGCAAGAACCGCGCGAGCAGCTCCTGAACCCTCAGGGTCTGGGGCAGTGATGTGGTAGGCGTCGGATGTGACGCTGCCACCTACTATTTCACAGTAAATCTTTGCACCTCTTGCTTGCGCTGACTCAAGGGTCTCAAGCACAAGAGCACCGGCACCTTCACCCATCACGAAGCCATCGCGGTCTGTGTCATATGGGCGTGATGCCTTGGTTGGGTCATCGTTGCGCTTAGAAAGCGCGTGCATAGCGGCAAACGCCGCGATTGGCATCGGGTGAATGGCGGCCTCTGCGCCACCTGCGACTACAACATCAGCTTCGCCAAGTTGAATACGGTGGAAGGCATTGGCAATCGATTCGTTTCCTGATGCACAAGCCGAGACCGCTGTTCTAACGCCAGCTCGAGCCCCCAGGTCCATGCCAATTGCAGCGGCTGGGCCATTCGGCATCAGCATCGGTACAGTCATCGGCAAGACTCTTCTAGGTCCACGTTCGCGCAGAGTGTCATAGGCATCCAGAAGTGTCCACACACCACCGATACCAGTGGCAAAATCAACCGCTAGACGTTCTGGTTCGACCGCAGGGGATCCCGCATCTTCCCAAGCCTGGCGGGCTGAAATGAGAGCAAACTGGCTGGATGGGTCAAGACGCTTTGCTTCTTGCGGTGTTAGTACTTCGGTTGCTGCCACCTTGGCTTGGCCCGCAAAAGTTACCGGCAGCTCGTGGCGCGCTACCCACTCCTGCTCAAGCGTCGAAATACCAGATTTTCCGGCGAGCAAATTGGCCCAGCTAGACGCGACGTCGCCACCCAGCGGAGTGGTTGCACCGATACCGGTGACGACGACGCGACGCATGCTGTTACTAAGCCTGTGCTGCGGTGATGAAGTTAACCGCGTCAGCAACGGTGATGAGGTTCTTTACTTCCTCGTCTGGAATCTTTACGCCAAACTTGTCCTCAGCGTTTACCACGATGGTCATCATCGAAATTGAGTCGATGTCTAGGTCATCGGTGAAAGACTTGTCCATCTGAACTGCGTCAGTGGCGATACCGGTCTCATCGTTTACAAGTTCTGCAAGTCCTGCTAGGACCTCTGCCTGCGAAAGAGCCATTTTTCTCCTAAGTGTGATTGAGTCGCTTTATTTTACGGCAGTTCTACCACTTGTGCCGCGAAGGCAAGCCCCGCGCCGAAGCCAATTTCGAGTGCGTAACCTCCGCTTTTGACTTTGCCCTCCGAGAGCAGACGGTGCATGGCCAGGGGAATTGACGCGGCCGAAGTGTTTCCGGTGTCGACGATATCGCGCGCTACTACGACCGATTCTGGAAGTTCGAGTTGCTTTGCAAGCTCATCAATGATTCTCATATTCGCCTGGTGAGTCACTAGTGCACTGAGATCGCTAGCTTCGAGACCCGATTCAGCGAGTGCTTGCTTCGCAACTTTTGCCATCTCCCAGACCGCCCAGCGAAATACTGATTGTCCTTCTTGAACCAGTGTTGGCCACTGTGCCTTGCCGTCCCTGAAATCCAAAATTGAGCTGGTCATTCCGACCTTGTCCCAGTTTGCGCCATCGCTACCCCAAACCGAGCGAGAGATTCCCGGGTGGTCGCTTGGGCCCACGATTGCGGCCCCGGCACCATCTCCGAGAAGAAAGCTAATTGAGCGGTCGGTTGGGTCAATAAAGTCTGAAAGCTTCTCCCCGCCAACAACTAAAACAAACTTGCTGGTGCCAGAACGAACCAGTGCATCAGCCTGGGCGATGCCATAGCAGTACCCCGCGCAAGCTGCCGAAATGTCATAGGCGGCTGCCCCGTGTGCACCAACCATCTCTGCCAGTAGTGATGCGCCAGAAGGGGTCTGGTAAGGGAATGTGATGGTGGCAAGAATGACAGTTCCAATTTCACTCGGCTGAATACCTGCTTTAGCTATCGCCTCATTGGCTGCCTCGGCCGCCATGTCAATAAGGGACTGCCCCTTGTCGGCACGCGTTCTTGTGACGATTCCGGTGCGCTGTCTGATCCACTCATCTGAAGAATCAATTGGACCGGCGATGTCATCGTTGGTTACGGTCTGGTGGCCTCGTGAAGCTCCCAGTGCATAGATTCTGGTGAATTGAACTGGCTGAGTTTGAATTAGCTGCTTCATTAGGCTCCGATTTTCTCGACGTCGGCAAAAGTTTTTAGGGCAATCGCAGTTGAATTTGGCATGCCACGCTTGGCAAGCCCGGCTAGCGCGCCAGCTGGCGGAAGTTCAACCAGGGTCGCGGCGAGAGGGTCGATGTTTGCCATGCATAGATCCCAACGGACTGGGTTGGAAACTTGTGAAACCAAGCTGGCTAGAAACTGTGAGCCAGAGGTCACTAATTGTCCATCGACGTTTGACCAAAGCTGGAGAATCGGATCATTGGTTGAAACGCTGCTCGCAGCTTCACCCAGAAGCTCCACTGCAGGCAGCATGAAGTTTGTGTGGAAAGCGCCGGCTACTTTCAGTTCAATAACCCTTGCCTTTGTCGGGGGAGTTGCAACTAGAAGGTCGATTGCCGATTTAGACCCTGCGGCAACAATTTGCCCAGCGCCATTGAAATTAGCCGCAGATAAACCCAATTCTTCCAGGGCTGCTAGCACCTCAGACTCTTCGCCACCCAGCACCGCTGCCATAGAGGTGTGGCTAATTTTTGCAGCATCCGCCATGGCATTTGCTCTAACCGACACCAGGCGCATGGCGTCTTCATCGGTAATAACTCCTGCAATTGCCGCCGCTGCAAATTCACCGACTGAGTGACCAACCACACCATCGAAGTCCGACAGGTTGAGCGCCGTTCTAGCAGCCGCTATTGCGGCCGCCACAATCAAAGGTTGGGCATTTTCCGTGGCTTTAATTTCTTCTTCTGAGCTTTGGGTGCCTAGTAGCACGAGGTCCTTACCCGCTGCCTCGCTAAGCTCCCGGATCTTCGCCTCAAATCCTGGCACCGATTCGAACCAGTTAGTCAAGAATCCTTCTGACTGGGAACCCTGGCCTGGACACATCAAAATTCGCATTATTACAAGCTACCTTTTCAATCCGTATTCGTTGTCATTGATGGCACCTAGTAGCAAAGCTACCTGAAGCACGAATGCCGTACGAGAGTCGGTTGGGTCGGCCGAGATTTCTTCAAATATGCGCTTTAGACGATAGCGAACAGTGTTGGCGTGGACAAAAAGCGTCTTGGCTGTAAGTTCGAGCGATCTTCCGCAATCAAGATAGGAGCGCAGGGTGGAAAGAAGTTCCGGCGAGGTTTTCGCGAGTGGCAAATAGTAAGTTTCAATTAGCGTCTGCCTGGCCAATGAGTCGCCGGCCAGAGCCCGCTCGGGTAGCAGTTCATCTGCTGCCAATGGCCGCTTGTCTGCTCCAACGCTTACTGCCACCGTGTGGGCAGCCAGTGCACTCTTTGCGCTTCTAGGTGCATCGGACACTGTTGCAACCGTCGTGCCTAGGATCAGAGGCCCTTGCCCAAAGAAGGATTCGAGCTGAGCTGCGATGGCTTGGATTGCCTGCTCTGGTTTATCAGAAGCGGTCATCAGGCCAATTACTACTACCTGTCGGCGACCTTGAATTCCGAGCAACAAATCACTGCCGGCCTTGCGGGCTAGCTTTCTCATGCCGTCCGGGTCCGGGCTTGGATTTGCAATCCCCAGAAGAACGGCAACCTGTCCATCGCTTCGCCAGCCAAGTGCTGCGACACGAGAACTAATCTCTTGAGAAGTTTCGCCGGAGATAATGCTGTCTACCACTAAAGCTTCGAGTCGAGCGTCCCAGAGGCCTCGAGCCTCAGCCGCCTTGGCGTAGACATCAGCTGCGCTGAATGCAATGTCTCTCGAATAACGCAGCACCGACTCGGTCAGATCTGGGTGTTCAGCAACAACTCGAGCTTCAACCATTTCCACCACTACCCGAATTAGTTGCAAAGTCTCTTGGAGTGAGATTGATCGAAGCAGTTCCCGCGGGGCATTGCCGAAAACATCCGCCGCTACCCAAGGTTGGCTGGATGGATCCTGATACCACTGGATGAAGCTGGTAATGCCGTTTTGGGCAACCGAGCCAATTGCAGCGCGGCGCGCAGGAGGCATTGACCGATACCAGGGCAGTGTTTCATCTAGGCGACTTAGCGTCGCAGTAGCGAGCTCGCCTGCTATGGACTGCAGCCAGGCGAGGTGCTTAGGCGTCTCCACCGGCCGATCCACTGGTGCCGGCATTCACATCGTGTAGGCGGTATTTATCGATCGCCTGCTGCGGAACCGAGCGATCAATCTTGTCTTTTTCGACAAGCTGCTCGAGGACGCGAACTGCAATCGATGGTCCGTCAATCTTGAAGTGACGACGCGCTGCCGGTCTGGTGTCAGAGAAACCAAAGCCATCAGCGCCAAGAGTTGCATATGAGCCTGGCACCCAAGGTCTGATCATGTCAGGCACAGCGTGCATAAAGTCAGATACTCCGAGCTTTGGGCCCTTGGCATCCGCCAGACGTTGCGCAACATACGAAGTAGGGGCTTCCTCGTTCGGGTAAAGGAACTTACGCTCATCACAGGCCAGGCCGTCGCGACGGAGCTCGCCCCAGCTGGTAACTGACCAGACATCGGCAGAAACCCCCCACTCCAAAAGCAGCTGCTGAGCCTCAAGCGCCCACGGAACCGACACACCGGAGGCCAGAATTTGGGCTTTGTGTCCATCTGAAGGGTTCTTTGAGATCAGGTGCATACCCTTGAGAATGCCGTCAACATCAACGCTCTCAGGTTCAGCAGGCTGAAGCATTGGCTCGTTGTAAACGGTTAGGTAATAAATCACGTTCGGGTCTGGGTGGTTACCGCCATACATGCGCTCCAAGCCCGCCTTAGTGATGTGAGCGATTTCATATCCGTAGGCCGGATCGTATGCCACCACAGCGGCGTTGGTGCTGGCGATCACGAGTGAGTGCCCGTCGGCGTGCTGCAGACCCTCACCTGTCAGGGTGGTTCTTCCAGCGGTGGCTCCAATCATGAAACCACGCGCCATTTGGTCACCGGCTAGCCAAACTTGGTCGGCGGTGCGCTGGAAACCGAACATGGAGTAGAAGACATAGATTGGGATGATTGGCTGTCCGTGGGTGGCGTAGCTGGTGCCGGAAGCTGTAAATGCTGCCATCGAACCCGCTTCGTTGATTCCGGTGTGCAGAATCTGGCCGTTGCTAGCTTCCTTGTAGCTGAGCAGCAGGTCGCGGTCAACCGACATGTACTTTTGCCCATTTGGGTTGTAGATCTTTGCGGTTGGGAAAAAGGCATCCATACCGAAGGTGCGGGCCTCGTCTGGAATGATCATCTGGATTCGCTCACCGGTGCCATCAGCCTTGAGTAGGTCCTTCAGCATTCGAACGAATGCCATTGTGGTCGCAACCTCTTGGTTGCCCGAACCTGCACGTGGAACGGCGTAAGCCTTTTCCTCAGGAAGCGCGAAGTCAACATATTTGCTTCGACGCTCCGGTAGGTAGCCACCTAGTTCACGACGGCGCTCGTGCATGTACTGAATCTCAGGGCTGTCGGCACCTGGGTGGTAGTAAGGCGGCTGATATGGGTCTGCCTCAAGTTGAGCATCCGTGATTGGCACCTTCATGGCGTCGCGGAAGTCCTTTAGGTTCTCCAAAGTCATTTTCTTCATTTGGTGGGTTGCGTTGCGACCCTCGAAGCTCTTGCCAAGGCCGTAACCCTTGATGGTCTTAGCAATGATGACGGTTGGCTGTCCCTTGTGGTTCATGGCAGCTTGGTAAGCGGCAAAGATCTTGTTGTAGTCGTGGCCACCGCGCTTTAGGTCCCAAATCTGGTCGTCGGTGAGGTGTTCAACCAACTTCAAAGCCTTTGGATCGCGAGCGAAGAAGTTCTCTCTAACGAACTTGCCGGATTCCGTTTTGTAAGTCTGATAGTCACCGTCTGGAGTGCGGTTCATTAGATTGACCAAAGCACCTTCAGTGTCATTGGCGAGCAGGCTGTCCCACTCTCGGCCCCAAATCACCTTGATAACGTTCCAACCCGCGCCGCGGAAGAAGGATTCAAGCTCCTGAATGATCTTGCCGTTACCGCGAACTGGTCCGTCTAACCGCTGAAGGTTTGCGTTTACCACGAAGGTTAGGTTGTCGAGACCTTCGTTAGCAGCCAGCTGCAGGGCGCCGCGGCTTTCTACCTCGTCTAGCTCACCATCGCCCAAGAATGCCCAAACGTGCTGGCCTGAAGTGTCCTTGAAACCGCGGCCCTCGAGGAATCGATTGAACTGGGCCTGGTAGATCGCGTTGATTGGGCCAAGACCCATCGAAACCGTTGGGAACTGCCAGAAGTCCGGCATCAGCCTTGGGTGTGGGTAACTTGGAAGTCCGCGGCCAGGCTTTGGACGGGACTTCTCCTGACGGAAGTTATCCATCTCATCGGCGGAGATGCGACCCTCTAGGAAAGCCCTCGAGTATGGGCCAGGGGAAGCGTGACCCTGAACGAAGATCGAGTCAGCGCCCTGTGGGTGGTCGTGTCCCTTGAAGAAGTGGTTGAAACCAACTTCATAAAGCGATGCACTGGACGCGAAGGAAGAAATGTGACCACCGACGGCGATTCCAGGACGCTGCGCGCGGTGCACCATGACGGCGGCGTTCCATCGCATCCATGCTCGATAAGTGCGCTCGATAGCCTCGTCACCGGGGAACTTAGGCTCGTCTTCTGGGCTGATGGTATTGATGTAGTCAGTGGTAGGAACCAAAGGCACGTTTAGCTGCAATTCGTGGCTTCTACGAAGCAGCGACTGCATGATTTCGCGAGCCCTACCGCGGCCGTGACGCTTGGCTACGGCATCGAGTGACTCCAGCCACTCGGCTGTCTCCTGCGGGTCTAGGTCTGACACTGCTGGAACGAACGCATCTTGGTCGTTAAACGACATCAAAGCCTCTTTTCGTGGCTGTTTACCGGTTTGGCCCTTTTAGGGCTCGATAAGTCTATTCGGCTTGGAATGATTTCGGGTGCGTTGTAGGTTTTATTGAGCATCGAAAGGCAGACATGATTACCGTTGGCGACCTGGCACCAGATTTCACCCTTATCAACCAATTCGGCGAAGAGGTCACCCTCTCATCTTTTAGGGCAGTGAAGCCAGTAGTCGTCGTTTTCTACCCGCTGTCTTTCAGTGGCATCTGCACCGGAGAACTTTGCGAACTTCGCGACAACCTAAATCTCTTGGAATCCGATGGCATCGAGCTACTCGCGATCAGTGTCGACTCCAAGTACGTTCAGGCCAAATTTGCAGAATCTGAGGGCTACAAGTTCAGCGTGCTTGCGGATTTTTGGCCTCATGGCGAAGTAGCCGCTAAATACGGTGTGTTCATTGCGGAACGCGGTATCGCGACCCGCGCAACCTTCGTGATAGACATAAACGGGGAGGTCGCAGCCAAGTTTGAGACCAGCCCGGGCGAGCCGAGAAAACTTTCCGACTACAAAAATGCCCTTGAGTTGGTTTAGTGGACAAAAAACCACTAAGCTCTTCTGCGGGCCTTTAGCTCAGTTGGTAGAGCGCCACGCTTACACCGTGGATGTCATCGGTTCGAGCCCGGTAGGGCCCACTCGACCCCCTAGTTAGGCAAACATGGTGGAATTCG
>JACCED011143795.1_pt1 | contig 11030 bp, 9 predicted proteins | sample 7455021 | NCBI WGS metagenome assembly JACCED01 (sample SAMN15323456, study PRJNA562643) | freshwater metagenome | isolation source: river surface water | place: USA:Blue River Watershed | collected 2017-08-19 | reverse complement strand
GTCACGCCGCAAAAGTCAAGAGGCGTTCCCATTTCGCATGTGGGATTATGAAATGGCACGCGAAGGTGCGTTTTACGAATACCCAAGCGCCGCGCATTCACCCATCGCGCAGGCCAAAGCCTCTGCAAAGGGCGCCCCTTTGGTCAGTGTGCTCATGCGCACCATGCCAGGCAGAGCAGGCAAGTTGTACGAGGCCATGGCCAGTGTGGCGCAACAAACGTATGCCCACATGGGTGGCCCCATTGAATTGGTGGTGGTGGAAGACGGTGGTCAAGGCGTAGAGAGCGCCAAAGCCGCCATCGAGGCACTGCGCAGCAGCAGTGCCTTGGCCAAAATTGTGTATGTGCCATTGCCCAAATCGGGCCGGTGCGTTGCTGGCAACAAAGCCCTAGAAGCTGCCACAGGGCAGCTGTGCTGCTTCTTAGATGACGACGATTTGTTTTATGCCGATCACTTAGAAGTGTTGGTCAGTGAATGGCTTAAGCAACCCACTTTGGGCGCGGTTTACTCGCTCAGCTACGAAGTGCGCACGCATGTGCAAAGTGAGGAGCCCTGGGTGTACCAAAACGTGATGCACAGCCTCATTCACCGCCAGCCGTTTCACCGTCCCACGCTGTGGCACCACAATTATTTTCCCATTCAAACCGTTTTGTTCCAAAGAAAGCTGTTTGAAGAAAACGGCGGTTTCGATTTAGATTTGGAAAACTTAGAAGACTGGAATTTGTGGGTGCGCTATTCGTTGAAAAACGACTTCAAACTGGTGCCCAAAGTAACGTCTTTGTACCGTGTGCCCGACCAGCTCGACAAAGCCCTTCAGCGCCAAGCTGTGCTTGACGACTATTACGCCAAAGCCAAAGCCAAACACGACCTGCTTAAGGTGGAGCTGACTTTGCCTGAAGTTCAACAAATTGTAGAAGAGGCCAAGCGTCAAAACCATGTAGCTGGCGTGCCCACATCGTGGCTTAAGCAGTTGGTATTGAACACGCCAGGACTTCGCAATTTGTATCACCCACTGAAAGTGGGCATGTCGGTGTGGCGCCGTATTCGGCGCTAAAGACAGGTGGCGCTGACGCGGAGTTGGTTCGGGCTTTACGCAGAGTTTCTGCCAAACAATTTGCGCAATGGTGCCGTCAGACGCCAAGATTTGGAGCGCTTTAAGGCGTCAATTTCGGCAATCAATTCTTCAACAGATTGTCTGTGATTTTGCAATTGCGACTCAGTCCACGCCAAAGCGTCTTGGGTATTTTGGTTTTGGGTTAACGCTTCGTCACGTTGTACAGCAAGCGCTTTAACTTCTGCATCGTGCTGCGATGCAAGCCACTCTTTTTCTGCATGCAAGCCTGCTTGTTGTATAGCAAAGTTGGCATTAAGTGCATGCATTTCTGCAATGTGTTTTTCGTTTAAAGCTTGTTGCTCGTGTACCAGCTTTGCCAAATGAGCGGCTTCTGTGGCCGGCTGCGCACGCACCACATGCTGGTACACCACACCATCTGCGCATTTCGTTTTTAGCAGGGTCTGTGTGGCTTCGTCCAGTTGGTGCCAGTAATTTTTGAGCTCTGCTTGCGCAGGTTCTACGTGCACGGTGTGCCAATGTTGCCACAACAGACCGCACTCTCTGAGCAACCCTTCGAGGTCTTCACGGCCATAAAACTTGAGGTGCGTGTGGTCTAACAACCCACTCTTTTGGTAAGGAAAACGACCCATCAACAAACTTGCCACCACCGTGAGGTGCGACGCATTGGGCAGGGACATGAGCACACTGCCGCCAGACTTTAAAAACAGAGGCAACTGGTTGAGCAAAGGTCTGGGGTCGCGCAAGTGCTCTAGAACGTCGGCACAAATGATGACGTCAAACTTTTCTCCAGCCAACGCTGCAGCCCAGTGGGGCTCTTCCAAATTGGCTTGAACCGTGCGCTCGCAAAAGGGTGCGCACGTGGCCAAAGTTTCGGTGTCCATTTCTACGCCCGTGACCTTGCAGCCTTTGCTGTGCAAAATACGTGTAACGGTGCCAGGGCCGGTGCCCAGTTCTAGCACGCGATGGCCAGGCTCGACCATGCGGGCCAACACCGCGGCGGCACTGCCACCGTTGGGGTCTATTTCATGAGCGTAGCGATGTTTTATCATTGCACAAACAATAACACGGTATTCAGAATTACAACATGTGGCAACGGCTAATTTCTTGGTTCAACTCTGTGAGCACTGCGCGGCCTTCAGTGCCTGCTCAAACGCGTTTAGAGTTTGACCAGCCACCGCCTCTTGCCATGCCCTTTGATTTGGCAGCTTACCGCCAGTTTATGTGCAATGAGACCTATTTGTATCGCGCGTCTTACATTCAAAAACACGTGGACATTGAAGGCGCCGAGCACTACTCAGAAGCCTTGGCCAAGGGCTCGGTCATTGTAGTCTTTGTGCACCACGGCAGCTGGTTGCTCATGAATGGCGCCTTGCACCATCTGTGCGGTGGCGCACCCATCACGTCCATTGCATCGCGCCGCAATTTGGAGTTTTGTACGCCAGAAGAAAAAGAGTTTTGGTTGGGTGTGCACAAACGTTCTGCCGAAAGTTGCAACGCACCGGTTATTTTTTATACCGACCAAAGCCCTATTGGCTCTGTGCGTTGGCTAAAGCAAGCGCACCATGTACTCACAGTTGCCTTGGACGTGCGCGAGCCTGCTGCCGACAAGCCCGAGCAACAGTTTCAGTTCATGGGGCAAACCATTTACTTGCAAACTGGCCCTGCCAAATTGGCGCAACTCACGGGCGCTCAGGTGGTACCCGCCGCCATTGAATACAACGCTCAATCACAGCGACATTTGCTCACCTTGTATCCTGCTATTGATCCCAGCCTGTGCGCGCCAGAAGTGCTAACGCAAACCGCATTGAACTGTATTGGCCCGCATGTCATGCGTGCGCCAGAACAGCAGTTTTACGATTTGTTGGGCGCATTGCAAACGCCGCAGAAGGCGACCTGAAAATTATTGCCAACGGTGAGGCAATTGCACAAAGCCTTGGTGCACACCTGGCTGCGTTACTGCCACGGTTGCCGCTTGCAGCACCACGTCGTATACATGCAGTGCACGCTCATCAAACAAATAAGCGCCTACTGAAAAACGCCCTTTCATGAGAGGCAATTTTTCAAACACCACAGTGGCTTGCCCGCGGCCTTTCGCATCGCGCTCTATTTGCACACCGTCAAACAAGGTGTAGGCACTGGTAAAAATTTGACCATCGGGCAACGCAAAGCCGGTGGCAAACGTAGGGCAAGGCTGCTTGGGGTCTGATTCAAACTTCACGGTAATGTGCACATCGCTTTGCAAACTGACTGCTTGCAACTCACGGCCCGATACACCGTCTACAGTCACATCGATACCTGTAATGCGCGTCAGTCCTGAAGCTGCAGGCGCAATGTCAAATGGCTCAATATTCAAAGCAGAACCAAGCGCTTCAACAACATCATCATCAGCTGGCGCAACTGCTAATTTGGTAGCCGCCGAAGTTGCACTCCTCAGCGCACCATCGCCACCTTCTGCCCGCAAGCTATCGGTGTACGCAGCTACCACCTCAGAGGCGGGGCCGACCATTTGCACTTGCCCATGATCGAGCCACACTGCGCGGTCGCAAAACGACTCAACTTGGTACATGGAGTGCGAGCAAAATAGTACCGTGGTGCCTTGCGCTTTAAGTTGCATGATGCGCTCAAACGACTTTTTGGCAAACGCACCATCGCCCACACTCAGGGCTTCGTCAATGACCAAAATATCGGGGTTGGCGCTGGTGGCAATAGAAAAAGCCAAACGAACGTACATGCCGCTGGAGTAGGTTTTGACTGGCTGACCAATGAACTCGCGAATGCCAGAGAATTCCACAATGCTCTCGTACAAAGCGTCCGTTTCTGCGCCCGACAAGCCCATTACTGCGGCGGCCAAATAAACATTTTCGCGCCCCGTAAATTCAGGGTTAAAGCCCGCACCCAATTCAAGTAAGGCGCCAATTTTGCCGTTCACCAAGGCAGTGCCGCTGCTAGGGTTTAGCGTGCCGCATACCAATTGAAGCAGTGTCGATTTGCCTGCGCCATTGCGGCCAATCAGGCCCAAGGCTTCACCGCGTTGAACTTTTAAATTGAGCGGTGCCAACGCCACAAATTCATTGGCTTTTGAATCGCCGCCGAGCCGCGCAGTGGGCCATACCGCTTGCCAAAACCGGTCTGACGGTTTGGCAAAACGTTTGTAGGTTTTGCCAACGCCTTCTAATGCAATGACGGGTGCTTCAGAGGACATCTGCAAACCCCTTGCGTGATCTTTCAAACAACCAAGCACCCCCAATTGCCACAGCACAGCCTACTGTAAACAATTGCAAGAGCAACGCAAAATTGGGCCATACGCCCATCAAGCCAATGCTGCGCAAAGCTTCAATGGGAATGGCCAGGGGATTGAAGCTTACCCACACCTGTAAAAAATCGGGCAATACGCTTAAAGGAAAAAACACCGGCGTTAAAAACAGCAGCATACCCATGAACAGGCCCACAATTTCGCCCAGGTCGCGAAAGTAAACACCCAGCGCCGAAAGCGTCCAGCCTAGACCCAATAAAGTGGGCACCAAAGCCAAGAACACCAAAGGCAAAGCCAACCAAGCCGCATGAATGCCTTGGCCAAACAAAACACAACCAGCCAACCAAACGACACAAGACACCAGCACGTGGAAAAAGCTAGACATCAATGCAGACCATGGTAGCACTTGCAAAGGGAACACAACCTTGGTGACCAAGTTGGGCTGATCGGTCATGAGCCTGGGGGCTCGACTTAAAAATTCTGCGGCCCAGTTGAACACCAGCAGGCCTGCAAATAAATTGAGGGCAAAGCTCAAGTTGCCATCGTCAACGCCCGGCCACTTGGCTTTGAATATGTGCCTGAACACAAGGGTGTAGACCACCAACATGGCCATAGGCGTGAGTACAGACCAGCCGACACCCATCACCGAGCCACGGTATCGGCCCAACACTTCACGTCTCGCAAACTGCCAAATCAAATTGCGATGACCCCATGGCCAGGCAAAGTGATACAAAAAATTAGAAGTAAAGCCGGTCATGCTCAATCTGCCGACTTTTCTGCCAGCTGCTTCAGCTTGCCTGTGTCCACTTTCAAATCGTCGCCATCACGGGCCAAAGCGCCTTGCGATTGCAGCACCTGAAAGGCGCGGGTGACGGTTTCTCGGGTGAGGTTGACCATGATGGCAATCTCTTGGTGTGTGGGTGCGTTGGTAATCAGCTCTGGGTTCTTGCCTTCTTTGGACAAGTTTTGCAGCAGTGCGCAAATGCGCTGCAAGGGGCTGATGATGCCCAAAATCTGTCGTTGGTTCGATTGGTCTCGGATGCGCTTGGTCAACCCCGAGGTAATGGCCTCGATGGCTTGGGGCGACGCAAAAATATGATATCGCACATCGCGGGCTGGCACCATTACGACTTGTGACTTCTTGGTGGCAATGATCACCTCGGGGGAGGGTAGACCGTCGAGCACCGAAATTTCGCCGAAGTACTGTCCTTCTTCAATAAAGTGAAGACCTACTTCTCGGCCATCTAGCGTAAAGTCTATGGCTTGCAGCCGGCCTTCAAGCAGAAACATGAGGCTGCTAGAGGGCTTTTCTTTGGCCAAAACCACCTCCCGCTTTGAAAAAGCGTGCGTGCTGGAATAAGCGGCAAGCGCGGCCAAGGCGTCTGCTTGAAACAGTCGCATCAGACTAAATTGCTGCAAAAGCGATGGATGGATGGCCATAGTTTGAACCCCGTATCTTAGGGGGTATTCAGGCCATTGATTCAGTCCAAGGGAGAGTCTTGTTTTGCCAGATTTGTGATCTTGCGCACATGGATTGTTGACCTTTCTTTTTTATACTCTGCTCCAATATTGCGTCTTCATATGAACTTTCAAGCCCAACACTCAACCCTGCCACTAGCACAGCGCGTGCATGCTCGTGTCTGGGTTTCTGCCTTCTTGCTTGTGGTGACGTTTGTTTTGATGGGTTTTGCCAGCATGGCCCGGGCCTCTCAAGTGGTGGGCGAAGTTACGCTCACCATTGGCAAGTCGCACATTGACCGTGCTGCAGGTGCTACCGAACCTCAAAAGGGCGGCTCTGTTCAAGAAGGTGACGTCATTCGCACTACCGACAACGGCCATGTGCACATCCGGTTCATCGATGGCGCCCGTGTCAGTGTGCGTCCCAATTCAGTGTTCCGCATTCACGAATTCAAATACAGCCCAGCCGATCCTGCTGCGTCTGTGGTCCGCCTTAGCCTAGACTCTGGCGAGGCTCGCTCTATTTCCGGTGCAGCAGCCCAAGCCGCCAAAGAGCGTTTTCGTTTGAATACGCCTTTGGTCGCCATTGGCGTCAAGGGCACAGACTTTGTCACACAGGTCTCAAAAGATGTTATTCGCGTCACGGTTAACCAAGGCGCCATTGTCATGGCGCCCTTTGACAGTGGTTGCAAGGCCGATGCGCTTGGTGTTTGCACCACACCGCGCGCCAAAGTGCTTACTGCAGAAATGTTGGGTCAAGCCTTGGTCTACCGTTTGGGCAATTCCGATCCCAGCTTTCAAAATGTAACCAAGCCAGGACAGTCCGACAATTCCAAATTGTTGCATTTAGAACGGCAAGTGCGCGACGCTTCAGAAAAGCCTCTTGCCTCAGACACTGAAGCAAAAAACCCTCTTAGCGCCCTTGGTAGCAACAGACTTGTTTGGGGACGTTGGGCTCGTGACCCTATTGCCAATGACAGCCTGACTGTGCCGTTCCTCGATGCCATGCGTGGCAATGAAGTCACGGTGGGTGATGGCTATTATTTCTTGTTCCGCGAGCCTAGCAACCTCAATGTCTTGCCTACGCTCACCACCAAAACAGACTTCGGCCTTAAATCTTACTCTGCTTACTATCGCAACGAGGCCAACGAATCGGTGCCCGCCAGCGTGTCGTCAGGTAGTTTGTCCATCGATTTTGGTGCCAAAACCTTTGCCACCCAATTGGGCTTAAGTGCCGAAGGGGCAGGTTCACAATTATTTGGACAAACCGGCAACATCAATGCCACCACCGGCATTTTCTTAGGGCGTACTGGCCCAGAGTCGGCGCCAACCAGTAGCTTGGCTGGTGCTATCTCGTTAGATGCGCGCCAAGCTGGCTACCTTTTCAAGTTTCAATCGGGTCGTGGCACTTTTGTCGGCGCCACTGTCTGGGGACGTTAAGCCGATATCATGAAGCTACACGCCCTTCTCAAAAAACCAATGAGGCTCTATGCAGTTGCTTCTTTGGTGGCTGTGTCGCTCATGAGTTTGGCCTCTGCTATTTGGGCGCCCCAAATGCAGCAATGGGAGGAGCGTCTGGCCAGCCGTACATGGTCGCTTGCCAACCCCAATGCCACAGAGCGCCGCGTGGTGGTGGTCGACATTGACGAAAAAAGCACCCAGGCTTTGGGGCCTTGGCCTTGGCCACGTGATCGAGTGGCTACATTGCTTTCTGGCCTTGATGCTTATGGCGTCAACCTCAAAGTGGTCGATGTTTTATTTGATGGTCCATTAGATGCGGCCCAAGACCAAAAGCTGGCTAGTGCACTCAAGGCTGGCGCACCTACGGTCATTTCCCAGCTTTTTGCAATCAATCCTCAAGCGCAACTCAGGTCGGGTGAGTTGGCTGGCGCCATGGGCACTTGCCCAAGCTCCGCCAATCCAAGTTCAGCCAATGTTCAGCAGCCCTTTGGTACCCTTGCATTTGGCTACATGGGCGCCGAATCCATGTTCGCCCAAAGCAGTGCTAGCGTGGGTCACATCACACCCGTCATTGATTCAGATGGCAACATTCGCCGTGTGCCTGCAGTTGTTTGCTTTGAAGGTAAAGCCTATCCAGCGTTGGCTGTGGCTGCTTTGTCCGCTGCCACAGGTGTCCAGCCCATCTGGCGACAAACACAATCGGGTTTATTCGGTGCAAGCAGCGCTCAGTTACTAGACGTAGGTGGTTTGCAGCTGCCATTAGACCATCAAGGTCAGTTGCGCGTTTCATACCAAATGCCTCGCGATGGATTTGTTTCTGTTTCTGCCGTGGACGTGTTGCAAGGCAAGGTGCCGCCCAGCATGCTTAAAGGAGCTTGGGTGTTGGTAGGCTCTACTGCATTTGGCGGAGGCGATGCTGTGCCTACGCCTCAGGGTGGTGCAGTAGGCGGCGTAGAAGTACATGCCCAATTAATGTCGGCTGCACTCGATGCCCGCACACCATTTGTACCTGCATGGGCACCACTTTGGCCCTTGGTCACAGGTTTTGTGGCTTTGGCTTTGTTGGTACTTACTTTGCGTTTAGCAGGCTCCAAGGCTGCATTGGCTATGCCACTGGTTGCATTTTCAGCTTGTGCCATTATCTTTGGCATCCATGCCACTTTGCTGTTGGTTTGGCACCAATGGCTTGGCTGGGGCCAGCCTGCAATCTTCGTTGCACTGTCTGCCTTGGTCCTTACTGCCTCAGAAATGTTGCGTGTTCGTGCCGAACGCGAGCGCCTGTTTGAGAACCTTAGTAGCTACTTGCCCGAGGGGGCTGCTCGTCGCGTTGCCTTCGAAGGTCCGAGTGCCCAAGTAGAAGCCGAAACCCGCGAAGCTACAGTAATGTTGGTCGACTTGCGCAATTTCTCTGCCTATTGCGAAGAGCGCCCCCCAGAAGATGCTGCCATGGTGTTGCACTTGTTTTACAGCACCCTAGACCGCATCGTGACCGAGCATGGTGGTGTTGTAGAGCAAATGGTGGGTGATGGACTTACCGCTGTGTGGAATGGTTCTAGCCCATGCAATCAACACGCTCAAAAAGCCTTGCAAGCAGCCGAGGTTATTTGGAAAGAAGCGGTGGCACAGTTGCCTAAAGTTTCATCAAGAAAAACACCGCCCTTAGACATTGGGATTGGCATTGAAACTGGCCCCGTTATGGTGGGCTCTTTTGGGCCTGCACGTCGCCGTGTCCATACCGTCATGGGTGAGGCTGTCAGTGTGGCATCGCGCTTAGAAAAACTTACTGCCGAGCTTGGCTATCCAGTTCTGGTGGGTCCTCTGGCCAAGGCTCAGTCTGGCTATACCGATGTGCACAAATTGGGCGATTTCATGCTGGCCGGAATGCGTACCCCGCGTACCGTTTATGCCTTGCAAATTGAAATAGATCCATCCCACCTTCATTTGGTGTCTGGCTTAGATGCAGGATTTGCTTCTGAAGTCAGTATGATCGGCTAATCGCCAACCCTTCTTTTTCTTATCATCAAAGCTTTGCAGAGTCGACTGTTTGGCTGCGGAGAGTTTCGCATTAAGCCGCTGCCCTTGTGGGGATTGCTTGCCTGTTTGGCAACGGGTTTAAGCTCGCCCTCTGCATTTGCGCAAAATGTTTGTCCCAATTCTGCCGAATGGCAGCAAGCCAGCCTTTCCCAATTGGCCAATTGGTCAGAGTTTTGCGACGACAATGCATTTTTTCATGCCCACCGTGGCGCTCAATTGCTGGCTCAAGGCCAAATTGAAGCCGCTGCTGTTTCTTTAGAAAAAGCTTTGCTTATCAATCCCGATTTGCCTGGCGCACAACTAGACTACGCCCAAGCCTTGGCCCAAATTGGTTTGCGAGGCTCTGCACGCGCCATTTTGAACGAGGTGCTACAGCGTCCCGATATTCAACCTGGCCTTAAGGCGCAGTTAAGCGCTGTTCAAGCCACGGGCTTGCAGAGTCAAAACATGGTGCCTTCAGAGATGCAATGGCAATGGAACGGCTTGCTGCAATCTACTTATGGCCACGAGAGCAACCTTAACAGTGCCACATATACAGACTCACTTACTTTGTATCTGTCTAATGGGCCTGTTACCTTAGGACTCACAGACAATGCCAAACCTGTGTCTGGGCCTGCTTACAAAACAAATGTAGCTTTGCAAGGTAGCCTAAGGGGCCTGGGCGGACAAGAGCTTTCAGTAAACATGGCGTTGGCCAGCAAAACGGGTGCTGCTAGCGTCAATGGCAATAACAGAACCGCAGAAGGTGCTTTGAAGTACAGCTTGCCCATGTTGGCTGGAAACGCTTCAGGCGTATGGCAAGTAGCTGCAGGCGGGACACAGTTTTGGTTGGGCAACCAAACGGCTTATCAAGACAACGGATTGCAACTTAAGTACGCATGGGATTCATTGGGCGCTAATTGTAAATGGGCGCCTGCGCTGGGGCGTATTGACCAACAATTTCCGCAATCAGAAAGCCTCAATGGCGTGTATACCTATGCACGCATTGATTGGGCTTGCAACAGTGATAAATACCAAGAAACGCATGTAGCGCTGGGTGGTGGGTCAGACAAGGCGCAAGATTTAAGCAGGCCAGGTGGTAATCGTGCACGCAAAGACTTGCTTGTGCGACATGAGCAAATCGTAAGTACAATTTGGTGGCCTTCAGCCTCTGGTCAGTTGTCTCTATGGTTGCGGTATGCCCATAGCCAAGACAAGCTTGCCTACAGCGACCTGTTGGGTGATTTAAAATCTAACACGCATCGCATAGATTTTGGCGTTGGATATTGGGTGCCATTGGTAAAGCAATGGAGTGCAGGATTCAATCTTGAAGCAACATCACAAAGATCCAATAACGCATTGTTTAATTTACGAAATTCCAGTTTTTACGCAGGGTTAAGGTGGGTCAATGACTAAATTGATCAAAAAACACTGAAAAACGCGTTGTTTTTTTGCAAATAAGCGTTTTCATGCCCTTGCGTGTGACTCAAATCACAAAAAACGTAGCTTTAAATCTTCTACAATCACTACACAGCGAATAAATGGGCTTCCACCATTGGTAAACCATTTATTTTTATTTAACTTTTAAAAGGAGATAGTCAATGACAAAGTCTTACACCCAGACTTTCAGGCTTACTACCAGTCTGGTGAGCAAAAAAACAACAGCCCGCATTCCGCAGAGCGCATTGATCCCAGTGCGCTCTGTCGAGTGTGGGCTTTTTGCTTAATCGCTCGCACTCGGTTTCTTTGCAAAGAAATCTAGTTTTTACC
>JACCED010754800.1_pt1 | contig 11037 bp, 8 predicted proteins | sample 7455021 | NCBI WGS metagenome assembly JACCED01 (sample SAMN15323456, study PRJNA562643) | freshwater metagenome | isolation source: river surface water | place: USA:Blue River Watershed | collected 2017-08-19 | reverse complement strand
GCCTATCTGCAGACCATTAGCAACATAGAAACGCACGGACTCGCCGCTGCCATCCCCATGGATCGTTCGGTATTCTTTGGCCTGTTTCTATGGGCCGGCAAATCCTATTTTGGCCTTGCACCATTGCTCAACGAAATTGGCATTCAACTGCCCACCGTACCTTTATTTGAGGTGATGTTTTTGCCCTTTTTACTGCTCATTATTGCCGCTTCTCATTGGATTGAAACACGCTTTCACCAAAGGCCTGCCCTCATCGTCGCCGCATCACTCGGTATCGCAATGACACTTACGCCGCTACCTTGGTTTATTTTCCAGGCGATGCCCGATATCTTCACCCCGGTGGTTTTCCTCTATGCGATGATCTTCTTGTACGCCAAATCCACCACAACAAAATATATTTCAGCCAGCATCATGATCCTTTCCGCATTGATGCATCTGTCGAACCTACCTACACTGTTTCTTTTTTCCTTGGGAATCTTGATCTTTCAATACAAATTCAAATCACACCCCAACCTACCCAATTGGCATTCTAACCGACCCAAACAACTGCTTTTACTGAGTCTTATCCCTTGGACAATCACCTTAATGATGAACCTTTGGGCCGGGAATGGACTCACACCTTCCAAAGGCAGTCATGTTTTTATGATGGGTAAACTCTGCGAAAGTGGCGTTTTAAAGGCTTACCTCGAGGAGACGCCCCTGGAAACGAATCCGCTTGGCGTTACACACCCCGAAATCAAGGTTTTCTACGACCACAAAAACGAACTACCACAACACGCTTGGGACTTTGTTTGGAATGAACAGCCCTTATTAGGTCCTACCGGCGGCTGGCACCACAGCAAAGACTTATACCTTGGCATTTACAGCGCCACGCTCACATCGCCCAAGCTATTGGCTATGCACGTTACCGCAGCTGTAAAATCCACCTTCCAACAAGTGTGTTTGAATCACGCGGGCGATGGACTAGAACCCCTATCCAAAGACGGCGCAGTAGCAGTTGAACTACGAAAACACTTCCCAAAAGATTATCAAGGCATCTTCGTTAATCCATCGCCCCAACAACGAGCTACCCTCAATTTTGGGTGGTTCAATCAGGGATACGATATCGCAGCGGCCCTATTAATATTCTTTGCCATTGTTGTAGTGCTGAAGCACCCACTGCCCTATCAACTTCCGTTGATTGGCATAACCGCCTATTTCGTGCTCTGCAATGCCTTTATCACCGCCAATCTCGCCAATGTGCTATCGAGATTAAATGCCCGAACCTTCTGGCTCATCCCAATGATTTGCGCAGCCATCATCACCGCGGCAATCGTTGATTTCTACAAGCAAAAAAATCAATCTACCCGATAAACCGGATACAAATTGTGGGTGGGCTCATAATGCTCCGTTTGTCGATATACCCAATACAATTGCGCCCAAGCATCTTTGGCAAACACCGGATCGCTGGCCTTTTTTCGCTGCAATGCCGCATAAACATCCGGATGCGCTTTTAACCATGACGCTGCTTTATCCTCAAAAACATAATCGCTATACCCCTCCTTCTGTTGCAAAATGCCATCAAACGCATTCCAAGCAAAGTAAGAATCTGCTGCACGGGGCTCCAAAACTGCAGTCAAAAATCTTTCATTCCCCGGCTTCACAATGGCTACCACATCGCCCGCCCTTACCATCACCTTCATTACCGTATCGCGCGTTTTCACACTGTGATGCAAATAGTGTTTTTCGTAGGGATTTGAAACGGTCTTGTAGTCTGTAATGTAACTCACCCGCAGACTCACCAATGTATCCATAGGAACGTTTCTCAGGGCGATGCCATTGCGTTTTAGCTTCTGAATAACATCGTCATAGGCAAAAGGAATGATGTATGCCTGAGGCACCCGAACACTATCAGTTGGAACATAACGATCATAATACTTCACCGGCTTCTCCCATGGTTTTCGCGTATCATACAACAACCGATCGGCACCCGTAACATCGCTGGGCCTGTATCCAAATTCAAATCCGCGAAACGGGATAAGCACAGAATGCTTCATGTCAAGCGTATGGGCGATGGGCAAATACCGAACTTCTTTGGGATTTACACTGCGCACCAAACCGCGCATCCGTCCTTTTTCAAACTGCGCCCGCAATGAGTCGGACGTGGAAACCTTCAAGAACTGCTCCATGAATGCCAACGTAGCCAACATTCTTTGGGAAAACGGCTTCAACATATGCGTTTCCACCGTGTAACCAATGGTGTTGTGCAACGCCGCAAACCCAGTTGCATATCTTCCACTCTCCCAGAAAGCAAAGAGTCCGCTGTCTGGAACATTTTTGATCGTTTCTACATAGGGTGCAGTGGGCCAATCTGCATTTGTCAGCCCCGCCTTCAATTTCGTTTCTAACCCTTGTAGGTTGGGGACAATCTCCGGCATCAACTTTTCAGGACGGGTATGAAAATAGGTCAATACGTACTGATAATCAGCGCCATTACTGGTGTGATTATCGATAAACAAGTGATACTGTTCGGTTGCCATCAACGATACCAATGCTTTGGCATTGCGTGAGTCCATTTTGATAAAATCCCGGTTGAGATCCAGGTTTTGCGCATTGCCGCGGAAGCCATATTCTATCGGACCGTTTTGATTGGCCCGTGAGTAGGCATTTCGGTTTAGCGTTCCGTCAACATTGTACTGACACACCACATGCAGCTCCAAATAAGGCAAGGTTTGTTGCCAATATTGTCCGAAAAACAACAAATCCCTCACCAAAAACATGGATGCATCGGTGCCTTCGGGTTCTCCTGGGTGAATGTTGTTATTGATCAGAATTTTGACTTTGGGCGATGCTTGAACACCTGGTCCTGCAGCCACACCAGCATCATTTTGTCCGAGACGGTCCATCCGTCCCATCCGTTCTCCCAACAATTTCAATACATAAATATCCTTGCCTGCGTCGCCCAAACCTATGGAAGTTAGGGCACAATAGGCGGGAAAAGCATTGGCCAATTTGCGATACCATGACACACATTCTTGGTAGGAGGCAGTGGCCAAACCTCCCGATTTTTCAAATGGTGTTTGCAGGGAATCGAAAAGGACTTGCATTTCGGGACTCAGGGCTTTGCCCTTCGTCATGCGCGCGCCTTCGGCGCGCTGCATCACCCCACTCAAACCCACGGTGCCAAAAACATCCTTGGCCACCAAAGCATAATCCTTGGCCTCTCCAGAAACAGTTCCTGAAGCTGCCACAGTATTGGTTACCGCACGCCTAGTAGCATTGCGCTGCGCCTGCAAAGAGCCCGCTCCCAACAGCGCCAATACAAACCAAATAATCTGCTTCATCCCCAAATCAACGAATACGATCCATACTGCGCACCATCTCCTCGTCTGCCTTAATCCCCCGATACGCCATACCCGCCGATATCGCCATCAATACAGGCCAAATCAACGGAATACCCAAATGTCCCACATATTCCTCGTGACCCATCTTGAAAATATAAAATCGCGCCAACAACACACACAGCAATAAGCCGCACAACATCAACGCACTCAATACCATGCGCATCTGAAACTTGCGGTTCTTGAACAAGAAAATCGCAATAATACCAACCGCCATCGCCGCCAGTGAAACCACCATCGTCATCAAATCAGCCACATACATCACCGGTTCGCCTGGCGCCGTGCCCGTATAACTATTCCAAAACATCAATACATAGGAACTTGGCTGATTTTGTCCATCAAACCATGCATAAACCGGATCCTGCCAGGCCAATATCAACCCAATGGCAAACAACACAAATAAATAAACTGTTTGGATTCGCTGTATCATAATTCAAACTTACCGAAATTAACGCATACCGCCAACGCAGTGTCTACCAACCAATGCCATTAAACCACCGCGTTCAACACAATTCTGATGGTGGTTCTCTCCATCGGCAAACTCTCCTTCACATAAATCTCGCCCCGGTGATAATCGGTGATGATTCGCTTTGCCAACGACAACCCCAAACCCCAACCCCGCTTTTTCGTGGTGTATCCCGGCTTAAACACCGATTTCATTTGATTGCTTGGAATTCCCTTACCGGTATCAGTTATATCAACCACCGCCTTGTTCTTCAACTGCTTCACCGAGCAAGTCAACCTGCCCTCACCCTCCATCGCATCAATACTGTTCTTGACCAAGTTTTCTATCACCCAATGAAACAAATTCTTGTTCATCGAAACCATCACCGGATGTCCCCAATAACTCAACTCAAACTGCACCCCCTTGCCCGAGCGATTCTTCATGTAGTTCATCGCCTCCAACACCACATCGTTCAAATCCAATTGCTCCAAAATGGGCTCACTACCAATTTTCGAAAAACGCTCCGTTATGATGTTCAATCGATCGATATCCTTCCGCATCTCCACCCCTGCATTCTCTGGCAATTCGCCCATCTCCATCACTTGAACCCATCCCATCAAACTGGAAATGGGCGTACCCAACTGATGCGCCGTCTCCTTCGCCAATCCCACCCACACCTTATTCTGCTCACTGCGCGTAGACGATGAAAATGCCGCATAACTCACAAACATAAACAACGCCACAATGCCCAACACCACATACGGATAATACTGCAACTGCGTAAGTACCGTACTGCTGCCATAGTATACCCGATAATCGGTTTGATCATCCACCGGTACCACAATGGGCTCATTTTCCGTTTTAAAACCCGCCAATTTGCGCTGTAAATAATCAGCATCCGTGCCCACGGTATCCATGTTCACAAACTGAATGATATCGCCCTTCTCATCCACCAAAATCGCAGGAATAGTGGTATTCGACTGAACCACCCGCAACTGAAATCCCAAATCCCCCTCACTGTATGGATCAGACAGTATACTCTCCGCCTCGGCCCACATCTCCATTTTTTTCTTTTCCTCCCCCGCAATTTTCACCACCAACAACTGACTCAAATACAATGTGGTGATACTGATTACAATGGCCAACAACATCAAAATGATGCGAATGAACTTGCGCGATTCATACAAACCATTGACCGTTTTCTTCATCTGAATATACGCAATTTAGACCGATTTTCCTAGTAAATTCCTCCAAAACACCCAGACATCCTTGCTCACTTCATAGTCCCTGGCATAGGCCAAGGCCGCATCCGACTCAAAACCTGTGCCCCTGAACGGCAACGACACATCCAACACACAAGGCTTGATCTTGGGCAATTTCACTTGCAAAACTGCGGGATCGTATCCCACCCAGGTGTATCTACCGAATAAAACCACCCCACAGTATTTGATTAACTGTCGACCGCGCGACATCCAAATCAGCAGAACAAACAACGTCAAAACAATAAGGCTCAAGACGATGTCAAACACCCGCTTATTCCGCAAATGATGCTTTTGGGCCAAATGATAATCTACTTCTAGCGTAAACAACTCACCGGGTTGGTTTTTAGAATCAGAGCCAATGATGGTTTCACTGCGCTCCGGCGCGATTTTTACTTGAACTGGCAAAGCTTGAAAGTCGATCATGTGCGACATAATCTCTGTAGAAGCCACATCCTTGCCACTGAAAATCACCAAATCGGGCTGGTAAATCGCCAATACTTCAGACAACTGTCCCAAATGACCCATATATCCACCGCCTCGCTGGTCCTTTACCGACACCCATCCCATCACTTCGTGATTGACGCGACCCAATTTCAGCAATCGCTCTATGCGCTCACATTCCTCAATACCACCCACCAAAACCACTTTTCTACGTCCGCCATGATCAAACTGAACGCCACCCAATTTCAGCGACTGAGCAATTCCCCTACTCAGGAAGAACGCACCCACTGCCCAGGCAGAACCCAACGCCAAAATCGCCCTGGAAAACTGCCAATCCCTTGGGAAAAAAGCGTACATCGCAAACAAGACCATCGCCCCAACAACCCCTCCGCGAAACAATCTACGCGCTACTGTAATGCGATCGTATCCGCCCGACAACCAAACCATAAAAATGGCCACCAGCGCATACAACGGCACATGCACCCCATAAAATTCTGGCGGATAATACCCCCGCACAAACTTGTGGTATAACTCCCAATATTTGGCAATGCCAACATAACCCGCTACAATCAAACCAAAGTCAACCAAGGGCAGCCAAATTTGCTCGGCCAAACGCGCAAAAAACGCAATCCCCGCACGGAAATAAATGGCCATCTGAATGAAAAATGCAAACCACCCCGCCATGGAACTGCTGTAGTGCTTTTTGGCAAACAACACCATCGCATTGTAAAACACCTTCACATAGTTCGCACTCTTGCGCTTGGTGCTCTCCCCCTTGTAATGGATAATGGTGGTACCGGCAAAATAGACATTCTTATATCCGCCCAAGACGATGCGATAACTCAAATCCACATCCTCGCCGTACATAAAATAATCTTCATCCAACAAACCCACCTTGTCCAAAGCCGAAGCACGCATCATCATAAACGCGCCACTCAACACATCCACCTCATGGGTTTCATGCTCACTCAAATATCCCAAATGGTATCGACCAAAAACCTTTGATTTGGGAAACAACCCACTCAGGCCTGTCATTTTGTATAACGCCACCGCCGGTGAAGGCAGACCGCGCTTACTCTCGGGTAAAAACTTGCCCTTCCCATCAATCATCCTCACGCCCAACGCCCCAACCGAGGCATGTTCGTCCATGTACGATACGCATTTCAACAAACTGTCTTCCTGCAACACGGTATCGGGATTCAACAGCAATACATATTCGCTATTACTTGCCCGAATCGCTTGGTTGTTGGCCCTTGAAAAACCCACATTGTCTTTGTTGGCCAACACCTTCACCCAAGGAAACTTGTCTTGAACCATGGCCACACTGCCATCTACGCTGTTGTTGTCTACAACCCAAACCTCCGCATCAATCGCCTCTACCGCCTTTTCTACCGAGCGCAACGCCTGCTCCAAGAAGTATTTGACGTTGTAATTGACGATAATGACCGAGAGTTTGTGCGACATAGTCTGAATCGAGCAAATTACAACAAATATTCCGTTCGTTGGGCGATGGAGCGACCCAAAGTCACCTCGTCGGCATATTCAATCTCGCCACCCACTGCAATACCACGGGCGATACAGGTAATGGTAACCCCCATTGGCTTCAATTTTTTGGCCAAATAAAACATGGTGGTATCGCCCTCTACGGTCGCACTCAGTGCCATCATCACTTCACCCACCAAACTTTGTTCAACCCTACCCATCAATGAAGCAATGTTCAAATCGTCTGGCCCTACCCCATCCATTGGCGATATTAACCCGCCCAAAACATGGTATTTCCCCTTGAATTGGGCCGTGGATTCTATGGCCATCAAATCACTAAAATCCTCTACCACACAAATCACCTCCTCGCTGCGGTTGGGGTTGACACAAACATGACAACGCTTGTGATCACTCACATTTCCGCAGACCTCACACAGGTGCAATTCGGTCTTCAACTTCAACAAGGCATCGGCCAAATGCGCCACCTCCATTTCTGGACGCTTCAACAAATACATCACCAAACGCAAAGCAGTGCGCTTGCCAATGCCCGGAAACGAAGAAAGGGCTTCAACGGCTTGTTCAACAATGCCCGACGTAAATTGCATAAGTCGCGAAAATACATCAAAACGTGCTACCTTTGCATCGCATGTTTATTGAGGTATTACAAGCAAAAATCCACAACGTCCGCCTAACCCAAACGGAGTTGAATTACACCGGCAGCATCACCATCGATGAAAATCTGATTGATGCAGCAGGCATGATCGCCAACCAAAAGGTGCTCATCGTAAATAACAACAACGGCGAGCGCTTCGAAACCTACATCATCAAAGGGGAAAGAGGCACAGGCATCATCGGTTTGAATGGGGCAGCGGCGCGGAAAGGACAAGTGGGCGATGAACTGATCATCATGACGTTCGTGCAAATGACACCCGAAGAGGCCAAATTGCATCAGCCGACCAACCTGTTCCCCGACAGAAACAACCAAGTCATTTGAAGCTAAACAAGAAAATACTCTCTCAGCTGTTGATGATCCTGCTCGCGGTAGGTGTATTCACAGCCATCGGTTTCAAAATCAACTGGCAGGAAACCGCCAATTCTGTAAAAAACGCCAATATTTATTGGTTACTTGCTGCTACCATTTCCATGCTCACTGCCCATTATTTAAGGGGTTGGCGATGGAATATGCTCACCGAACCCGCCGGATACCCGCTCAACAAAACCCGCGCATTTTACGCAGTCATGATTGGCTATTTGGTCAATGTGGCTACCTCCCGCGGTGGGGAATTTGTGCGATGCGCCATGGCTGCCAAAAGTGAAAAAGCACCAGTACCAACCTTGGTGGGCTCCGTGGTAACAGAGCGTATCATTGATTTGCTGGTTTTGATGTCGCTCTGCCTCCTGTGCCTTGGCATTCAATTTCAAGAATTCTACGGATTTTTCGACCAATACATCATCACACCCGTAGCGAAGTATTACACCCCCATCTCGTTAATTTTATTGAGTGGCATTTGGGGCGTTCGTTACCTGAAAAAACGGCAAGCCCGCAAGCCAAAAACCGATGGCGAACCATCGCTCTTCGAAAAATTCAGCGCCGGCCTTCAATCAGTGCTTCACCTAAAACAGCCCCTAATTTTCATCCTCACCTCATTTTGTATCTGGTTTGGATATTGGTTGAGCGGCTATTGCACACTCAAAAGCATCGATGTTACCCAACACCTTACCTTGGCCAACGCCCTTGGTGTTTTGATATTCTCATCTCTCGGAGTAATTGTCCCCGTTCCAGGCGGCGCCGGCGTTTGGGGTACCGTGGCCTATGGCCTCACACTCATCTATGGCCTCCCAGAATCCCACGCCAATACCTATGGCATTTTCACAGTGGCTTTCAGCAACCTACTCATGATCGTCTTTGGTGCTTTGGCCTACCTCTTGTTTTTCCTCAATACAAAAAATGCCAATGAACTCAAATCATAAAATTTGGACTTGGGAAGAGGCAAAAAACCAAATCACTGCCTTTAAAGCTGCAGGCAAGAAAATGGTGTTTACCAACGGCTGTTTCGACATTTTACATGCAGGACACGTGCACTACCTCGAAGCGGCTTCCATGCTGGGCGATGGCCTTTTGGTTGCCCTGAATACCGATGACAGTGTGCAGCGACTAGAGAAATCTCCCGCACGTCCACTTCAGTCCGAAACCTCCCGCAGTCACGTCATGGCAGCCCTCGGATTTGTTACCGGTGTGGTCCTATTCAACCAAGACACCCCCAAAGAAATCATAGAATTTATCACCCCCCAAATCTTGGTAAAAGGGGCCGATTATGCGATCGAAAATATTGTGGGCGCCGATTGGGTGATCCAACACGGCGGTGAAGTGAAAACCCTGGATTTTTTACCGGGCTATTCCACCACGCAAATCGAGAAAAAAATCCTTGCAGCACACAACCGCTAAGCAGCGTTGAAGGCCCAAATGCACTGAATTTTTGCAATTATCGCAAATACAGCACGAATACCCCTTCTGAGCGATTTCCCACCTAGGTGCAACACGCCATTTTCGTGTCACTGCCTCCATGAAAAAACCTACTTGGAGAGCCGTCCTCTGCCAATGGCTATCGCCCATCCTACTACTAGCTGCCACCGATTCCTGGGCACAATGTGATTTTATAGACCCAAATACAGCCAATAGCGCATTGGGAAATCCCGCACATTTTTCATGGACCGCCGATGGCATGCAAAGTCGGATCCCCATTAGCAGCATCAAGCAAACAGCCAACATTCATCTGCCATGCAGCAACGATACTTGGCAATGGTTTGAAGCTACGATGTATTTAGATTTCAATACCAGCAGCGCCAATTATGTGGACTTACTGTATCGCTTCGACAGCAGTCTCCAAACAGGTTGGGTACTTCGACTGGGCGATGTGGATGATGGCCTCAAACTGATTGAGCGAAAAGCAGGCAAAGAACGCATTGAGTGCGCCGGAGAAACGGGTTATTTCAACAAAACCAAATCCAACATCACCGTGCGTTGGGTAAAACAGCATAACCTGATGCTATTGTTGTACAAAGACAGCAGTTGGGAGCAATACCGAACACTGTGTGCCGCCATCGATACCCTCAATCCAAAAAGCAACCATTGTGGATTATCAATAATTCAAACCGGTAGCGGCGCGGCGGGAAAACACCGTTTCACAACCTTAATCGTGCAACCGCCGCGCCCCGACAAAACCCCGCCCACATTCACATCTCTACAATGGAAATCAACCGCATGGGCCCAGCTAAACTTTTCCGAACCCGTCTTCCTGCAAAACAAAAATCAACTCATCTGTAACTTCCAACAAGCCGATACCTTCTTTCCAATCTCAAGCAAATCTCTGCTGGCCAAATTCCCGCAACAGCCCTGCAACAAAGCACATACCGTCTATGTTCAAAATGCCCAAGACAGCGCCTGCAACATCCAAGCCCTACAACAAAGAAGCCAAATGCTGGAATGTCCAACCCTCATCCAACCCCACCAAATCACCTTCACCGAAATCATGGCCGACCCCAATCCATCGGTAGGACAGCTTCCCGCAGCGCAGTACATCGAACTAAAAAATCACACGGAAACCGCGCTATGGCTCAGTGAACTCACGCTATCAGATGGACAAACAACCACCGCGCTGCCCAAATATCTTATACCACCGCAAGCACGAATTACACTTTGTCATTACGATGATTCATCCCTCTTTAAAGGCATCCCCCACCTCATCCCTTGTAAGTTGCCCTACCTCAACATCGAAACTGAAACCCTTACACTCACAAATTCACAACAACAGATCATTCATCAGTTTACCTACCACAAATACATGCATCAGCCAGGGTATGAAAACGGGGGATATAGTCTGGAACATGCCGATAGTGCTACCCCCTGCAAAGACCTTTTTCTGTGGCATTCCAATACCCACCTAGGTGGAACCCCATCACAACCCAATCACCCACCCAAACCCTTCCCCTCTATCAAACACCCCAACGGCACTCCACCCCAGCCATT
>JACCED010634672.1_pt1 | contig 11038 bp, 4 predicted proteins | sample 7455021 | NCBI WGS metagenome assembly JACCED01 (sample SAMN15323456, study PRJNA562643) | freshwater metagenome | isolation source: river surface water | place: USA:Blue River Watershed | collected 2017-08-19 | reverse complement strand
CCCTCACGGCGCTCACGCCTGTGACGGGCACGGGCGACGCCACCAATGGCTATACCCAGTACACCGCCACATTCACAGCAGCGACCAACAGCACCGCCGATGGCTTTGTGGGCATCCAGAACGGGAAGTTTGCCGATGCCACAGGCAACCTGAACAAGGACACCTATGTGGCGGGCGTAACAGGTGCGGTGCAAGAATCGGACAACGCATTGACGATGCCGGTGAACACGACCAGCAGCGTCGTTGTCTACAACGTGGACGGCAGCGGCCCCAACTACACCAACTCGGGCTGGGACCTGCACGGTGTAGGCGATGTGAACGGTGATGGTCAGGAAGACTTCATGATCACCACCAAAGGGGTTGCGAGCACTTTCCGCGATGCGGGCACAGCGACCCCGTCCAAGTCCTACATCGTGTTCGGGGCCAACGGTCTGAACGTCACGGGCTTGAACCTGAGCACACTCGAGACTGCCGGCAATGGCAAAGGCTTTGTGGTCACGGGGACAGGTACCGCTGGGGGGACGGATGGTAATGGTGGTGCCGACTACAACGGCGATGGCCTGCAGGACATCGTCATGAACAATGACTCTGGCACGTCCTATGTGATTTATGGCAAGACCAACACCACGCCTGTCAATCTGACGGCTGGCCTGGCAGCCACCGATGGATTCACCATCACGCACGCTGGGGGCAATACCCTCTACGCGACCACACTGGGCGACATCAACGGCGATGGCTATACGGACACCTTCGTCCGGTCGAACTTTGGCTATGTGCTTCTGGGCAGCTCCAATATGGGCAACCAGGTCATTCCGACAGCCTCGGGACTGACGGGGTCCTTCAGCAACGGTTTTTACGTGCACAACGGAGTCATGAGTGGCGGCGCATGGTCGATGTGGATCATCCAAGCACCCGTCACGGGTGATTTCAATGGTGATGGCTACACTGACTTTGCAACGCAGGAATATGCGGCCAACAGCACAGGTGGTGCGGTCAACGTGGTGTTTGGTGGTCCTACCAATATCGCCAATCTGGTGGCGGGCGACAGCAACACCAGCGGGCAAATGGGCAAAGCCGGCGTGGGCTTCCAGGTCACCGGATTTGCCCGTGTGGACAACGGGTTGGGCCTGTCGGGCACCAAGACCGGAGACATCAACGGTGATGGACTGGATGACTTGATCCTCAACAACCAGGGCATGTCAGGGACCTTTCTTAATTCCGTGTTCGTGGCGTTTGGCAAGACATCGACGACCTCGGTTTCGACCAACGACCTGGCCTCGGGCACCAGCTCGAACGGCTTCCGGATCTTCAACAGCACCATCAGTGCCTCGTCTCAGGGCTTCGGCGGTGATGTGGATGTGGTGGGCGACTTCAATGGCGACGGCCTGGCTGACCTGTTGGTGTCGATCCGAAACCCCAACACCGGTACTGCGGCGGGCTCTTGGCTCATCTACGGTAAAACCACCGGCACGGCGATTGACTTGACCAGTATGAACACCACCGAAGGCTTCCGCATCGGCTCTGGCACGAACGACCTGACCTACGACCACAATCCAGGCGTAGCTCCTTTCCAGTACAACAATTACGGCTATTCGGTGGCCGCTGCGGGAGACCTCAACGGCGACGGTTTTGCGGACTTGCTGGTATCGGACGTTTACAAGAACCCGCTCAGTGGTGACACGCCCTACAGAGACGCTGGCGTAACCTATGTGGTCTATGGCGGCCAGTTCCCAAGCGGTTCGCCCACGGTGTTCAGCGCAGCGCAGGGCGATGCCCTGGGCACGGCAAGCAACGACACCCTGACGGGCACCAGCGGCAACAACCAGATCGTGGCGGGCGCGGGTGACGACACCCTCACCGGCGGCGGCGGCGCCGACGTGCTGTATGGCGGTGCAGGCAACGACACCTTTGTCATCAATGCCGACAACGTGACGGCTTTTGCCAACACCACCAACACCAGCCAGGGCGTGATGAAGGTGGACGGCGGCACTGGTCTGGATACGCTCAAGCTGGATGGCTCGGGCATGTCGCTGAACCTCAAGACCATCACTGCCGCCGATCTGGCCAGTGTGGAAAACATCGACATCACCGGCTCGGGCAGCAACACCCTGACCCTGTCTGCACTCGATGTTTCTGAACTGGGCGACTACAACCGCTTTAACGTCAACCCCTCGGCCACCGACACCCGCAAGCAGTTGATGATCAGCGGCAGCAGCGACGACGTGCTCGATCTGGGCAGCAACTGGCTCAATGAGTGGGTGCAACCGGCGACCAACAACACCTTCAGCTATGGCGGTAAAACCTACCAGGTTTACAACTCGGTCACGGGCAACCTGCAGCTGCTGATCGATTCGGCGATTCCGCTTGACATGACCATTCCGACGAACAATGGGGGGAGCATCAATTTCTCGACTATCGCTGGCGGAACGAACCATTACCAGGCTGGCACCTACGTGTCGGGGGTAGGCGACGTGAACGGCGATGGCCTGGAAGACTTCGTCATCAATACGCGCAGTGGAGGCAACGATGTCAACCCGTCCAAGAGCTATGTGGTGTTTGGCACAGGCGGCTTGAACATCAATGGCATCAACCTCACATCGCTCGAAACCGCTGGCAACGGCAAGGGTTTCGTGATCAACCACTTGTACAACTACATTCAGTCCCAGGTACTGACCGTCAGTGGCAACCAGGATTACAACGGCGATGGCCTGATGGACATGGTGGTCAACGACGGACGCAACGTCTCGTATGTGGTGCTGGGCAAGACCAACACCAGCCCCGTCAACATGTCTTCCTTCCAGGCCAGCGATGGCTTCACCATCACCGCCCCTTACAACAGCAATGTCGGTACGATCGGCGACTTCAATGGCGATGGCCATGTGGACACCTTGCTCGGCCTTTGGAACGGCAGCAACTGGACCAACAGTTACATCCTGTTCGGTGATGGCACTACGACCAACAAGACCTTCAACGCGATTGGCAACACTAATTCCAATGGCATTTATGTCACCACGGACCGCGATATCTACACCAATGCACCGCCAGTGGTAGTAGGCGATTTCAACGGGGACGGCTACAGCGACTTTGCCACCACCCAGATTTCTGGCGGTGCTTTCAAGTCCAACGTGGTGTTTGGTGGACCGGTCAGTGTGACCACCCTGACCAGCAGTCCAAACCTCAATTCAGTGGGCTTTTCGGTCACGTATGGGGGGGGTGGCACGACCTATTACTCGGCAGGCACCAAATCAGGTGACATCAACGGGGATGGCCTGGACGATTTGATCTACAGCCGCGGTACCACAGGGCAATTTGCCGTGGTCTTTGGCAAGACTACCACCTCAGGCGTGGACCTCAATAGCCTGGGCACCAACGGCTTCAAAATCACCTACAACAACACCGACTTTGGCACGGGCAACGGCGGTATTGACATGGTGGGCGACTTCAACGGCGATGGTCTGAGCGACATGCTGGTCATCATCAGGGACTCTTTGAATTCGTACAACGGAGGGGCCTGGCTGGTGTATGGGCGGACCGCCGGCAGCGATATCAACCTGGCCTCCCTGAACGCCACCGATGGCTTCAAGATTGGTCAAGGTGTAAACGATGGCGACACGGCTGCCACGGCGCCCAGCAGCTTTAACAACCAATATGGCTACTGGGCGGCTGCGGCCGGCGACCTGAACGGCGACGGCTTTGCCGACCTGCTGATCTCGGACTACACCAACAATGCGGCTCCAGGCTCGTACAACACCGGCGCAGTCTATGTGGTCTATGGTGGTCAGTTCCCGACCGGTTCGCCGACGGTGTTCAGCGCCGCAGCGGGCGACAAACTCGGCACAGCGGGCAACGACACCCTGGCGGGCACCAGCGGCGACAACCAGATCGTGGCGGGCGCGGGCGACGACACGATCACTGGTGGCGGCGGTGCAGACGTGCTGTATGGCGGCTCGGGCAACGACACGTTCGTGCTCAATGCCTCCAACGTGAGCGCCTTTGCCGCAACCAGCAGCAGCCAGTCGATCATGCGGGTGGACGGCGGCACCGGTCTGGATGTGCTCAGGCTCGACGGCAGCGGCATCACACTGGACCTGACGGCCATCACGCATGCCGACCTGCGCAGCGTTGAACACTTCGACATCACCGGCTCGGGCAACAACACCCTGCGCCTGTCCATGCGCGATGTGTTCGATTTGGGCAGCAACAACGCCTTCGACGTCAACAATGCCGCGACCGACTCCCGCGTGCAACTGATGATCACCGGCGATGCTGGCGATGCAGTGCAACTGACCGACCTGGGCAGCTGGACCGCTGGCAGCACCTACAGCTACGGCGGCGAGACCTACCGCATTTACAACGCGGGCAACCTGCAACTGCTGATCGACACCGCCATCGTCCCGACCACCTGAGGCGAGTGCGCCTTGTGATGCGGCAGGGCATGCCCAGATGAGATTGCTTCGTCGCTGCGCTCCTCGCGATGACGGTGGGTGTCATTGCGAGCGAAGCGCGGCAATCTCGCAGCGACAACATCCATCTCTGACTTCACCTCCACACCATGAGCGACGTACCCCAACTCCATCCCGAAGCCGAAGCCACCTGGCGGCAGGGAATGGCCGACATGCAGGCCGGGCGGTGGTCAGAGGCTGACGCAGCTTTTGCGCGGCTGCTGGCTCTGCAACCGCAGGCGCATGTGGCCTGGCTGCAGCGGGCGCGTTGTGCGGTGGCGCAGGGGCAGCAGGCGCAGGCGGGCGAGTGGTTTGCGCAGTTTGTGCACTTGCAGCCGCAGGATTTTTCGGGGTGGCTGGAATATGGCAACTGGCTGCGCCGCCAGTCGCGGCCGTTGGATGCGGCGCGGGCCTATGACCGTGCAACCAGCTGCCAGCCGCAGCGCTTTGAGGCGCATCTGTCGCTGGCCCGTGTGCTCGAAGAACTGAACCAGTGGGCGGGCGCAGCGGTGGCTTACCACCGTGCGGTGCAGGTGTGCGGGGCAGATCAGCTGCGCAGCGTGCACTGGCGGATGGCCAACTTCCGGCTGGAACGGGGCGATGTGCCGCGTGCGCTGGAAGCCATGCGCCAGGCGCTGATGGTGGCGCGGCTCGAAGGCGAGGCACTGGACGCGAACGTGCGGTGCGAGATGCAGATCGACCTGGGTGACATGCTGATGCGGCTGGGCATGGCCAGCGAGGCGCACCGCGCTTTTGAGCGCGCCAGCACGAGCGAGCAAGAGGCCACGCTGGCGCGTCTGGCACAGGTGTCGTTTCGCCACAACCTCTGGCGAGAAGCGCAGCAGGTGTGCGAGCGCGCCACGCAGCTGCATCCGGCCAGCGACCCGGCCTGGTGGAACCTGGCCTATGCCTGCGCCGAAAGCTGGAACCTGGGCCAGGCCGAGCAGGCCTTGACCCGCGCTGAGGCGCTGGCCCCGCAGCCCGGCGCCGCCAGCCTGCGGGCCGCACTGGCGGGCCGTCGGGGTGATGTGGACGCGGCCTTGCGTGCCTACACCGCACTGGCCGATCAGGACCCAGGCTATGCGTCGAGCGCGGCCATGAGCAGCCTCTACACCGACCAGCTGAGCGCGAGCGAGGTGCTGGCCTTGCACCGGCGTTTGTTTGCGTCTTTGGGATTGGGGGCAAGGGCTGCCGACAGCTTCAAGCGAAAGCGGCAGGCGGGGCAACCCTTGCGGCTGGGCATTTTGAGCGCCGACATGCACCACCAGCATCCGGTCAACCTGTTCATGCAGCCGGTGCTGGCGCGGCTGGACCGGTCGCGCTTTGAGACCTTCATGTATTACGGTGGCGTGGCCTTTGACAGCGAAACACAGAAGGCCCGACAGCGTGTGCAGCATTGGGTGCAGGTGCTGGGCTGGAGCAACGCGCAGCTGGCCCGGCGCATCGAGGCCGACGGCATCGACCTGGTGCTGGACCTCTCGGGCCACACCACCCACAACCGCATGGCCATGCTGGCCCAGCGGGTGGCGCCGGTGCAGCTGTCGTTTCTGGGCTACCCGCATTCCACCGGGGTGCCCAACATCGACGCCATATTGGCCGACGCGGTGGTGGCGCCGCCCGGCAGCGAGGGGCTGTTCACCGAGCAGGTCATCCGGCTGCCGCACACCGTGTTTTGCTATGCGCCCGATGTGGACTACCCGTACCCGGCTTATGGCGACCAGCATCTGCAGCGGCCACTGACGTTTGGCTCCTTCAACAACGTGCCCAAGCTCACGCCGCACACCCTGCAGTTGTGGGCACGTGTGCTGCAAGCGGTGCCAGGCTCACGCCTGCTGCTCAAAGCCCCGAGCTTGAAAGACGCCAGCGCGATCGCAGCGTTTGGCGAACGCTTGCGTGCTCTGGGTGTGGACTTGCAGCGCGTGGAGTTCCGTGGCCCTACGGGTCTGTCGGACATGATGGCCGAATACGAAGAGGTGGACATCGCGCTGGACCCGGTGCCCTACAACGGCGGCACCACCACGCTGCAGGCGCTGTGGATGGGCGTGCCGGTGGTGGTCAAGGCCGGCCACAACTTCGTCAGCCGCATGGGCGCAAGCTTCATGACCGCCGCAGGCCTGCCCGAGTGGGTGGCGTCTACCGATGACGACTACGTCGCCATTGCCCAACGCATGGCGCAAGACCGTGCAGGCCTGCTCGAACTCAAACGCGGCCTGCGCGAGCGCCTGCTGGCCCGCCCGGGCTGGGACATAGCCCAATACACCCGCGACTTTGAAGCAGCCCTGGAGATCGCCGCGTCGCTGCGCGACTCGCGATGACGGTTCTTTTGTGGTCATGAAATTTCTGCCACATCTCTTGTGGCTGATCATGATCCTCACTGCTTGTGCACCGTGCAGCGCTGGACGCGACCAGATATCCTCCTTTTGGTGGATGTCTGTGCGCGGATTGTTCTTGATCGGAGACGTCTGAATACTTCAGGATTCTGTTTTCTGAAGTTGTTACATGGATCTGGTTTTGCCTTTGACGGTGCTGGGCTTTGTGGGTTTGTGCCTGGCCACCACGGGGCTGTGGCGTCCCATGAGCCTGGGGCGATCGGGCGTTTTTCTGCTCGTGACCTCGCTGTTCACGGCGCTGTTTTATGGTGCCTACCGGCTGGCCGATGGCGATCTGGCCATGGGCGCCATCGCCAAGATGATGGGCGAGGCGAACTACGCTTTCCTGATTGTGTTTCTGCGTTCTCTGCGCAAGACGCTGCCCATTTCTTCCCAGCGCCAAGGGGCTCTGGCGGTGCTCATCGTGTCCCTGGTCCATCTGAGCCTGAACATGACACTCACCGGCCCATGGCAAATGGCGGTGATGTCGTTGCAGGTGCTGGTGCTGATCGGTTGGGTGGGGTTGGAGAGCTGGTGGCTTTGGCATGCGCAGCCGCAGGCGATGCGGCTGCTGCTGGCATTGATGGTCTCGGTCCATTGGCTCTCAGAATTGCTGGGACGCACAGCACTGGGCTGGAGCGCCTGGCAAGGCAATCTGGCCATGCAGGCACCGGGCTGGACGGATGCCATGGTCGATTGGATGTGGGTGACCTTCTTTCTGGGTTTCATGGCCCAGCTGGCGGTGGCTGGCATGGTCGCCCAGGCGCTGCGCCAGGACAAGGATCGGTTGGAGCAGCTGGTAAAGCAGGTCGAGGGCATGCTGCAGGAAAAAGAGTCTCTGCTCATGACGCTTCTGGCATCGAACGCGGCGCGCGACGCCGAGCCGCAGCTGGCCAGCCTGGCACATGAGTTGCGTCAACCCCTGGGGGCCATACAGCTCAATGCGGAGTACCTGGCCAGTGGCCAGCGCTTGAGCCGAGAAGAAGAATCGCAAGTGTTACAGGAAATTTTGCGAGAGAACCACCGCGCGGTGGCGATTGTGCAGGGCTTGCGCAGTCTGTTCACCGACAAGTCGCCACCACAGGCCCGATTGGACCTGGGCGATTTTGTAACGCATTGGGTGGCGCGGCAGGCGCCTGTGCTGGCGCAGCAATTTGGTGTGCGCCTGGGTGTGCGCGCACAAGCCGCTGTACACGTGCAAGCCAGCGCCGTGCAGCTTGAGATGGTGCTGCAGAACCTTGTGAATAATGCCGTGGAGGCCATGGCCTGTGGGCAGGGTGATGCGATCGAGGTGATCTTGCTGGCGCACGGCCATCAGGCGCTGATCGATGTGGTCGACGATGGGCCGGGCCTTGCACCCGAGTTGCACGAGAAGGTGTTTGAAATGAGTTTTTCCACCAAGACCCAGGGCATGGGCCTGGGGCTGTGGCTGAGCCGACGCATTGCGCAAATGCACCGGGGCGATCTGGTGTGCATTGCGCACCCGGCGGGCGCACGCATGCGGCTGAGCCTGCCGCTGGAAGTGGCATGAACGACATCGTCCCACCGGTATATGCCGCGCTGGCCTGCGTTTTTGGGGGCCTGATGCTCGGCAATCTGGCGCAACAGCAATCTCGCATGGGCGCTGTTGGTGCGGGGCTGGCGGCGCTGGCCTGCCTGTGCGTGGCCGCGCTGCCTTTCGTTGGCCGCCCGGGGCTCGTCTTCGGCACCGCCTTGGTGCTGTGCAGCCTGGCCGCGCTGGGGCTGCGTGTGCGCAGCTGGCGCCAGCCGCTGCAGCGGCGGCAGATCACGCTAACCTTTGGCGTGGTCGTGCTCGCCAGCCTCTTGAACATGCTGCTGGTGCTGGGGGGGGCGGCGGTGCAGCTGCGAGTGTCTTACCAGGGGCTGCTGAGCAATGGAATGGTGCTGTATGTGCTGTATGGGCTGTGGCAGCTGCAAAGCCCCAGACGCTCTGTGCAGTTGCGCATGATGTGGGTGGCCTTGCCGGTGATGATGACCTTGTTCTCGTTCTGGACCTGGGTGGTTTACGAGCAACTGTTGCATGGCGGGGTGGTCATGTTCCGAACCAATCTGAACGAGCCCTGGCTGGCCTTCGTGTTGCGCTTGTTTGTGGTGGGGGCGCTGATCCTGGCCCATGTGGGCGCCCAGGGTTACGAGCTCGAGCGTGAGGTGGAGCTGCAAGAGCGAACCAGCAGCGAAAAGCTGCAGGCCGAGTCACTCAACCAGCAACTGCAGCAGCTGCTCAATGAAAAAAACGAGATGCTACAAGCGCTGTCGTTTGCGGCCCGCTCGCAAAACCTGCCGGCCATCATGAGTTCGCTGGCCCACGAGATCAACCAGCCGCTGGGGGCCATCCGGCTCAATGCGGATTACCTGCTCTCCGAAGACGCCCGACTGATCCCGCTGGAGCGGACGCAGCTGCTGCAGCAGCTGGTGGCAGGGAGCATGACCGCCACCCAGGTGGTGCGGGATTTCCGCCGCTTTCTGGAGGCCAACCTCACGCCACATGTGCCGGTGGACCTGTCGCTGCTGGTGACGGACATGGTGCGGGGCTACCAGGCGGAGTTTGGCCGCCAGCAGGTGCAGGTCTCGCTGCAGGACGCCCCGGCGGTCAGCGTACAGGGTGACCCGGTGCAGCTGGAGGCAGCGCTGGTAGGGAGCTTGCTCTACATGCTCCAGCGCGACAGACACTCTCGGCGGCAAATGAAAATCAGCACAGTGCAGATCGGCCGCTTTGTGCATCTGCGCATGCTCGATAACGGCCAGCCCATCACAAATGCACAGTTCGAGCTGGCCCTGGACCGCATGGGACAGGACAGTGCACAACATTTCAGCCAAAGCCTTTGGCTCAGCCGCGCCATCATCGAGCACCACGGTGGCGCCATGAACGTTCACGCAGAAGAAGGGCGTACAGGCATCAGCCTGCAGCTGCCCGTGCTGGAGGAAGCATCATGACGGTCGATACGGAACTTGCAGCAGCGCAGGACACGGTCAAGGCCAGCGAAGCCATCGGCCATGTGTTCATGGTCGAAGACGATCAGGCCATGCGCGAGAGTATGGAACGCGTTTTGAACAGCCAGGGCTACCGGGTTTATGCGTTTGAGAACCCGCTGGATTTTTTGAAGTTCGTCACGCCCATCATGCCCGCCATGGTTTTGCTGGACATGCGCCTGCCAGGCATGACGGGGGTGGAGGTGCAGGCGCGCCTGAGCAAGATGGGCATCGACATGCCGGTGGTGTTTGTGTCGGGCGAGAGCACGGTGCAGCAGGCCGTGACGGCACTGGACAAGGGCGCCCTGCAGTTTCTGGTCAAGCCGGTGAGTCGATCGGATCTGCTTGAAGCCGTGCACAAAGGCATTGCCAGGCATGGCGCAGTGAAGACTGAAAAAGAGCGTCAGCTGGCCCAGCAGGGGCGCTTGGCAAGACTGGCTCCTCGCGAGCGCGAGGTGCTGGAGTTGCTGCTGGCGGGCTTTGGCAACCAGGACATCAGCAAAAAGCTGGGTATTTCGTACGCGACGGCCAAGCAATACAAGGGCAATGTCATGTTGAAGCTCGATGTCCACAGCATGGCTGAACTGATGGAGCTCATGCGTCCACCCCAATGATCCACACCGGGCCTTGGTCGCCAGCCATGCCACCGACTCCACGCACACCTGCCCGGGCACAAAAAGCACCCGATCATCCTCCATTTTGCGGAGGTCTGATTGCGGATTGTTGAATCTGCCATAAGCATGAATACTGCTGAAATTCAGTCCTCCATGCGGCTACTTTCGTGTTTATTCCTCTATTTATCGGTGCGAAACATCCCGGGATTTCACGGACTTTCAAGGATTTTTTTACTAGAAAATTTATATTAAAAAGTTATTCAAATTCTTTTAGGGTACGAAAAAATGGTGCACGACCGGATCTCACCAGAGCCCTCCGATCGCGTGGTTCATTTAACCAATCCGGAAAAAGCAGGGTTTCCGATTTCGCGGGACACCCTGGCGGAACATTTGGCACGTCGGCGCTGCGCGTCAAACCGGGTTGTTGCGTGCCTGCCGTCTGGCTGGTTGGCCTCATCTGCGCAGCAAGCAGCTGCACGCTGCAAGCCCAGACCTTGAGCGAGGTGGTCCAGCAGGCCATGGCCTCCTATCCGGCGCTCGCTTCCGCGATGGCCAAGGCTCAGGCGGCCCGGGCAGACATTGCCCGAGCACGCAGCGCGCACTACCCGCAGATCAGCGTGGG
>JACCED012031057.1_pt1 | contig 11039 bp, 6 predicted proteins | sample 7455021 | NCBI WGS metagenome assembly JACCED01 (sample SAMN15323456, study PRJNA562643) | freshwater metagenome | isolation source: river surface water | place: USA:Blue River Watershed | collected 2017-08-19 | reverse complement strand
CTCCCAATCCTTCTTTTTTTATTATTTTTTTCCAATCATTCCAGAAATTTTTGTTAAATTTTTTATTTTTTACATACTCTGTATCTACATATTTTGCATATATCGTCGCATATTCTTCCGTTTCTTTTCCCATTTGTATTTTATTACCTTTTACTATTAATGGTATATTATGTGGCTTATATTCGTCGGGAAACATTGGGCCATTATGTACTAATTTATTCCATCTTTTTTTGTTATTTTTCCCTCCCGTTTGTATCAATTCAATTTCTTTAAACAAAGTAAATTGTTGTTGTAAAAAAAAATTTGTTAATTTATCCATATATTTATCTCATAAATTATTCCTATTTTTAAAAATTGAAATTTTTTTATTATATTTAAATTTTATTATATACCATCTTAATTACTATTATCATTTTTTGACCGTTATCATGGATTCTAATAAGGATCCAAAACACGCTCTTATTAATCAGAATGATAACGATGAACAAAATGACAATATTTTTATAGGTGGTACTAGTAATGGTAACGGTACTGGCACATCTAGAGATAATGTCGATAAAGAAGTGGAGGAAATTTCTGAAAATGTACGAAATTTTAACTTTGGTGAAGTTAAGCAGAAGAAACGTGATCTTTGCAAGTTTTTTCGGTCAAAAACAGGTTGCAAAAATGGTTCTAAATGCCCATTTATTCATGATGATTTGAATTGGCGCGAACAATCAAAAGAAGAATTGAAACCATCAGAAATTATTGCACGTGATGTAAAAGTAGCAATTCTGAATGGCTCATTAAATGATATCTTTTATAAAATGCTAACTGATCCTGTTGAATACAAAAAATATTACAGTGAATTAGTTATGCAATTTCGCGGTATTGCGATTTGGAAATTAAATAAGAAATCTATTAAACGCGATTTATTTGAATTAATTACTACTAATCCAATCGAATTATCAGATGATATTTATCTCGAATATGGTTATCTTCCTTTTTGCCTCCATTTTGTTTTCAAAGGTATGGCATGGAAAGTATTCGATGGTGCCTGTGATGTTTTCGGCGACAAAGAAATTGAAGGATGCATTGATGAAGTAATTGATATCGTATCCACTATTTATTCAGGATACGATTACAATAATATTATCAGAGAAATGGTTAATTTTGTGCATCCATCTAGCCAAGAAACTATTCTTCATGTCGCAACTTATTATCTGTGCGACAAAATTTTAGCACATATCAAATCAAATCTCGGCGATTTGAAATATTTTGAACTCCGTAAAGAATATTCTGTTGAAGAACTAAATGAAATGAAAGAAGATGACCCAATGGAATATGATAATATGATTAATGAGGAATTTAATAAATTAGTTGCAGAAAAGAATAAAGAAAACCAAAATGTGAAAGAAATTTACGAATTTCGTAAAAATAATCAAGATGTCATGAAGGATAAGTATAAAGCAAAATTAACAAAGGCATTGTCCAATGTTAAATTTTCTAAGAATCCTACTGAAAAAGAACAACATGTTAAAAGCGTATATAAACATAACGTAGAATCAATTGAAATTAAATTAAAATCAATTTATAATGAATTATATCCAATCATTATGAAAAAGGTTAGCAAATTTGCTAATACAGATATCACGCATCTTGTAGATAAGTTATTTAATTCTGAATTAAATCTGCTCCTGAAATCTTCAAACAGATTTGGTACACCAATTGATATGTTAGCATTAACTAAATTGATTGATCTGATTAAGAATCAATTTAGTAATAATATGGAAGAAAAACTAAATTTAGTTCTCGCTAAATTCCCAATTGATCTGTTCATTCCTGACAGAGCTAATGAAGAATTTAGAAAAAATAATTTAAGTCAATTGGTATGGAAATTTATTATTAACACAATTTCTTCTGATAATCCATTATCATATTGCCCACCTTTACTCCTTGATCTTCTAATGAATGAACCAAATCTTGGTAAAAAAGAAGCATATATTGGTGAATATGTTAAGGTAATGAAGACTATCAAACTCTCTATTGGTAATCAACAATTTAATCTTATTATTGATATTATTACAAGTGCTAAACTTGATACTAAAATCATTAACCGTATCTGAAATTATAAAATTCTTTTATTTACAAGAAAAAAAATTATAAAAATTCTTTTAAATATAATTCAGATATTTTTAACAATTTATTTTGTTCTTCTTTACTTTTTTTATCCCAATGTGCTACATTTCTTGCTACCGCATATATTTTCTTTAACATTTCTCTATTTCTACTTATAAATCTATAATATAATGCATCCCATACCTCCGTCCATTCATACTCCTCCTTTCCTAATTTTATCTTTTCCCCTTCTTTCTCTTTATAATCACTCATCTTTAATATATAATTTGATGAACTAAAATATGGCCTCGTCATCATTAATCCTCCATCTGCATATTGTGTCATACCATAAATATTAGGTACCATAACCCATTGATATGCATCTATAGTTAACATAAACCATTTAAAAACATCATCAGGATCAATTTCACATATTAACATAAAATTACCCATTACCATTAATCTTTCTATATGATGTAAATAACCAATATTATATAATTTTTTTATTGTATTATCTATAATAGGTATTTTAGTAGTCCCTTCCCAAAAATGCTTTGTTAATTTTCTTTTATGATTTAATTTATTTGTTCCAAATTGTTTATCATAATAAAATTCATAAAAATATCTCATTGTACTCTTCCATCCAATTAATTGTCTTACAAATCCTTCATATGAATTTAATTTAATTTTATGCTCTAATGGCCTAATCTTTTCTAATACTTCTTCATCTGTTAATAATCCTATATTTAATAATGGTGATAATACTGAGTGAAATCCAAATTTAATATTTTTACCTATTGCATCTTCATAATCACCAAATAATTTAAATCTATGTTTAATAAAATCATCTAACCATTCATGGGCACCTTCATGATCAATAGGATAAAAAAAGTTATCTAAACTTCCAAAATTTTTAGAGAAATGTTTTTCAACATATTTTTTTGCTTCAATAATATATTTATTATTTTCATCTTTTGGATTAAATACTTCTTTTTGATTTTTAGGATATGGTAATCTATTTTCTTGATCATATGATAATTTTTTAAATGGTACCATAATTTGTAATCTTTCTCTTTGCCATCTATAGAATTGTGAATCATGAATAAATTTTTTATCTTTATTTTTTGAATGAAATTCCTCTAAATCTTCATATGTTGTTATAAATTCTGGTGTTTCATACATTTCTAATTCTTTATTATTCTTTTTACATATACTTTTTAATAACTTTATAATATCATGATCAACAGGATCATAACAAATTATATCAGATTTTATACTTTTATAAAATTTATCTGCATCAGAAAAATCAATATAATTTAATTTGTATTTATCTGCATATTTTTTCATAGATGCTCTATGTAATACTAATTTTAATTTATGTGTATCATATTTAGTAAAATATACAGGATCTTCTATTATATACTTTTTATATGATTTATATTCTTGGTTATTTAATATATCATTTTGATTAAATAAATGTACAGGATATATTATAACTATTTTAGACATATAATATAAAAATTGATTTTTTTAAATATAATTATTAATTTTAATTATAATTAAAAATGGAAAATATTAATATTACCGATTCTACAGTTTATAAATTAGGATTTCATAAAGAATCATATGTACTAATTTATCTTGAACTATTAAATGATTCAATTACTAATATTAATAGATCATCTGTTATTAATAAAAAATATGCAAAGCATAGATGTGATAAAGCATTAGTTAAAAAAATTATTAATGTTAAATCTAATAAAGAATATGAAACTGCAATTTCATTATATGATAATAATTTTAAATATCATTTAGGTAAAATTATTGTTACCGATTTTGATTCAAATTTAGAAAATGTTTGTTCAACTGGTATACACTTTTTTTTGGATAAAGAACGCGCATTATTATATAATAATCCATATACTTATAATAATGATGAATATAAAACATGGCATGATAATGGTGCATTTATGACAATTGGTAAATATGTTAAAGGAATGAAAAATGGTAAATTTAAAAATTGGGATTGTAATAACAATTTAATATATGAAGCTAATTTTATAAATGATAAAATTGATGGTGAATTTAAAGAATGGTATTCAAACAATAAATTATTAGTAATCGCTAATTATGATAATGGAATATTATTAGATTTAAAAACCTTTGATAAAAATGGTAAAGTAATATTTGATTCAAAATTTGATAAAAAAGAAAATATTCTTATTGATTGGCACTCTAATGGTATAATTAAATGTCTCGGTAAAAGAAAAAATAAATATAAAATAGGATTATATCAAGAATGGTATGAAAATGGACAATTAAAATTAGAAATAAATTATTCAGATGATAAATATTATGATGAAGAATATTTAAAAATGAATGGTGAAATAATTGATGGTGAAGTAAAAGAATGGTATGAAGATGGTTCGAAAAGATCATATTGTAAATTTAAACATGGAGAAAAAGATGGAGTATGTTTAGAATGGGATGAAAATGGAAATGTAACAGTTCAGTATGAGTATAAAGATGGTGAAATGTTTAATCTAGAACAAAAGTATTATGAAAATGAAATAGATACAATAATGTTTATTCCAAGTTAATAAAATAAATAAAATTAATTTAATATAAATTGAAAATTTAATATTTTTTAATACAAAGAGATATTAAAATATAAAGTATAAGTTGGTAAAATGAAGATGTTTGCAACAAAGTATCCTTTACTTTCCAAATCATTTGATTTGATTAAAGAATATAAAAATACTGAAGAGTTTATGCTAAATATTAATTGTATTAATGATAATACATGTAATACTATTTTTGTTACTGATTATGAAATTACATCTAAAATTACTCAAGTAAATTTAGGAGATAATACACCAATAACAAAAACTACAAATACATATACATATAGATATATATATGCATCATATGTATATTATATTACAAATTATGTATTAACATTTTTAAATCATGCTCAAATGTATACATATGGTGAATATATGTTACCTGCTGAGAATGTATTAGAATTGGTAGATGAAATTAATACATTAATTGATATGGTGTATCATGAAATTAATTTCAATGATCCATTAAATATAGTAAAATTAATATTAAAAGAAATTATGACAGATAAGTTTAATGAAGAAGAATATAAATTTTTATTTGAGATAAATAACAATAATTTAAAGTATATAATGGAACATAACTCGGAGAAGATAAGTAATACTCCGAGTTCGCAAGACCGTTTTCGTAATCAACATGAATTAAGCGAAAACGGTGTAAATGAAAACATTTTTAAAATTATAGAACATGATGAGAAAATAGTAAATAAAATAGAAAAAGAGGATATAGAAAATCAGAATGAAAATAAGGAAGTAAAAGAAGAACAAATAGAAGAAATAGAAAAAATGGTAAAACAAGTTGAAGAAAAATTAGAGAAAATAGAAAATTCTGAAGAAAAATATGTATTTAATAATAGTAGTGATGATGAATATAGTGAGAATGAAAGTAATTCAGATACAGATAATAGTTTTCAAAACATGCAAATTGCACTAAATAGGGCGATAAGCATAGATAAGTTGAATGAATTAATTAGTAAGAAATTAAGTTAAGTATCAATATGAAAATACAATTATTTTATTTTATAAATATATCATACTTTATAAAATATAAAGAAATTTTAATAAATATAGTAGTAAGAGGTAAAATTGAAAATTAATTAATTTGGGAATGAGTTTGGGAAGTATAAGCAAAAAAAAATTTAAAAAGATGTATTTTCTGCCATTAGTATATTATTGGGTGGAGGAATCCAATATATACGATAAAGTTAAAAATGAACTAGAAAATAATTTAAAAAGTAGCAGAAGGGTGTTTTATAATAAAATTAAAAGGGAAAAAGAGGAACAAATGGAGGATAATAAACCAAATACTAATGTAAAGGTTATTGAAGAAAGAAGTAATGATATGAAAACGAAAGATAATGGGATATATTTAATAGAAAAAACTATAGAATACGAAGAATACAAAAGTATGTTAATAAGATTAATATTAATGAAATATGCGCACGAGAAACCTAATTGTAGAGGAAGTGAATTAATGAAAGATATAATGGATAAATGGTTAAATAATAAAGATTTAACAAACAAATATAAAAATACGATGTATGAGAGAACGATAGATAATATAACAAAATATGAAGAAGAAATTAACAATATTGAAGAAATTTTAATGATGGTTAGTTTGCAAATATTAGAAAATTATTATGATAAATTTAATTTATAAAAATTTTTAGTGAAAAATTTATTATATTAATATATGGGTAATATAATAAGTAACATTGAAGGAGATTTAATAGTTAAAAAAGAAGATGGTACTGTACCAGTTGACTATGAAAATAACACTTTTGTTAAAACAATGACTGATATTTTATATGAATTAGATTTATATAATAAAGAAAGAGGTATTGATAATACATATGATAAATTACGAGTTGTTAATGCTACTGGTGCATATAATGAATTATCAATATCAGAAGAAGCTTTAAAAGCTCGACCAAGAGAAATAAAAATTAAAGAAGGTGGTAATGTAGTAACTTATAAACCAAATAATAGAACTGAAGGTAGAGATGGTTTAGTTGATATTAACGGAGTTACTTATTGGACAATTGAAATGTCTGATGGTAAAACAACACCAATTGCAAATTATCAAAAAAATAGTATATTAAAAGACAGTAAAGGAGAGAGTAAAGGATTAGCTGGAAATACAATGGGATATTTAACTGGTGATAATAATTGGAGAAATTATGATCAATATTATAACATTAAAAGAGCATTTTGTAGTGCCAATAATAAAGTATCTGTTGATTTAGTTGGTGTTGATTTACCAACACAACCTCATCCAGAAGGAAATGGTGAAACTGTATTAAATACAGAAAAAAATAATCCTTACAATATATTAAAAGATAGAAGAGAAATATTTGATATAACCGCAAATAATGGTATTGGTGCATATGTACCAATCAATGCAGATAATACAATAGATAGAGAATTAGAAAATTGTTTAAAAACTGGATCAATTACAGGATCTAGTGATGTTATTAGTTTAAATTATAATCCATATTGGTTTACCTATTTTAATACAGATGTACTAGATAAAGGAGATGGTGGTTTAAGTGCTATGGTAGAAAGAGATATATCTTTAAGATATTTTGTACCTGATAGTTGTGTAAGTGTAAATTATGATTTTATATATAATATAGATTTTATAGATAGTGAAACTGATATTGGAAATAATGGTAAAGAATTTATCGAAAAAATTATATCATCAGAAAATTATATTGGTATGATAATATTAAGAAATCCGGGAGCAAGTACAAATTCTACTGATTTCAGAAAAAGAAATTTTATATTATATGGATTAAAATATACTGATAGATTAAAAGCACAATTAGATGATGAAAATAAAGATAAATCAATAAAAGAAACACCATTAAGATTTTTTTACAGAAAATATATTGTAGATGAACCTAAAATTACATCTGATGTATCTGTTGTATTAGCAACTTATAATGCAAAATCACCAACAACTATTGCAGAAGAGATAGAAGTAATAAAGAGAGATGTAGTATTTAAAAATCCAAAAAATGAAACTCAAACAAGAACAAAAACAGTTGATGAAATATCAACACCAGAAGTAATATTTGATAAAAATTTAAATTATGCAATTTTCTTAAAACAATTTTCAGATGGATCTAATTTAAGATTACCTGATAATGAATTAGAATTTATAATAGATGCTAATGGAAATAAAGTATCAAAATATACATTAAATGAATATGCGAATATGACTGTTTATAATACACCATTATCAGATGAATGTAAAACAAAATTAAATAATATGATTATAAATTCAGTAATAACACCAGATTTACAGAATTATTCTGGAGGTAAAATAGGAAAAACAACAAAAGGAGATAATTTTGAAAGAGTATATAATAGACCATTAGATGCTCAAACAGGTAGATTATATGGAACTAAGTTTTCAGATTTTGTAGAAAAAGGTAGAGAAAATTTAGGATTTAAAAGTGATAATGATAGAGATGTAGATATATCAAATCCAAATCAAAAAACAGAATTTTGGTTAGCATCAGATAGTACTGAAAAAACAGAAGCATATAAAACTGGTACAAGAGGTGATTGTGATAATTTTTATACAAATATGTGTAATTATTTTTATTACTACGATTTTGAAGATGGTCTTTTAAATAATCCATCATTTAATGATGATGTATTAAATAGAGGATTATTTTCAAGACTAGAAAATAATATAGATTTCGTAACTAAACATGTGCCAGATTGTAGATGTATTAATGATTTATTAGTTAGAACAAATGATATTAAGAAACTTGATCCAATAAAATTAGATAAAAGTGAAGATATAGATCAAATAAAATATTTATATGGAAAAAATCAATGTAATTCAACTAAAAATTTTGGTTTAAAAAGAGAAAATGTAGATAATGCAGTTGCAAATTATACTAAATTACTGAATATTGAAAATGATATTGAACAAATTGGTTATCGTAGACAACATGATCCTGCTACAGCAATTGGTATAACTTCATTATTAAATGGTGACTTAGCATGGGCAGGATCACAAAGAGCATCAAAAGTAGAAAATGTATTTCAAACGTGTAGTATAAATTTTAATCCACAATTTAATTCAGGTGGAAATGCAACTTTCGCAGGTATTAATTTAAGTTGTAATTTAGGTGATGGATCAAAAACACCTGCTCAAACAATTGATGATAGTTGTAAAATTATGCAATCTATTATATTAGATAGAAATAATAATGATATTAATAATATAACAGATGCAATTCAAGTAAATTCTCAATTAAAAGCAAATATTACATTTTCAAATAGTACAATTACCTCAAATTTTTATGAAAAAATTCAAAATAATACAATTACTGTTCCTAAATACGTTTTTAAATTTATTAACTATAATGATTATATTAATAATTTAAAAACAGATATTTATAAAGGAATACCATCAACTGATGCAATTTGTACTAATACAACAAATTGTCAATCTCCATATAGCTTTAAAGTACCATTTATTTATAGTGATGCTAATAAAGATAATGGAGAAGATTACTTGGTTGTATTAGATGATAATACAGATGAATATAATGAATTAGGAGTAAAAAATGCATTAATATATCCGACAATAGGATGTTTAAAGAATGATATTGTATCAAGAATTAAAATAAGAACATATTGCCCAAAATTAGTTAATATAACTGCTGAATCAAAAGATAATAACTTTACATTAAAATTATATTTTAATAAAAATACAAATTTTGATCCTCCTGGCGTATTTTACAGAATTCAATTAGATCCTGTTAATAATACTTCAACTGGTTCAAATAATAAATTAGAAATATCATCATCAATTACATTTAAAAATAATGATTTTTATAAAGAATTAAAAGAAGATCCAACTACTAAAACTTTTGTATTATCATTAACTGGTACTAATTCAAATAAAATACTACCTATAAAATATAAATATACTATAAAATTAGGAGAAAATATTAGAAAAGCTATAGGTAAAAACCAAGTTGGTGCAACAAGTGAATACGATATCTATACTAGAGGTTACAAAGTATCATATGATAATAAATTTCCTGAAGATCTAAAAGATGTATATGATTTTGGTAATATACAAACAAAATTCACTAACTTAAAATTATCAATATTCGATTATGACAATAATAATAAATTAATAAATATACCTGCTGATGACACTGAAGTCATAGAAGAAATAAAGATGGGAGCAACAGTAAGAATTGAATGGAGTTTCCAAAATCCTACAAATGATTCCAAGTATAATAATTTAGACATATTCTATATTGTTGATGGAACAACTTATAAAATTACACAAGTTCCTAGAAATATTAATGAAAGTAAGTTTGATTTTATTATGCCAATTTATTCAAGTGGTAAACAATTAAATATATTTGCAAAATCGGGAGATGTATCATCTAAATTTTTATATGTAAAAACCGCAGATATTTCAAAAATGGAATATTTCTTATCATATTCTTTAATAAAAGACAAAAAATTTAAATCATCAAATATTATTTCTGTTCCACCTGGTACTGTAAGTATAGTTGATTATTTTAAATTTGCAACATTAGATCAAAATATCAAAATGATTAATTTTGATTATAGAACAGGTGAATGGTACTATTCTAATAGTGCTCCTAATGATACAACTGAAGTAATTGATTCACCAAATCATATTATATTTGTAAAGAATGAAATGCCTACTAATATTACAATTGTAAAATTAACAGATAAAGATGGTGAAGTAATTTTAACTAATAATCAAAGTGAATTAATTGGTAATAATGTTACAACTGTTGAATTAGGTGCAACTATTAATATAAATTGGCAAATAACTCCTGCAGTTAAAGCACCTTCTACTATTAATATCTGGTTATTTAATAGAATTATTAAAAGTTTTATTATCACTCCTTCTAGTGGTACACAAGGAGTTGAATCTGTTAGAATTTTTGATACAACTGGTACTATTACAAATCAAGCAACAACTTTATATATTGATTTAAATAAAATATTATCATCTGATAATCAAATTAGTTTAAATGTAATTAATAATATTAGTAACGTATATCCCATTACACAAGGTAAAGCTAAAATTGAAAGTGATATTCCATTAATTGGAATGACACCTGATCCTATTGATAAAAAAACAATTGATGAATTATCAGTATATATGAAAACACCAGATGATAATGATTATTTTATGAATTTTAATAATTTTAGTAATATATTATCAATTAAAAAGTATATATTTAAATTTGATGGTTTAGATTATTCAAAACTAGTTAAATTAAATTTTACTAATAATATAAT
>JACCED011880452.1_pt1 | contig 11048 bp, 9 predicted proteins | sample 7455021 | NCBI WGS metagenome assembly JACCED01 (sample SAMN15323456, study PRJNA562643) | freshwater metagenome | isolation source: river surface water | place: USA:Blue River Watershed | collected 2017-08-19 | reverse complement strand
TGACATCGGTGATGCCGAGGAAGCCCAGCACGCCGCGCAGGTAGGTTTCCTGGAAGTCCATCGCCTGTGCCGGGCCGCTGCTGTAGACGCCGGCGCGCGAGGTGAAGATGACGAACTTCTTGCCCTGCACGAGGCCGACCGGGCCAGTCTCGGTGTACTTGAAGGTGACGCCGGCACGGGCCACATGATCAATCCACGACTTCAGCGTCGAGCTGACCGAGAAGTTGTACATCGGCGCGCCGACAACCACGATGTCGGCGGCCAGCAGTTCGGCCACGACTTCATCGGAGGTCTTGATCAGCTGCTTCTGCTCTTCGGTACGCTGCTCGGGCGGCGTGAAGTACGCGCCGACCATGGACTCCGACAGGTGCGGCAGCGGGTTGGCGGCGAGGTCGCGCGTGACGACGTTTGCGCCCGGATGGGCTGCCTTGAGTTTCTCGATGAATTCGCCGCTCAGCTGACGGGAGATGGAGCCGGTGCTGCGCACGCTGCTGTTGAGATAGAGGATGGTCGTCATGGTGTTTTCCTTGGCTGTGGTGATCGGGGTTGTGTACGGGTCTTGCGGGTCCGGGGTACGGGCTTTTCGTGTTCGCGTCAGGGCAGGTCGAACAGCAGGAATTCGGCTGCTTCGCCCTTGCTGATGTTGATCATGGCTTCGCCTTCGAGCTTGACGGCGTCGCCCGTGTGCAGCTGCGTGCCATTGACCTCGAGTGCGCCGCGGATCAGGTGCACATACGCGCGGCGGCCGCTTGCCAGGGCATGGCTGACGGATTCGTCGCCATTGAGCAGCGACGCATACATCCGCGCATCCTGGTGGATCGACACCGAGCCTTCGGCACCGTCCGGCGACGCCACCAGCCGCAGCCGGCCGCGCTTGGATTCGGTGTCGAAATGCTTCTCTTCATAGCCGGGCGGGATGCCTTGCACCGACGGCTCGATCCAGATTTGCAGGAAGTGCACCTGCTGGCTGGGCGAATTGTTGAACTCGCTGTGCATCACGCCGGTGCCGGCGCTCATGCGCTGCACGTCGCCATAGCGCAGCACCGAGCCGTTGCCCATGCTGTCCTTGTGCGCGAGCTCGCCTTCGAGCACGTAGGAAATGATCTCCATGTCGCGATGGCCGTGCGTGCCGAAGCCGCGCGCCGGCTGTACGCGGTCGTCATTGATCACCAGCAGCGGCCCGAAGCCGGTGTGGCGCGGGTCGCAGTAGCTGCCGAAAGAAAAGCTGTGGCGCGAATCCAGCCAGCCGAAGTTGGCGATGCCGCGGTCGTCTGCTTTGCGAATCTCGATCATGGTGGCTCCTGACATGCAAAAATTTCGAACCGTTTTGGACCGAATCCGGCATCCGGCAGGTCCGAGAAAACCCGAGCAATTTCATCGGGATTTGGTCGAGCACGCAGTATCCGCGTTTGTGTCGGGAAACAAAAGCGGAAAATTTCCCGGACTATCATCGAAATTTTCGAATATGGGGCACACATGCTGAAGCTGAGCCTGGACGCGTTGCAGGTGGTCGATGCGATCGACCGCGGCGGCTCCTTCGCTGCTGCCGCGAAGGAGCTGTTCCGGGTGCCGTCGACGATCTCCTATGCCGTCGCCAAACTGGAAGAAGACCTTGGCATCCAAGTCTTCGAGCGCGCCGGCCCGCGCGTGACGCTGACCGAGGCTGGTCGAACCTTGCTGAATGAAGGGCGGCACCTGCTGCTGGCGGCGCGCGACCTCGAGCACAAGCTGCGGCGGGTGGCCAGCGGCTGGGAGGCCGAATTTTCGATAGGGCTCGATGTGCTGTTCCCGGCGCTGCTGCTGGCCGATGACATCCGTGACTTTTACCGCGCCACCGACAGTACGCGCCTGCGACTGTCGTACGAAGCCTTGTCCGGCACCTGGGAAGCCTTGCTCGACAGGCGCGTGGATCTGGTGATCGGCGCGGCCGGCGAAGGCCCGCCTGGCGGCGGCTACAGCACCGTGCCCCTGGGCTCGCTGGATTTCGTGTTCGTGGCCGCGCCCTCGCATCCACTGGCGACCCTTGATCGTCCGCTGCGCAAGGAAGACCTGATCGCGCAGCGCATGGTGTCGGTATCGGACTCCGCGCGGCGCTTGCCGCCGCGCACCGTAGGCTTGCTGATGGGACAGGACACGCTGACCGTGCAGGCCATGGTCGACAAGTTCAATTTCCAGCTGGCGGGCCTCGGCGCGGGCTACCTGCCGGCTTCATGGGTGCGGCCCGCGATCGAGGCAGGCAGGCTGGTCGAAAAGGAGGTCGAGGAAACGCGGCTGCCCGAAAACTTCTGCATCGCGTGGCGCACCGGAGAGCGTGGGGCGGCGCTGGACTGGTGGGTGGAGCGCCTGCGGGATGGCCTGATCATGGACAGGCTCGCGCAACTGGCCTGGAACAGCGCCGGCTGGGTCGCGCCGCGACCGTCAGCCTAGTCCGTCAAGCCAGATCGCCAAGCTGGTTCGCTGCCCACGTGGCTGAGGCGGCATGGGCATGGGTGTCGGCCGCCTTGCCATGCCTGAGCACATAGCCCTGTCCATACGCGCTGGTCAGCGTGTAGTGGCACCGCGTCAATGCCTCGATCTTGAAGCGCAGCTGGAACATGGTCACGCGCACATTGCTGCCTTCGACAGATCGGCCGGCCAGCTTGAACAGCAATTGGATCTCGTCGAGTGGAATCACGCTGCCAAAGCGCGCAAGGAAGAGTTCGGCCACGGCCACTTCGGATGGCGTCAGCAGGATAGCCTGGTCGCCATGGTACAAGCGGCGCGACTCCAGCCTCAAGCTCGGTCGCGCGTCGACCGGCGTGGTGACCAGATGCTGCCGCCGCTTGAGCGCAATGAACACGCGGCGCACGAGGTCGTGCATCGCGTCTGGCCCTATCACCCAGTCGGTGACGATGGCGGGCATCTCCATCAATTGCGCCGTCGGCAGTTCCCGGTCGAACACCAGAATCACGGGTGCTGCAGCAACGCGTTTGCGCTCGCCGTCTTGTCCTTCCTGTCGTCGATGGCTGCGAGAGGCGCGATCGCGCGGGCCCTCATTGCGAGAGTCTCTCGCGATCGCATCATAATCGCGGCTGGCAATCGACCAGAGTTCATCGACGAATGCGGCGTCATGCGCTTCCAGCAGCATGACAGTGGCATGCGGTGTCGTGCTCTCGAGACAGGTGGCGTTGAACGGGTGCAGCAGCTTTTCGATCTGCCACTGCAGGGGTACATGGGGCGTGAACTGGCGCGGGAAGGCCGAGTCGGCGCGTGCGATTTCGGCAGCCACGCGAGCCAGCAACTGGTCGCCCATGACCCTGAGGCAGACCTTCATGAGCTGACAGCCGTGCGAAGTTCCTGTGCTTCCTTGATGGTTTCCCACAGCCCGGCTTGCAGCAGGCGCGACCGCTCCTGCGACGCATAGAGGCGGATTTCGACGGAGGTACTCCATTCGCTGTCACCTGCCAGCGCGAGCCGGCGCGCGTCAAGGTCTTCGCGCACCATACGTTCTGGTAGCCAGGCAATGCCGAGGCCGACACAGGCCAGCGATTGCAGGATGCGCGGATGCGGACTTTGTGCGACGACGTTGAAATACGGGTCGCTGGGGCGGAAGCGGATCAGGCTGTTGCACAAACGCCCGAAGAAGGTCTCGGGCGGGTAGGACAGCAGCGGCAGGTTGCGCATCCTCGCTTCGGACAGCAGATAGATCGCTTCGCCATCTTCATTGGCCTTGCACACCGGGACCACACGGTCGGTGCCGAGAATGATGGATGGCGTGGCCCGCTCATCGACCGCGATCGGCAACACGGGTGTGTGATAGACCATCAGCAGGTCGCAACGGCTGCCGGACAAGGCGACCAGACCTTCATAGGTTTCACCGGCCAGCACCTCGAACTTGAGGCCGCTGATGCGGTGGTTGATGTGATCGATCCATTGCGGCAGGAAGTGCTGGGTCAGCGAGTAGGCGACGAAGAGCTTGACACCAGAGAACGCCTTGCTGCGATGGCCAAGTGCGACGCGGGTGTCATGCAACTGCCTCACCATCTCTCGCGCCGCATCGCGGAACAGGTGGCCTGCCATCGTCAGCCTCGGCGGCACGGTGTCGCGGTCCACCAGAGGTATGCCTATCCATTCTTCCAGCGAACGAATGCGCCGGCTGAATGCGGATTGCGTGACATTCCTTGCTTGCGCTGCCCGCGTGAAGCTGGACAGGTCCGAGAGCACAAGGAAGTCTTCCAGCCATTCGATGTCCATGTTGTCTCCTTCGCGACCTGCCGGCATCGCTTTTCTCTACGCAAATTTTAATTATTAAATATTTAACTTTCTTGATTCCAGACTCTATCCAAAAAGGTTCCTCTTCAAAAGGGTCATTCGAGCTGTCAATCGAAATTTCGGAGTACGGAAGCGTGTGACTGATCAGTCTTGTCGCGGCCGGGCAACAGATGTGATGAGCAGGCCAGCTTGGGCAGGGGACTGGCGCTGGCGCGCGCCGTGGGCAACTGCTGAGTCAGGGCGGGCGGTCGTAGTAGCGCATGAACACAGTGGCTGCCAGACGGCAAACGGCAGGTCTGCGGAAAAATGCATCCGCCTGGCATATCGGCCGGCGGGAAGATTTCCCGACGGGACAAATCCTCCCCGGCGCAAGCAGGCCGGAGGGCAATGCGACCCGAGGAAAGGTGACCTCAAGGAGAGGCGGCCTCAAGGAAAGCTGACCGCATGGGAAAGCGGCCTCCCGGGCAATAACGTTGGACGAAAAAAAACCGCCGGCAGGGCCGGCGGTTTCGGGTCAGGACGCTGGGTCCGGCACCATCGCTCAGTGAGCGTTGATGTCGTTGTCCTTGGTTTCTTTCACGAACAGGATACCGATGACGGCGGTGATCAGCGCGATGATGATCGGGTACCACAGGCCGTAATAGATATCGCCCTTGAACGCGACCAGCGCGAACGAGGTCGTCGGCAGCAGGCCACCGAACCAGCCGTTACCGATGTGGTAGGGCAGCGACATCGAGGTGTAGCGAATACGGGTCGGGAACATCTCGACCAGCATCGCTGCGATCGGGCCGTAAACCATGGTCACGTACAGGACCAGGATGAACAGCAGCAGCAGGACCATCGGCTTGTTGATCTGGGACGGATCAGCCTTGGCCGGGTAGCCGGCTTCCTTGATCATTTCCTTCAGCGCGTCGGTGAACTCCTTGTCCTTCGCGGATGCGTCTTCTTTCGACATGCCAGCGGAGCTGTACGAAGCCAGTTCCTTGTCGCCGATCTTGATGACGGCCGGCGTGCCTGCCGGTGCCGCGACGTTCTGGTAGTTGACCGAAGCCGCAGCCAGTTTCGCTTTCGCGATGTCGCACGACGAGGTGAACTTCTTGGTGCCGGTCGGGTTGAACTGGAACTGGCACTCTGCCGGATCAGCAATGACGGTGACCGGAGCCGAAGCCTGGGCTTTTTCCAGCGCCGGGTTCGCATAGTGGGTCAGGCCCTTGAAGATCGGGAAGAACGTGGCAGCAGCGATCAGGCAGCCCGCCATGATGATGTTCTTGCGGCCGATCTTGTCGGACAGTGCGCCGAACACGATGAAGAACGGCGTGCCGATCAGCAGCGAAGCAGCGATCAGGATGTTGGCGGTGGCGCCATCGACCTTCAGCGTCTGCGTCAGGAAGAACAGCGCATAGAACTGGCCGGTGTACCAGACCACGGCCTGGCCGGCGGTCAGGCCGACGAGGGCCAGGATCACCACCTTCAGGTTCTTCCACTGGCCGAAAGCTTCCGACAGCGGAGCCTTCGAGACCTTGCCTTCTTCCTTCATCTTCTGGAAGGCCGGCGATTCATTCATCGACAGACGGATCCAGACCGAGATACCGAGCAGGAAGACCGACACCAGGAACGGCACGCGCCAGCCCCAGTCAGCGAAGGCTTCTTCACCGATCGCGGTACGGGTCGCCAGGATGACCATCAGCGACAGGAACAGGCCCAGGGTCGCGGTGGTCTGGATCCAGGCGGTGAACGCGCCGCGCTTGTCGTCCGGTGCGTGCTCGGCCACATAAGTGGCCGCGCCGCCGTACTCGCCGCCGAGCGCGAGGCCCTGCAGGATACGCAGCGTGATCAGGATCACCGGTGCAGCGATGCCAATGCTGTTGTAGTTGGGCAGCAGGCCGACGATGAAGGTCGACAAACCCATGATCAGGATGGTGACCAGGAAGGTGTACTTGCGGCCGACCATGTCGCCGAGGCGGCCGAACACGAGCGCACCGAACGGACGCACCAGGAAGCCTGCGGCGAAGGCCAGCAGCGCGAAGATGAAGCCCGTGTTGGGATCCGTACCGGCGAAGAACTGTTTCGCGATGATCGCGGCCAGCGAGCCGTACAGATAGAAGTCGTACCACTCGAAAACGGTACCGAGCGAAGATGCGAAAATGACTTTCCGCTCTTCGGCAGTGATGCCAGCCGAAGCCTGGGCAGTTGCCATGATGTCTCCTTGATTTTATAGGGATGATTCAAATCACTCAGCAGGCATTCACAAGTGGCTGCGACCGTGCGGTACAGGGAGCGGCTGCTTGTGGGTGCCGGATGTGCAATTTGCCGGAGTGTAGGCAGCGAAACTTACGCGGTGCTTGCTGAACCTTACAAAAGCTTACTAGCTCGATGCGCGCGCATTCGCATGCTGCAGTGCCGAATAGAACGACCGTACGTACAACTATGCTATTCTCAAAAGCTGCTTTTTCAGCCGTAGAGCTTCTGACAAAACGAGCATCGCGCAGCGATGTGTTCGCTGGCAAGACGCCCCCAACGCCGCCAGCGGCGTTTTGTCGGAGGCTCTTATAAAAATAGAAAATCCGGAGACCTTTATGACCGATGCCGTCATCGTTTCGACCGCCCGTACCCCGCTCGCCAAGTCCTGGAAGGGCGGCTTCAACATGACGCATGGCGCGACCCTGGGTGGCGCTGCGCTGGCCGCCGCGATCTCGCGGGCCGGCATCGAGCCGGCGCAAGTGGAAGACGTGATGATGGGCTGTGCCAACCCCGAGGGTGCAACCGGCTGGAACATCGCGCGCCAGGTGGCGCTGCGCGGCGGTTGTCCCGTGACGACAGGCGGCATCACGATCAACCGTTTCTGTTCGTCGGGCCTGCAGACCATCGCCAGCGCTGCCCAGCGCATCATCGCCGGCGAAGGCGATATCTATGCGGCCGGCGGCGTCGAGTCCATCTCCTGCGTGCAGAACGAAATGAACATGCACATGTTCAAGGAAGACTGGCTGACCGAGCACAAGCCCGAGATCTACTGGCCGATGCTGCAGACCGCCGAGAATGTCGCCAAGCGCTATAACATTGCGCGCGACCGACAGGACCATTACGGCGTGCAGAGCCAGTTGCGCGCCGCTGCCGCGCGCGATGCCGGCAAGTTCGACGACGAGATTGTGCCCGTCACCACCCGCATGGCCGTGGCCGACAAGAACACCGGACAGATCGTCACCCGAGAAGTGACGGTGTCGGCCGATGAAGGCATTCGTGCCGATACTACTTACGAAGGCGTGTCACAGATCCGCACCGCCATGCCGGGCGGCGTGGTTGCCGCCGGCAATGCGAGCCAATTCTCCGATGGCGCATCGGTCGCCATCGTGATGAGCGACAAGGCTGCCGCTGCCGCAGGCAAGCAGCCGCTGGGCCTGTACCGCGGCTTTGCGGTGGCCGGTTGCGAGCCGGATGAAATGGGCATCGGTCCGGTATTCGCGATTCCCAAGCTATTGAAGCAGGCCGGCTTGAAGGTCGAAGACATCGGCCTGTGGGAACTCAATGAAGCCTTCGCGGTGCAGGTACTGTACTGCGCCGACAAGCTTGGCATCCCGATGGATCGCCTGAATGTGAATGGCGGCGCGATTGCGCTCGGCCATCCCTACGGCACTTCAGGCGCGCGCCTGACCGGCCATGCGCTGATCGAGGGCAAGCGGCGCGGCGTCAAGTATGTGGTCGTCACCATGTGCATCGGCGGCGGCCAGGGCGCAGCCGGGCTCTTCGAAGTGTTGTGAGCCTGATCCTCTCCCGGCGCGACCTCGGCTTCCTGCTGTACGAATGGCTGGATGCGGTCGCGCTGTGCGGGCGTCCGCATTTCGCCGACCACAGCCGCGAAACCTTCGACGCTGTGCTCGACCTGTGCGAGCAACTCGCTACCGAACAGTTCGCGCCGCATAACCGCAAGTCGGACAGTAACGAGCCGACGTTCGACGGCCACAAGGTCACGCTGATCCCGGAAGTCGGTGCAGCACTGAAGGCTTTCTGCGATGCCGGACTGATGGCGGCCGGTCAGGACTATGCGCTGGGTGGCATGCAGCTGCCCTGCGTGATCGAGAAAGCCGGCTTTGCGTGGTTCAAGGGCGCCAATGTCGCGACCGCCGCCTATCCGATGCTCACCATCGGCAACGCCAACACGCTGCTCAAGTGCGGCACGCCCGATCAGATCAACAAGTACGTGAAGCCCATGCTGGCCGGGCGCTTCCTTGGCACCATGTGCCTGTCCGAACCGCAGGCCGGTTCCAGCCTGTCCGACATCACGACCCGCGCCGAGCCGCAGCCGGATGGCAGCTATCGCCTGCGCGGCAACAAGATGTGGATCTCTGGCGGCGAACATGAGCTGTCAGAAAACATCGTGCATCTGGTGCTGGCCAAGGTGCCGGGCCCGGATGGCAAGCTGATCCCGGGCGTGAAGGGCATTTCGCTGTTCGTCGTGCCCAAGTTCCTCGTGAATGACGATGGCAGCCTCGGCGAGCGCAATGACATCGCACTCGCGGGCCTGAACCACAAGATGGGCTACCGTGGCACCACCAATTGCCTGCTGAACTTCGGCGAGGGCAAGTTCCGTCCCGCCGGACAGGCCGGCGCCATTGGCCAGCTGGTCGGCACGCTGCACCAGGGACTGGCCGCAATGTTCCATATGATGAACGAGGCGCGCATCGGCGTCGGCCTCGGCGCCGTCATGCTCGGCTACACTGGCTACCTGCATGCGCTCGACTATGCGCGCAACCGGCCGCAGGGGCGCCATCCGCAAGCCAAGGACCCGGCCCAGCCGCAGGTGAAGATCATCGAGCATGCCGACGTGAAGCGCATGCTGCTCGCGCAGAAGGCTTATGTCGAAGGCGCGCTGGCGCTGGTGCTGTATTGCGCGCGGCTGGTGGACGAAGAAAAAACTGCGCCGGAGCAAAGCACCCGCGAGCAGGCCACGCTGCTGCTCGACATCCTGACCCCGATCGCGAAGTCCTGGCCATCGCAGTGGTGCCTGGAAGCGAATTCGCTGGCGATACAGGTGCACGGTGGTTATGGCTATACGCGCGACTATGCGGTCGAACAGTTTTATCGCGACAACCGCCTGAACCCGATTCACGAAGGCACGCACGGCATACAGGCGCTGGACCTGCTGGGCCGCAAAGTGGCGATGCGCAACGGCGCAGCTTTCCGCTTGCTGAGCGAGAGGGTGATGGCGACCATCGTGCGCGCCGGCGAGCTGCCGCAGGCTGCGGCGCTGGGTGCAGGGCTGGAGTGGCGCTGGCAGCGACTCGCGGAAGTGACGCAAGCCCTGCATGCCACCGGCGACCTGAACCTGACGCTGGCCAACGCGACCGTTTATCTCGAAGCCTTCGGGCATCTGGTGCTGGGCTGGATCTGGCTCGAGCAGTATCTGGCGGCCGACGTGCAGCGGGCGGCGGGCAACGACGCGGATTTCTACGCCGGCAAGCAACAGGCCTGCCTGTGGTTCCATGCGCACGAAGTCCCCAGGGTCGATGCGCAGCTCGATTTGCTGGCTTCGCTGGACGCGACGGCATTGCAGATGCAGGAAGGCTGGTTCTGACCACGGCACGGCCATGGCCGCCTTCGATGACCTGCGGCGACAAGCGGGCAATCAATCAACAACATCCATCATCTTCAGTACAGCAAAGACAAGACAACAGCAATGATCAAGCATATCGTGATGTGGCAATTGAAGGACGAAGCCGAGGGCGCCGACAAGGCGACCAATGCACGCAAGATGAAGGCACTGCTCGACGCGTGCGCCGACATCGTGCCCGGCATCCTGAAGTTCGAAGTGGCACTGACCGAACCGGGTCTTGAATGCACCTACGATGTGGTGCTGTACTCGGAATTCGCATCGGCCGCCGCGCTCGACGCTTACCAGAACCATCCGCAGCATGTGGCGCTGAAGCCCTTCGTCGGCGCGGTGCGCCAGGCACGTCAGTGCATGGATTACGAGATCCGATAAGCCTGCTCGCGAACCCGGTTGTCATGGACAAACCCACTTTCCCGGTCGAGATTCCCTTCCTCAACGAGCTCGGTGTCGAGTTCCTCGGCATGGCCGACGGCCGCGCGCAGATTGCGCTGAACCTGAAGCCCGGCCATATGAACAGCTGGCAGGTGACGCACGGCGGCGTCGTGATGACCTTGCTCGATGTGGTGATGTCGCTGGCCGGACGCTCGCTCGATCCGGACTCACGGGCCGGCGTCACCGTCGAGATGAAGACCAGTTTCCTGCAACCTGCAGGCCGTCCCGGCAGCCGCCTGGTTGCCTCCGGCCATGCTTTCCATCGGTCCACCACGATGTGTTTTTGCGAAGCCGAACTTCACGACGGCGACAAGCTGGTCGCCAAGGCCATGGGCACTTTCAAATACCTGAAGCGGCTCGACGTAGCCGCCAAACTGTAAAGGACAAGACGATGAGCACTTACCAGAGAATCGTGCTGGCCTCGCGCCCGCAGGGCGTGGTAGCGCCGGATAACTTCCGCCTCGAGACATTGCCGCTGCCGGCCATCGCCGATGGCCAGCTGCTGGTGCGCAACCATTACCTGTCGCTCGACCCTTACATGCGCATGCGCATGGTCGATGCGAAGAGCTATGCCGCGCCGCAGCCGCTGGACGAGACCATGATCGGCGGCACGGTCGGCGAAGTGATCGAGTCCAGGCATCCGAAGTTCAAGGCCGGCGACAAGGTGGTCGGCATGTTCGGCTGGACCGAGATCGGCGTCTCCGATGGCACGCTGCTGAAAAAAGTCCCGGATGGCCCGGTGCCCTTGTCGGCTTACCTC
>JACCED012472039.1_pt1 | contig 11050 bp, 9 predicted proteins | sample 7455021 | NCBI WGS metagenome assembly JACCED01 (sample SAMN15323456, study PRJNA562643) | freshwater metagenome | isolation source: river surface water | place: USA:Blue River Watershed | collected 2017-08-19 | reverse complement strand
GTTTTACCATGTTTATTTTTATCACATAAAGAATATAATTCATCTTCTATAGTTTTATTTATATTTTTATTTTCGAATATATTATGTGTCATTAATAATATATATATTTAACTTTTTATAACGTTACAATCGCAAAAAATATAAAAATTTTTTTCAATAATATTTATATATAATGGATAATAAAGTATTTTCTCAAATGAATATTGAAACTTTAATGCCTTCTAATAATCATAATTATAATAAAAATAATGGTAAAATAGATGTTAATATGATATCGACTGGAAAGAGTATTAATATAGATCCTTCAAAAGATTTTAATTCACATAATTTATTAGGTAATATATATGAAAGAAGAAAAAAGAAAAGAAATTGGTTAGTAGATATGTATAATTTATGTTGCAATAAAATTAAAGATGCTGATGATGCAGGACTTACAGATATAACATTTATTTTACCTGAAATTATTTTAGAAAATTCTTCTTATAGACATCAAGAAGCTTTAGAATATATATCTAAAAATTTAAGAGATCAAAGAATGGATACACTTATTTTAGATAAAAAAAGTATTTTTATAACATGGAAATATTTAGAATTAAGATTAGAAGAAGAATTAGATAATGAAAAAAATGATGATAATTAAAATCTTATTTCTTATTTCTCAATAATAAATCTAACATAATAATAATAAATATACCAATCATTAACATAATTACTATTTCCTTTGAATTCATAGAACTTGTTTTAATATTGCCAAAAACAGATTTATTTTTTTTATTTTTATCATCTTTATCATCTTTATCATCTTTATCATTCTTTTCTTTATTAACTGTACATTCACCAATACCATTAATAAATCTTAATAATTTTTGTTTACAATTATTACATTTTTTCATATGTTCTAAAATATTATCATCATTTTTTGAACAATCATCGTAATCTATTGATTCAACTATTTTATTAAATTTTACATTTTTTGTTGCATTTGGATTTTTTAAATATGTATCTATTGATTCAGAATCTATGAAAGAATCTATAGAACTAAGAGATCCATATGAATCTAATGATGATATATCTGAAAAACTTTTATTTTTTTTAAGTTTACCAGAAAAAAATTTATTGTCTTTTGTTAAAAAATCAGATTTATTTGTATTGTTAGTATTATTAGTATTATTAGTATTATTTGTATTAAAAGAAAAATTTGATGAATTTAAATCTGAATATTCTGAATAATTAGTATTATCACTATCACTTAATGAATAAGATGATTGTTTATCATTATTAATGTTATTATAATTATCATTCATATTTTTATTATAATTTTTATTAATTGATAAATAACTAAAATTTTGAGAATTTATAACATTATCTATACCATTTTTCCATTGTAATTCTTGTTTATTAAAATCATCAGTTACTTTTTTACATAAAGAAGTTTTTTTATTATTAATTTCTCTTGCTAATTTATCTAATTTATCCGTTTCATCATTATTAAAATTAATATTATAATATTCAGTCATTATATAAAAATTATTATATATTTTAATGCGAAATTTTTGATGCGTATTTAAACATATAATACTTTCTAATTATTAAATTATATAATGACTGAACATAATGGACATATTACTGAAGGTACTGATTATATGGTTGATTATTTAGCAAATTCAGAAAAATTAAAACCAAAAGAACAAAGATGGTATCCATCACATAATCAGAATGGAGGTGATGATGATATAGATGATAATTTTGATAATTATGTTACTCATAATGATATTCCAATGAATCAAAATACAGAAACTAATTACAATGGAGGAGATTCTTATCAACAACAAAATAATAATACATATGATGAGAGATCTGATCAAAATAATCAAACAGTACAAGGTGGATCTGGACAATCAAGTGCATCAATGAATAAATTTATAGATGAAGAATATGAAATGTTATCAGCTCTTGAAAAACGTTTAAGAAGATTAGATATTATGAGAGCACTTGGTGAATTACGTGATTTAGGATGTAAAGTAACTAATTATAATATCGACGACGATTATTATATGATGAAATATGAACTCGATTTACATAGAAGTATTAGATCAAAAAGAAATTGGTTAGGTTTATATTCACATATGCTTGTCGGTGTAATAAAAGGAGCTGAATTATTAAATAATAATTATAATCCATTTGACTTTAAACTTACTGGTTTAAGTGATGAAGTTAGTGCTGATAAAAATACATACTATGAAATTCTTGGTGAAATTTATGAATATCATAATGTACCGGGAAAGAAAATGAATCCATGGTTCAGATTAATGGTTTCACTTATTGGTGTTGTTGTTGTTGTAGGTGGTAAAAATAATGCTCATAAATTTATGCCAAATAGAGCTAAAAAAGTAGAAAATGATGAAGATTATATTGAAAAATTAAGAGCTAGAGCCGCAAAAGATTCGCAATCAAAGGGGTCTGAAAATAATAAACCAAAAAATAATTTAGATGATTATATGAATAAACAACATGAACACGCAGTTCAAAGAGCTAAAGATTTAGAAGATCTTAAAAAACAAGAACTTGAATTCCAACGTTATCAACAAATGTTAGCTCAGCAAAAAGATAAATTTAATGATATTAAAAAGAATTTAGAATTAACAGCAAGTCCATCTGCTAGATCAGTATCATCATCAAAGAAAGAAAGTGCAAGATCATCATCTAGATCTCAAAAACAAAAAGAACCATCTGATACTATGTCTGAAATGTCAACATCGACAAATAAAACATCATCGACAAATAAAACATCATCGACAAATAAAACATCATCGACAAATGCAACAACACAAAGTGGTGTATCTCAAATATCAATCAATAATAATCTTGCAAAAAGATTAAATAGTCAATTAAATAATAAATCAAAAAAATCTACTGATATATCAATGGATCAAATATCATTTGGCAGTAATAAGAAAAAGTGAACATTTATAAGACAATAAAAAAATTTGAAAATAATATGTTAAATCTATTTATGGAATAACATATATATTATTTTAAATATGGCTACTAATAATAAGAACGAAAAACGTCGCGGTCGTCCACCAAAGAATTTAGTCGTTTCTACACCAGTAAAAAATAAAGTTATTGTTAAAGAACCACAAGAAGAACAATTAGTATTATATTTACCTAATTTTGAAGAAGAACAAAGTGAGCGTCGATTAATTTGCAAAGATACAGAAACAGAAAAAAATAATTTTACTTCAGAAAGTGAAAGTGAAGATGATGATACTGAAATTGATACAAAATATAAATTTAATCATCTTACTGATAAATGTGAATCAGATAGTGATGTTAATAAATCCTCCAATAATTTAAATAAAAGTATAGAAAAATTATTAGAAGAACTACATAGACGTGATGCGATTATTAATAATCTTAAATCTAGAATAAAAGATAAATCATTATTTAATGAAAATACATTAACTCTTACAAAGGAAAATAAAAAACAATTAATTAATCTTGGTTTAATATCAGTTAATAAAAATAAATTAAATATTTGTGAAAAAACAAGTATAGCTTGCTGGTGGTGCACTTATAATTTTGATACACAACCGCTATTTATGCCAGATCATTATAAAAATAATTTCTATCATGTATTCGGAAATTTTTGTAGTTTCTCATGTATGATAGCATATAATGAAGATATGGATGATTATAGAAAATCTGTTCGTTCTGCTCTTATTAAACAATTATATTGTGATATATTTAGTTGTGATGAAATGAATATTAAAGCAGCGGGTCCGCGAGAAATATTAGATAAATTTGGAGGAATTATGACAATAAATAAATTTCGTGATCCAATGATAGTATCATCAAAAGTAATTAAAATGTCAATACCACCAATGATACCACTTATATCTGATTACGAGGAGATTGTTATTGACAAATAACAATCAGCTCCTTTTTTATGTTTAATTTATTAAACATAAAAAACTAGGAAATAGTCATAGATAAAATAATTTTATTTATTAATCAGTTTTAGTTTCAGTAGAAACTTTAATACCTTTTTTCTTACTTTTAATTTTTTTAGTTGTTAATTCATCAGTTTCATTTTCTACTTCTGTTTTAACAACTCTTTTCTTACTTTTAATTTTCTTTGTAGTTAATTGATCTTCTGGAATACTTCTTAATTTTTCTTGATAATGTTCTGGAATAACACCATCAAATATATGATGAAAACCTTGTAAATATGCATCACATACATCATCACCTTTATTATCATTATTATCTATTGCATTTTCCATTATTTTTAATTCGTCTTTTGTAAGAAGTGTTTTAACATAAATAATTGCTAATCCTTTTTCTATATTATAATATTCTCTATCAGATTTTGCATTCTTAAGTGCATCGTTTGTTGTTTTTTTTGCTACTTTTAATTTATTTAGAGGTGAAGCAAATTTAACAAATTTAATTTTATTTTCTTTTTTATCTATGATACCTCTGACTACAAAATAAGTATATAAAGCAGAAGCAATAGTTTTAATAGCTGGATTAATTAAAGCTGGTTGATTTTCAATCCATACTCCTTCTATATCAAGAAAATCTTTATTTTCATCAAGTTTTTTAACAAGTTCAGATACTAGTTCTTGAATTGGTTGTTGTGAACAATTTTGTCCTGTAATTTTTTTTGCTTTAAATTGTGTAAGAACTTTTTTTGAAAGATTTTCGTGTTTTTCACACCAAGACCATTCATCTTTTCCTAGAATATTAATACTTGATATTGATCCACATTTTGCGCATTTATAGTCTGATGAATTTATTGGTTCAATTTTAACTTTAGTACAATGTGCTTTACAAAGATTAACTTCTTCCATTTTATCATTAAGAACTTTTTGTCTAGCTATTTTACCACATTCTTTTTTTGTTCTTAAAATAAAAGAACAACATTCTCTTTTATCAATAAGATTTAAAATACCTGTTCTCAATAATTTACAATTATCTCCATCTTTTTCAAGAAGTGCATATGCCATGTTTTTAACACCAACATCCCATGATAAATATTTCATAATCTAATATATAATTGGTATTATTATATTAATACTTAAATTAAACACATTTAAAAACTAATAAAAAATTGATTTTCTTTATAATTGACTAAATAATATATACATAATACTATTAATAATATGACAGAAAGGGATACATTAAAACAAAAGATATTGGATGCATTGATTATTAAGAAATTACCAGATGATGTATTTATATCCACAATGACAGTTTGTTGTGAATTAGATATTGAATTTAATGTCGATAATATTGCCCGATATATTGATCTAAAAGCTGATGGAATTAAAGATATTAGTTATGGTCGTGATGGAGATCCAGCAACGAATCGATCACTAGTACCAAAGAAGAAGAAAAAGAAGAAGGTTAAAAGCAAGGCTAAGAAAAAGCAAAAACGAGAATTTCATAATCAAATATCATTAAATGTTATGATTCAATCAAAAAAAGATAAACCAATCAATATTAAACTATTTACAAATGGTTCAATTCAAATGACGGGGTGTAAATCTGTAGACAATGTTATTGATGTATTATCAAAAATTTTTATTGAATTGCAAACAGTAAAAGCAATTATAAATAAAGAAACTATGACAATTGAAGATAAACCATTTATTAATGATGCATCAAAATTGGAATTAGAATTTGTAAATAATATTACAATTGGTATGATTAACAGTAATTTCGTATATCCAAATAAAATCGATCGTCTTAAACTATTTAACCTATTAAATTCAGAACAAAAAGAATGTCGATATGATCCATCAAATCATGCTCCTGTAAATATTAAATATAATTGCAAAGATAAATCTATATCTATATTTGTCTTTGAAAAAGGATCAATTCTTATTACTGGTGCAAAGAACTGTGAACATATTTTAGAAGGTTATGAATTTATTAATAAATATCTTTTAACTAATCATAAAAAGATTGTTAAATCAAGTATTAATATGACAAATATTGATTCATTGCTTGAGAATAAAATTAAAATAAAAAATGTTGTAAAAACAAAAAAACAACAATACTCTAATTTAAAAGACTCTGATAGTTCAGAAGAAGATGAAATTGAACAAGCATTTAAATTACTTATTAAATCATAATTTTTTTAATATTTTAATTAATTAAATTTTATTTACATTTAGATTGGATTGTAGGATCAGTTGATTTTGCAATATCTGCAAATATAGTTCTATTGTTTGCTAATGTATTATTAAAATTAGCAATATATTCTGATGGTAATGGTTTAGTACATCCTTCTTTGGTCCATAAAGCTTGTAAGCATTCAGTTGGTATACCTGCATCAGTTTCTCTCCAATTATCACAAGCTGAATCAAGTTTTCCACAATCAGATGGCGATGCAATTCTATGATTAATATAATCTTTTACTCTTGAATATGTATAATTATCACTACCTATATATCCATCTTTATAGTGTTCAAGAGGTTTAGTACATTGTCCATTAGTCCATAATTCTTGTATACATTTATTAGGTATAAATTTTGCATTATCTGGTAAACTACTACATGAATAAGAACGCGATGAATCTTCTCCAAAACACATTGATTTAGTTGCATTATCTGTCGATTTAGCTATTGTATCAATATCATTTTTAATAGTTAAATATTTTGTTCCACCTGTAGTATTTTTGTATGGATCAGGAATTGGTTCTGTGCATCCTGCTTTTTTCCATGTATTTTGAATACATCCTTTTGGTACAAAATTTGTATCATCTGTAATATTTTTACAAGGATCCGGCCATTTTGATTTATCTGATCCAAAACACATTGTATTAGCTTCTTCTGTACCAATTGTTGGTGCTAATAAAGAAGTCAATTTCATCATTTCAAATGAGGTATCATTCATTTTAGATTTATCTGAATCATTCATTTTATTTATATCAAATGCTGGACAACTAGCAGAAAATAATTCATTTATACAATCATTTGACAAATTTTTTGATTGATTTGTATATCCATCACATTTACTTACTGGCCATTTTGTTTTATCAGATCCGTAACACATTTGTTTACCTTGATCATTAATCATTGTCATCATTTTAAATCCTTGTTTTAATAAACCTAGTGATGGTGTAGGACTTCCCTTTGATTTTGACATATCCATTTTAGATTTTACATTTTCTTTAAAATCTACTGTACAACCACTATTTTTCCATACTTGTTCAACACAGTCTAAAGAATAATCTGTTGATTCATCATTATATTTTGTACATTTGTCATCATTTTTATTATTTTCTTTATTATCTTCTTTGTTATCTTTTTTATCTTCTTTCTTATCTTCTTTGTTATCTTCTTTCTTATCTTCGTTCTTATCTTCTCTATTATTTTCTTTATGTGCCGATTTTCTTCTTTTATGCATTAAAAATAAACTAGAAGATAATGAAATACAACAAATAATAATAATAATTATTATTATTAATGTAGTATTACTCTTTTTTTTAATAGGTTGATTATCTCCACCAAATAAATTAATTAATTTATCAGTATACATATAATATTATTATATATTTATTATATTATTTTAAGATAATAAATATTTAATTAATTGCATTTAGATTTTATTATTGGATCGGATGATTTAGAAGTATTATTAATATCATCTTTAATTTCTTTTAAAGTTTTGCTATATTCATAAGTTGGTTGTTGCTTTGTACATCCTGATTTAGTCCATATATCTTTAACACAATCTTCTACAATCCAATTTGAATCATCTTTAAAATATGAACAAGCTTCTGGCCATTTTGATTTATCTGAACCAAAACATATTTGTTTTGATATTTCAAGAGGTGAAGTTTTATAATATGATGGTGCAGCTTTAAATTGTTCATAAGTTGTTGTTTTAATTTGATCTTTCATTAAATCTTTTAATATATTTAAATCAAATCCTGGACATTCTTTTGAATATAATTCAGTTATACATTCATCTGATATATTTGTAGATTCGTTATTATATTGTGCACATTTACTTGATGCATCTGGTTTTTCACACATATTTTTAAATTGATCTTTTGGTAATTGTTTTAAATAATCAGACATTACTTTATGTTGAATTAATCTATAAGTTTTTAAATCTTCAGGAGTTGATTTCTTATAAGAATTTAAATCAAATCCGGGACAATTTTTTAAATATAATTCATTTATACATTCATCTGATATATTTGTAGATTCATTATTATATTGTGCACATTTACTTGATGGATCTACTTTGTCTGGTCCATAACACATTTCTTTCGCCCCTTGATTACTTTGTATCATTTTAATAAATTCTTTGAATTTTCCGATTGGTGGTAATTCTTCTTTAGATTGATTTTTAATTTTATTAAAATCTTCTGTACAACCATTTTCTTTCCATATTTTTTCATAACATTCTACAGGTACTCCAGATGCATCATCATTATATTTTAAACAATTATCTTCTACTTCATCTTCTACTTTATCTTCTTTTTTCTCTGCTGTCTTGTCTTCTAGTTTATCTTCTACTTTATCTTCTTGTTTCTCTGCTGTCTTGTCTTCTACTTTGTCTTCTTTTTTGTCTTTTTTTTTACCTGTAGTTGTAATAATAGCAACACAAAATAATAATATACAACATACAACTATAATAATAATAAATATTCCTCCATTACTCTTTTTTTTTGGAGCTACTATAGTATCACCACCACCAAATAAATTAACTAAATTTTCAGTATACATATAATATATTAATTATATATATATTATTTTTTTTATAAATAAATTTTTTATTATGTTTCATTTAATTCTTCTAGTTTTTCTTTAACGAGTGTTAATTTTTTTTGTATCGATACATCTCGAGATTTAGTAGTAGACCATCTTTTTTTATCTTGTAATTTTGGATGTTTTTCTATATTAAACCATTCACGCGTATATTGTTTTTCTGGTCCATATTTTTCAAAATAATAAATAACATATTTAGGAATATCTTCTTGTTTTATTCCATCTGGAAGAGGTCTAACAGTGCATTGTCTTTTACATTTATCGCGATTAGAATTTTGTACTGATTGTGATGCAAAACGAAGATTATCTTTACGATTATCTAGTTTATTGCGATTAATATGATCGACAGATTGAGTTTGATATTGCTTATTATTATATTTTTTGCAGATTACTTGATGGAGATATGTACCAGTATTTTCTTTATCTGGATAATTTTTAGTCATAATATAACCAATTTTTTCTGTATGCCATGTAGGATATATATTATCTACTGGATTAATAACATCTTTATAATCTTCTACTGAAAAATAAGTATACTTATCATGACCACAATGCATAATATAATATTCATCTCCTTGTAAATTCATTACTAACCAATGAGGATTTTTTAAAGAACCAGTACTACAACCTTGTGTAACAAAATGACCAGGATGTTGTTTTCTAATAATAAATTCTGTATTATTTGGTAATTCATAATTATCTAATGTTTTCCATGCTTCTTTAATTTTTTCGTTACGACTTTTATTAGAATTTTCTTTAAAAATCATTTCATTTAATTCTTTAACACTTGATGAACTTCTATCTACTTTAACAGGTTCTACTGGTTCTTCAAATTTCTTTGTTGATTTTTTAACTTTCTTTTTTGGTGTTAATTCATTATTATCATTATTATTGATTGGTGTTGGTTTAATAAGTCTTGTTGTTATTTTTTCGATACTATCACATTCATGATCAGAATCATTATCTGATTCTACGGGAGTGTGTAATATTTTTGGTCGTCTTGTTTCTTTTTGCATTTGTTTATGATATAGTAATAGAAAATAAAATAATGGATTTATCGCGATAATAAAATCAATTTTTTTTGATTAATTTAATAGAAATCTATATTAAATTAAAATATCTAATTTTCAAAAAAGAACATATGTATAAAATAAAGTAAGCAACTCAGTTGGCGTATGCGAGACCACCCATACCACTCATAATTCTGAATACATTGTATGAGAAGGCAAAGATCCAGAGGAGTGAGTTGGTAACAACATTGAGTGTGAGATCACGAACAAGGCTGTCAGCGAATGTGAGGTGGAGAAGAGTTGTGTCAATGCGTGATAAGTTAGCAGTGCCAGATGGTTGGTGTTGTTCTGGGTTAAGACCGAATGAGTAGACGTTAACACCGTCAACTGGGGTGCGGGTGTGGTGTTGAGCTGGTTGAACGTAGTTGAAGTAGGCACCTTCTTGTTCATCAAATCTGTCGTGGCCGTTGAGTTGGAGTTTGGCCTTTGAGACTGGGTTGCCGTTGCCAGCGAGGTCAAGACCATAGTTGAATGGTTGGTTGACGGTGACATCAGCGTTGTATGATGAGCGGTTGTCAGATACATCAGCAACTGGGACTGAGGCATTGGCAAGGGTGAGGGCATGGCGGCTAACAGTTACATCATCGAGAGTGATTGCTGATGGTTGAGTGGCACCAGCAGCAACTGTTACGTTAATGCTGACTTCTTTGATATCAGTTGAGAGCCAGCGTTTGCCTGAAACACCAAATGCGTTAACACCGTTAACCCATAAGTTGTTACCGCTGTATGCGGCAGCACTTGAGTTAGTAACAACGAATGTAAATACAGTTGAGCCGTGTGTAACATTGAGAAGACCAACTTCACCAGCACCAATGCTTTCACCTGAAACATCGGTGGCTGAGTTGCATTCAACCCATGTAGCAGTGTTTGGTGCAGCTGAACCAACTGAAACCATACCCCAGGCAAGGTTCTTGGCAGCATCATCAACGCATTGTGTGGCTGATGTTTGGTAGTGGGCAAGGTAATCCTTGGCACCAGAGAAGGCACCAACACGGACAGCCCATACGAGTTCTTTGCATGGGTGGTTAAAGTCAAGTTTGACTTTTTGGTTTGTGCCAGTTACTGATTCTTCACCACCAAATTGGATTTGTTCAATAAGGTATTCGTGACCAACTTGGGCCATACGACGGCGTTCTTCTTGGTCAAGGTAGATGTAATCAACAAGGATGCTGGTATCAGAGAGATCTG
>JACCED010181247.1_pt1 | contig 11050 bp, 7 predicted proteins | sample 7455021 | NCBI WGS metagenome assembly JACCED01 (sample SAMN15323456, study PRJNA562643) | freshwater metagenome | isolation source: river surface water | place: USA:Blue River Watershed | collected 2017-08-19 | reverse complement strand
TCATTGTAAAAATTTCTATAAACATCATTATTTTGTTGAAGAACTTCAAATTTTCCTGCATATGCTTGAATAAATTTTTGAACTATTGGGTCATCATAAAATATTTCGGGTGTTGTATATAAAAACATTCTTCTTTTTGCATAAAAAATTTCATAAGCAGAAAGGGTGTATTTTCTTTTTGTAATTCTATCATTGTAACCAAAGAAAAACAATTTGTTATTTAATGCAAATGAACCGGCTTCATTAACTGCTTTTATAATTGTAGAATAAAATGTTTGTCGTTGCATTAAATAAATAAGTGCTTGTAAATTAGTTTTGATAGATAATACTTTATTTGAATAAATAGATGAATTATTCATATATATATTTAGAACATACTTTTTTTTGGGTTAAAGACATTATGTAATGACGGACATTTGAATTTAAAATTAAAATACTAATATAATATAAAATAAAATAAAATAAAATAAAAATGCAACTCGGTAAATACGATAAAAATATTATTTACAAATACAAATTTTATGCAGGTGGTTTAGCAGATTTTATTAAATTCTTTTTCCTTACTCTTTATTTTGGTGAAAAGTACGAAGCAAACGTTTATTTAGAGATTTGTCATCCCATTATTTGTTCAATGTATGTCAAGGAACCTTATATTTTTAGGGGTGATAACAATACTGTTTATGAAGTAACTGATAAAGACAGAGGTGCTGATTTTAAAAAACTTCTTGAAGAAAAAAAAAATATATCAATGATTTCAAATTGGTTTTTTGAAATTGATATGAAATTTGAATACATAAATAACTGTGTTTTACAGACACTTGAAGAAGTATATAAAAAAGCCTATAACTACAAAGATTATTTTGATTTTTCTGAATCAATTTACAACAAACTAAAATCTGCTAAGCCTCCTTGTCCATATGAATGTGTTCATATAAGATTCGGTGATATGCATTTAGAAAAAAAACCTGATCATCAATACTGTAATGGTGATAATAGATTTAATAACACTATTGGATTTATTGAATCAAATATTAAAAATCTTAAAAACATTTGTCAGAACGAAGGACGTAAATTATTTGTTCTTTCTGATAAACTTTCATTTAATCAATATATTAATCAAACAAATCCTGAAGTTGGATTTTTTAATCAAGATGCAATTAATATTTCATATCCACATGATTATATGAATATGATACCACACATTGAAAGTGTAGTTGTTGAATTTTTATTTTTGATGGGAGCAAATAAAATCCATGCAATGTCTCCTTCTGGATTCACATCTTTATCAAGTGCTATGGGGAAGGTTCCACTTATAAAATATTATTGAAGAAAAAATGTTTCAGAAAAGTTTTACTAAATTATCAACAATATTTTTTTATACTATTTATTTAAGAGTATCTTAAATGAAAATACCAGTAAGATTCAATTATACTTGTTCTCAAATAAAAAAGATTGTTAATAAATCAATTAATGATACAAAGATTTGGATAGATTCAGAACTTAATAGTTATGAAAAAAAGCCACCGATTGATTGCTATATATCATATCTAGAATTTGAGGATAAATCAAAATATCAAATTGGAACAATTCAATTCTTAGAAAGTGTTTCGACTTCTAAACAAATAAGAGATACTTGTACAAAATCAATATCAAAATTAGATAGTTATGTTCAATCATTTTTTGAAAATAAAAAAATTTACGATTATTTTTGTAGGTTCAAACAAATAAAATTTAAATCACCACAAAGACAAAAAGTTTTTGAAAGATGGTTAACTAATTTTTTACAATCATTTGAAAACAATGGTATTCATCTTCCGGATTCTAAAAAAAAGAAATTTAAATTGATTGATAAAGCACTAACTATAAATGTAATGAATTTTTCTAAAAATATTCGAAATGACAATCCAAAACTTGTTTTTACTGAAAAGGAGATTGAAGGTTTGTCTCCAGAAATTTTAGAAAACCATTTTTCTCGAATCAATGGAAAATATATTTTTGATACTTCATATCCAGATCATAATGAAATTATGAGTAATGCTTCTCAGCCATTGACTAGAAAAAAAATGTTATATACTTTTGAAAATGTCGCTTATCCTGAAAACTTAACTGTTCTAGAAAAAATGTTGAAACTTCGTCAAGAAAAAGCGATGATTTTAGGATATAAATCAACACCAAATTATTATTTTTCTACAAACCGATTGGCTAAAGAAGAAGATATAAAACATTTGGTAAATAAAATTGGAAAAAAAGTTTATAATGCAACTTTGTTAGATTATAATAAAAAATGTAAAGAATTTGGTTTAAAAGAGATGCATGACTATGATGTTTCGTTTTACAATCAAAAATACTTAATTAAAAATTTTAATGTTTCAAATGAACAAATTGCATCCTTTTTCCCATCAGACATTGTTATTCCAAGAGTATTTAAAATTTTTGGTGACCTATTTGGAATCAGTTTTCAATTAACTAAAACAACACCATCTCAAAGATGGGCACCAAACGTACAATTATATAAAGTTTTTGATAAAACAACATCAATAAAAGCAAATAAATTATTAGGATATTTATATCTTGATTTATATCCTAGAGCAGGTAAATATACACATGCTGCAACTTTCCATTTACAATCACCTTATTTGGGACAAAATAAAAAAAGAGTTTTACCTGTTGTTGCAATGGTATGTAATTTTACTGAACCATCAAGTGGAAAAACTTATTCAAATTGGCAGTTTGGAGAAGTAGAAACATTTTGCCATGAACTTGGACATTGTATCCATGAGATTGTAAGCAAGGTTGAAATTCAAGGGTTATCTGGTACAAAGACTGAATTAGATTTTGTAGAAACGGTTAGCCAAATCATGGAAAATTGGTGTTATGATAAAACTTTTTTAAAAAAAATCTCTTGGAACCATGAACTAAAACAATCCATACCTATCAAATACATTAGAACATTACAGGCAATAAGAAAAAAAACAGGTACTACACAATATGCAAGACAACTTGTTTTTTTAAGTTATGATTTATTGATTCATTCATTACCAAGAAAAAAAATAACAAAGACAAACCTTCAAAATATTTGGGGTAACTTAACCAAAAAATATATTCCCTACAAAATAACACCGAATACACACCATATGTGTAGATTTGACCATTTAACAGAGTATGAGTGCGGTTATTATAGTTATTTGTGGTCAGTAATTTATGCTTTTGATGCCTTTTCAGAGTTCGAAAGAAAAGGTTTATTTTCAAGAAAAACAGGACTCAAATTTAGAAGAGAAATAATGGAAAAAGGCGGCTCTGAAAAAGGAACCGATTTACTAAGAGAATTTCTCGGAAGAGAAACAAATGAAAAGGCTTTCATGAAACACTTAACCAAGTAAGGAACCTAGGTTCCTTACGAACCTCCTATTCTAATGAATAGTTCATAACCAGTTCTCATTAGAACTGGTTATGAACTATTCATGGGCACAGGAAGGTTCGAAAGGAAACCTAGGTTTCCTTTCACCTAGGTTTCCTTTCTTTTTTTTTAAGATATTATATTTTTTTTCAATATTAAATATAATACAATGAGTTCAATCACAAAAAAGTCTAGTGCAGCAGATTCAATAAAACCAAAGACAACTCAAGAAAATAATTCAGATAAAAAAGAGGGACACGACAAAAAAAATCCATTAGGAGATAAGAGTCCAGAAAAAGACCCTAACCTTCCAAAGGTATGGCGTAGGTCTGAAGTAGAAATTTTAATTAAATGGGGTGAAATCGCCGCTTGCTACAGGTACTTACATGAATTATCATTTCGTATGTATCAGACGCAAAATTATTGTTTTACTATGCCTGTTATTATTGTTAGTACATTAAGTGGTACTGCAAGTTTTTCAACAACTCTTTTTCCAGTTGATATGCAACCTTTTGTTCCAATGGTTGTTGGTATGCTTAATATTGGTGTAGGAATTGTGCAGACCATTGCACAGTTTTTAAAAATTGCTGAAATGTCAGAAGGTCACCGTGTTGCTGCTATTGCTTATGGTAAATTTAGTAGAAATATTTCAACCGAACTTTCTTTATCAGAACAAAACAGAAGTTATGATGGATATGAATTTGTTCAAATATGTCGTTCAGAAATTGACCGTTTAATAGAACAAAGTCCAATAATTCCAATTGAAGTTTTACAAAATTTTGATACAAATTCAAGATTTAATAACATTAAGAATAAACCAGATATTTTGAGTATTACTCCAATAGCAGAAGGTAATTTTGATGTTGAAAAAAAGGAGATTAACAAGCCTCACCATTCAGTTCATTTAGATATTAATCAAAAAAATCCAGAGAACCTTGAAATAAAAATTGACGAAGACCATAAAGTTGTTTATGAACATACTCAAAGACCTTCAATGTATGTACATAAAGAAAATAAAGAAGTTGTTGGAGAACTTAAAAGTGTTTTAAACAATAAATTTGCTGAAAAAGCAAAAAGTTTATCAGAAAACCTTAGAAACATTTCAACCGAATCACTCAATCCAGTTAAGAACTTAAATTTTAAGGATATGATTATCAAACGAAAAAAGGAAATGATTCAATCAGCAAATGAGAAGACTGATGGTATACCTAAAGTTAATTTCTCTATAAATGCATTATCATCTGTTTTAGAAATCGAAAAAGAAAAAACAAAAGTTGATAGTGAAATTATTGATACTATTGAACCAATAATCCCGTTCGAAGAAGAAAGAGATTCAAACGACATAAAAGTTGATGTTGTTTTAGAAAAAACCACAATCTAAGAAGAAAGGAACCAATGGTTCCTTTCGAACCTCCTATTCCAATGGGAACCGTTATGAACCAGTTTTATAAAAACCATTATGAACCAGTTCTAGGAAACCTTAAAAAACCTGTTCCCATGGGAACAGGAAGGTTCGAAAGGAAAACTAGGTTTCCTTTCTTACAATGTAGTTTTGTAAATCCATAATGAACATTTGGGTCTCTAAATCCCAAGTGTCGAAGAAGTTAGCAGATGAACCTGCTTTTCCAGATTGTTCGGTAAATTGGAGGACTCCTCCGTTATTTGCTCTAAGTGAATCAGTAAAATTGGTTTTATGATTAATCGCAATTAATATAAAACTATAAGGCATATCAATAATTTTTCCAAGTCTTTGTTCAGTAAAGGCTTTGTGCTCTCCTCTTTCGCACATTTCGTCGAAGGCTCTTTCTTCCCAAAATTTTTTAGTGTAAGCCATAGAGGCTTCTGATAAACTGATTGGACCATCGCTACTCATTGAACTCACGTTTTGAAGTAAATTATAAGTTCCAATCAATGTGCTTCCAACGCATTCAATTCCTTGTGATTTATATTTCAAAAGTACTTTGATTCTTGCTAAAATACTTTCTGGTGGGTAATAATCATCATCATCCATATGAACAATATAATCATTCTTTGCATTGCTTACTCCAATATTTCTTTTAAAAGCAATTGTATAAGGTTTGTCATCGGCTTCTAACTTAATATATTTTATTCTTTTATCCCTTGGAAGCATGTCTTCAACTGATTCATCAATTTCATCATTTACGGGTGAATCATCAACAATAATCCATTCGAGTTTTGACTTTGGATAAATAAATTCTTCAAAGTTCCTTAAAGCCATTGAAAACATTTTGCGACGTTTATAAGTTGGTGTTATAATTGATACTGTTGGAAGGTCCTTGTCGTCAATTGGATCAAGTCTCAAAACATAGTTTCCTTCAGAATCAGTTGTATGTTCAGGGGTCCTCAATCCATTAAGAGTTTGAGTCATAAAATCATAATTCACTTCTCTATTCTCAATATCAGACCAACCACCCTTCTGAATGCAAATCATTGGGTCAACCATATAACATTTGTATTTAGGGTTTATTTTTTCCAAATAATATCTATCAACTTCTTCTTGATAATCCCATACTTTAAGAACTTCTTCAATAAATTCGCGATTTTTCATATTTAAAACGTATGCATGAGTAGTCCAAGTTTGAACTCTTGCATAACCAGGGGTAGACTTAGACCTGTCTAAGACTCTATGAACTGTTCCTCCTAAATATATCATGTCCCAGTCAGTTGGAGGTTTTTTCATTTGGTCCAATGATTTTATAAACATAGCATCATCCTCAAAAATCATTAATGTATCAACTTTCTTTTCGTCATATGCTTTTTTGATAATTTGATAATGAGATTCTAAACAACCTCTTTTCGGATTTGCATTTTTTTCAGGTTGGTACAATTTAAATGAAAGTCCTTTTCTTTCCAAATGAGAAGCAATATATTTGCGTTTCTCTTTTCTATCTTTTAAATTTATAACTTGAATATCAATGTTTGAAAAATGTCTTTTTAAATGTTGCATTTTTATTTATTTACTTTTTGTTATTTTTATTATCTTATTTTTTTTAAGTTTTATTATAATATTTTATTTAAAATTTCTTTAAATAGAATTTATATAGTCATTACTATTATCTATTGATGAACACACAGATGCATCTAATGAAAAACAAAGATTTTTAGGTTTTTCAATCAAATCATTTTTAGATTCAAATTCTGCTTTTCGAAGACGATAGTAAAAATATATGCTTCTAATAAGATTTCCATCTTTTTCGTATTTTAAATTGGGAATAATTGCGTGATTCCAAACAATTAGAAAATTTCCATATGATAAACAATCAAAAAAAGTTAAAAACTCTTCTCTCCTTTGTTCATACTCTTCTGGATTCATTACTCTTTTTATTTGATTAAAAATAATCATTGATTCATCAATATTCAATAATATTTTTTGTTCTTTCAATCTTTGAACAAATAATAAATATATCTTTGAACGAAAAAACCAAGGGTCATATTGGAAAAAAGAAAAAATAGGTTCTATATACTTTGAATTTACTTTTACATATTTAATGGATAAAAGTAATTCAATTCCTAAAAAACATTTTTTTTCAATACAATATTCTAAAGGTGTTATGAATTCCCAATTACAATGATTCCAAAAAGAATTTTGATATATTGTTTTTTCATATTTATTATTAAATTCGTTTTCAGCAAAATCATTTACTCTGTTTTTCATTATTACAAAAATTTTTAACAGAAAAGAATGTATAATTTTATTTTCTGAATTATTAGTTACATTGTTAATTTTACCAAAATCATATGCTTTTTTTAGAAAATAAAAAAAATACCATAAAAATTTATGAAAATTTTCATAATTTCCAGAAAAACGGTATGAATCACAAATGTATTTAATCTGTTGTTTTTTTTTACTAGATGGACTCAATTCTATTGGTACATCATCATTAAAATCTATATCAATCTTCAGTGGTATTGACATATTCATTGGTATTGAAATATTCATGTTCGATTTTGTTGTGTTTTAAGTATTTATTATAAGTAATAAATAATAGGAAAATAAAAAATCATTTTTTTGGTAGGTGTTAATTATAAATTTTCAAAGAAACATGAAAAAGTATTCTAAAAAATATTATCTTCAAAAAAAGATAACATACGGGATTTGTTTTGTTCTATTACAAAACTACTTGGTGATGGAACTGTTATAGGACTTATTGATAAATTACCGATATGAGGACGCATTTTATACATATAAAAAGAATTATATTTTTTTTGTAATTCAATCGTCATGAATGTATATAAAGCAACAACCTTTTCACGCCATATTTTTTCAAATATTTTCCACTCTAAAATGTCTAAAAATAACATTAAATAAGGAGGTTTATCGAAAATTATTTGTTCGCATAAGAATGATTTTTCATATAAAACCAAAAATATGTTTAGAATAAAACAATATTCATTGTAGTCTATTTGATTTTCACATAAAACGATGCGTTCCAATATAAAGGAATAAACATTTTGTTTCTTCCATTGAATCAGTTCTTCTTTTGAAGAATTACTAATTTGTTCAATTGTTTTAAAAAAATAAATCAAATCACTTTTCGAAACATAGATTTTTCGATATTTAAATAATTCCATTGATAAATAAGCACATTTATATGCTAAACAAGACCGAAAAACCGTTTCGTAAAAAGATATTTCATTCTTTTCATCTGATACTGTGAGAAATATTTTTTTAAGATTCGGTTGAATCAAATTACTTCCCAATAAATTACCTATCATTTCATTTTTCCAAACAAAATACCTTATTTCATTAGACATATTATCAATGTTTTGTTTAATTAATTGTTCAATATTAATAAAACGTTCTGTATCCAATAAATATTGAAATAGCATATAAAACATCTCATTCACATAAGGTGTTTTTTTAGATAATTCAATCATTTCATCCATATCCTTGTGCAATACACAATTCCTTTGAGATGAAAGATGTAAATTACAATAAATTATCTGTTTTATTTTCTGTTGAAAATAGTCAATATCCGTGTTAGAATTCATTATTATTATTTTTCCATTCTTTTGTTTTATATTGAATATTTATTGATAAATTAAATGAAAAGTTTTTCAATTTTTAGAAGATATAAGGTTAATAGAAGGTTGTTCATTCACTATCGTATTCAAGAGATTCAATAGGAGTGAATTTTTCACCTTCAATATCTTCATGTAAATTTATCTTATTTATTGTAAAATCTTTGTCTGTTCCACAAAAATAAGCAGTTGTATCGTCATAGGATTGGAAATCAGCAGTACTTGTCTGATAGTCTTCACGTTCAAATCCTATACTTCGTTTTACATTCATATCCAATGTTTTTTCATTGTCATAAAATAAATAATATATGTTGAGAGTTCCTTTTCTACCGTATCTTTGAGCACGACCTATAACCTGATTTTCCATATCTTCGTGCATTTTGTGTAAAAAAATGATATCAGTGGAATTTTCAAAGTTCATACCGCATCCAAACAAGTTCGAATTGGAAAGCAAAATCTTAGCATTACCATACTTATAAAAATGAACTGCTTTATCAATGTCTTCCATCTTACCTTTATCTAAATCAGTGTAATCTACATTATATTTCCCACAAAGATAAGCAATATAATCGAAAACCGCTGAATAATCAGAAAAAATAATCACTTTACGAGGTTCGGTCGATATTTTTTTGATGAATTTATCTAAATACATTGATTTGCTGGATTTTACCTCTTCAAAGAATATTTGTTTCTTTTTCTCTTGATATTCTTCTAAGCCTATTGTTGTTTCATCATTGTAAGTCTCCGAAAATTTTTTAAAATCTTCATTCTCAAATTTCTCTAGACTAGACAAAGTAATATTGCTTGTATTACAATATAAACAACTTGTTTTACCTGAATTATACCATTGTTCTGTACATTCACTACATACTTTATTTTTACAGCATGCCATTGTAATATATACATGTGTTTTCTCTTCAAATGGTTCATAACAAACTGGACACATCTTATTTGAATTTAATCTATCCATCAAACTATTTATTTTATTTAATGATGTCTGTATTTTTTGTTCTGATTCGTCAATATTTTTAACAAGTTCTTCAATTTTCTTTGTTGATTCCATCGACAGAATAAAATCTTTAATGTATTCAGAAAGTTTTGCTGCTTTTTCTTGAAATTCTTTGAAGTTTTCAAAGAAAGTTTTTAATGACTCCTTCTTTTCATTCATTATTGCTCTTTCTTCTTGGGTATAACTTCGTTTTATTTCGAGTAAAGGTTCTTTTGATTCTAAGTATGATGTTTTGTCTGTGTATGATGTTTTGTCTGTGTATTCATCATTCTCTTTTTTTTCTTCTGATACACCAGGATTAATAATATTTTCAATAATGTTATCTACAATTTCTTTTACTTCGTTTTTTGCTTTTTTAGCCTCTTCTTCTAGTTTTTTAAGTTCTCTTTTCTCAATTTGTTTTAAAGTATAATCAATCATCCTTTGTTCATATTCAATTTGGTAATCTTTCTTTGTTCTAATTTTATCGAGAATTTCGAAAGAAAGTTTAGTATCTTCAATTGTTTTGATTAAATTCATTTTTTTTATTTCAATAGTTTGTAAAAATGTATATCCGAATACTGAATTAGTTAAACGATCTTCTTCTTCTCCAATATCTTCAATATTTTCAGTATCTAAAAACATTAAAAAAATCTTTTTACTTTGTGTAAAATCGTGAAGTTCATTCATCATATGCTGTAATATACAACGCAAATTATTCATTTCTTTTCTTCTTGTTTCTACAATAATTCTTACAACATCATCTTCTTCGTGATAAAATTCAATATAATTGTCTGTATGTACAGAAAAATCAGTTAAGAATAATGCAAGTTCTTGTAAAAATACAACAAAATCTCTGAACATCTCAAAACCTTTTTTACAACGTGTTCGGTTGTAATCCTTGTTTTTCAAATAACCTTCCGCTTCTTCTTTTTTTAGAATCGCATCCACTTTTTTCATTTTCTCAAATTCAATCGTTTTCTTTTTATCTTTTAGAATCAAATCAATTGCCTCTTTTTCATTATGAGCCTTATTTGATTCCATATATTGCTCATAAAGTGTGAAGTCCATTGCATTAAAACCTTTTAATTCTTTATGACTTGCAACTGATTCTAAGATTTTATCTATATAAATGTTTTTACAATAAATATATTTTTTAATTGGTAGTTCTAGTGATATAATACCATCAATAAAATCATTTGTACATTGACAAACACATTCGTCAAATTGTGTTTGAGTAATTTTTTTAGAATAGATTCCTAATAAACCTTTTTCAAATGAAGCCGATACAAACCATAGCCTATCACAAGGAATACTTGCCTGAATAAAAGAGGATATACTATCTATCTCATCAAAAATGACTCTTTTCACTTTGTAATCTAAACTTTTTATTGTTGTTGCTACTACATGATAATATGATGATGTAATTAATATTATATCATATTCATTCAAAACTTTTGATGACTGATAAAACTGCATTACTTGCTCATAATTCGTAATTGTTAAATAATTGATTTCAGATGAAAAAGTCTGGATACTAAGAATCCATTGAGAATAAATGTTTTGAGGAACTACAATAATATTGGCTTTTATTTTTTCAGAATTATTAGATTTATCATCAT
>JACCED010979717.1_pt1 | contig 11051 bp, 9 predicted proteins | sample 7455021 | NCBI WGS metagenome assembly JACCED01 (sample SAMN15323456, study PRJNA562643) | freshwater metagenome | isolation source: river surface water | place: USA:Blue River Watershed | collected 2017-08-19 | reverse complement strand
GCATCGGTGCAGCAGGCGCTGGTGAATCAGGCCCGGGCCGAGCGTGATCTTGCTGCCGCAAAACTAAAGCGCACAGAAGAACTCTTTCAGAAAAAATTTCTCTCGGCCGCGGCGCTTGATGACGCCAAGGCCACCGAAGAGATTGCTGCTGCCAAACTCGCACTCGCCCAGGCCAATCTCGACAAGATGACAATTCGCGCGCCCTTTGCGGGCCAAATCGGCATTCGGCAGGTCAGCGTTGGCGATTATTTGAAAGAGGGCGTTGAGCTGGTCAATCTCGAGGATCTCAGTTCAATGAAGGCAGATTTTCGAGTGCCCGAGCAGATCAGTGGCCGGCTCGCCATGGGCCAGACGGTTCAGCTGCAGTCCGATGCATTTCCCGGCGCAAACTTTCCAGCAAAGGTCGTTGCAATCGATCCAGCCGTCGATGCTGCAGGCCGATCCCTGCTGCTGCGGGCCGAGCTTCGCGATACCTCGCGTCGACTTAAGCCGGGTATGTTCGTGCGCGTGCGGCTGGTGCTGGAGTCGCGCCCCAATGCGATCGTGATCCCTGAGGAGGCTTTGGTTACTGCGCAGAATCGGCTGACGGTCTTTAAGGTCGTAGAGGGTAAGGCGGTCGCGACACCGGTGGTCACGGGATTGCGGTCGCAGCTTGATCAGCGTGCTGTCGTCGAAGTGATCAAGGGCTTGGCTCCCGATGATGTGGTGGTCACAGCCGGTCAAATCAAAATTCGGGGCAACAATGTGCCTGTGAAAGTCGCAGAGCCTCCCGCGGCGAAGGGCGCTGGTGGGCCACCCGAAAAATCCGCGGCCAAGAAGGCCCCTTAAGGCGACTGACCGCGTCGCTGCCCGATGAGACTCTCTGAAATCTGCATCCAGCGGCCCGTTTTCGCAACGGTGCTTTCGCTTGTCATTGTCTTGATCGGCGCGGTCTCCTACACACGGCTATCGGTTCGCGAATATCCGAGAATCGATACGCCCGTTGTGACCGTTGAGACCCGCTACCTGGGGGCGTCAGCCGAGGTGATTGAGACCCAGATCACCAAGCCCTTGGAAGATTCCCTAGCCGGCATTGACTCGATTGATGTGATTACATCAATCTCGCGGGCTGAGCAGTCTCAGATCACCGTGACCTTTCGGCTCGAAAAAGACGCTGATTCCGCTGCCGCAGATGTACGGGATCGGGTCTCTCGTGTGCGGGCCAAATTGCCGAAGTCGGTCGATGAGCCTGTAATCGCCAAAGTAGAGGCAGACGCCAATCCAATTATTTGGCTGTCGTTTTCGAGTCCGACCCGCTCGGCGCTCGAGGTCAGTGATATCGCGAACCGTGTGGTCAAGCCAAGGCTGCAGGTCCTACCGGGGGCGGCCGATGTGCGCATTAATGGCGAGCGCAAATACGCCATGCGGATCTGGATCGATCGTGATCGACTGGCGGCCTATGGTCTGACACCTGCGGAGGTTGAGTCTGCAATCGGCCAGCAGAATGTGGAGTTGCCGGCGGGCCGGGTGGAGAGCCAGCAGCGTGAATTCACCGTGACTGCGCGCACCGATCTGAATCGGCCTGAGGAATTCGGTGCAATCATCATCAAGCAGGTCCGCGGTTATCCGGTAAGGCTGCGTGATGTTGGCCGGGTCGAGGTTGATGCGGCAAGCGTAAGAAGTAGTGTTCGTTTTAACGGCGAGAGTGCAGTTGCAATCGGCGTGATCCGGCAGGCCACAGCAAACCCTCTAACTCTTGCCGAAGCGGTACGCGAATCAGTGCCCGTACTCAATGCGGAGCTGGCGTCCGAGGGTGTTCAGGTCAATGTTAGCTATGACTCCACGGTCTTTATTGACCGCTCCATTGAGGCAGTCTTTAAGACCATCGTTGAGGCAATCATCCTAGTGGCAGTGGTGATTTTCTTTTTCTTGCACTCTGCCCGGGCGTCGGTGATTCCCTTGGTCACAATTCCTGTTTCGCTGATTGGTACTTTTGCGCTCATGCTAATTGCCGGTTTTTCCATCAACACGCTGACGTTACTGGCGCTGGTTTTGGCGATTGGGTTGGTGGTGGATGACGCCATCGTGGTGCTGGAGAACATTTTTCGCCATATCGAAGAAGGTATGAAGCCCGTTGAGGCGGCCTTTCAGGGCATTCGCGAGATCGGCTTTGCGGTGATCGCAATGACTTTAACGTTGGCAGCCGTTTATGCTCCAGTCGCATTTACAACTGGCCGTATCGGCAGGCTTTTTGTTGAATTCGCGCTCACTCTCGCAGGCGCTGTGATTGTTTCAGGCTTTGTGGCGCTGACCTTATCGCCCATGATGTGTTCCCGATTACTGCGACACGAGGAGCGCCGCGGCCCGATTACATCTGCGATTGAGCGGTTTCTGGATCGGCTTACAGAGAACTACCGCAGGCTTTTGCAGTGGACGCTGCGCCGCGGTCTTCTGATCGGCGGGGTGTTTACAGCGGTCGCCGTGCTCTGTGGCGTGTTGTTTGTGAATATGAAGCAGGAGCTCTCCCCAATTGAAGATCGGGGCGTAATCTTTACTGTGATCAGCGGGCCTGATGGCGCCTCGCTGGAATACACCGAGAACTATGCTCGAAGAATTGAGTCGATCGGTAAGACGCTGCCTGAGGTCGACCGGGTTTTTGTTGTGGCGGGCAATCCCACCGTCGATCAGGCGGTGGCGTTCTTGCGCACTGTGGATTGGGCGGAGCGTGACCGCAAGACGGTGGAGATGATTCGACAGATTCAGCCGCGAATGGCGTCGATCCCGGGAGTGCTGGCCTTTCCGAATGCCCCACCCTCATTGGGCCAGTCGATTCGCGATCGGCCGGTGAGTTTTGTGGTGACCTCGTCTGATTCGTATGATGCCATGGGCAGAACCGTTGGCTTGATTGTGGCCGATGTGATGAAGAATCCGAATTTCCTTGGAGTCGATACCGACCTGCGATTAAACAAGCCAGAGCTGAGCATCACAGTCAATCGCGAGCGGGCCGCCGATATGGGAGTCTCTGTGGAGGCCATTGGCCGAGCTATTGAGACCATGATGGGTGGTCGGCAGGTCACGCGTTTTAAGCGTGCGGGTGACCAATACGATGTGATTGTTCAGGTCGAGGCGGATGCCCGTAACACGCCCGATGACATCAATAAAATTTTTGTTCGTAATCAAGCAAATCAGATGGTGCCGCTTTCTTCTCTGGTGCGGGTACAGGAGACGATTGGTCCCCGCCAGCTGAATCACTTTGGTCAGCGTCGCTCGATCACCATTAGCGCAAATCTCGCGCCAGGCTACACGCAGGGCGAGGCCTTAAAGCTTCTGGAGGAGTCGGCCGCCAAACACCTGACCGCCGGCTATGCCACCGATGTTTCCGGCTCGATGCGCGAATTCGTTCGGGCTTCTGGCAGTCTTGGTATCACCTTCATGCTCGCCTTACTGTTTATCTATCTGGTTTTGGCAGCCCAGTTCGAGTCCTTTAAAGATCCGATCATGATCATGCTCACTGTGCCCTTGTCGATGTTAGGCGCGCTTGCAGCCTTGCAAGCCACGGGTGGCACGCTCAATGTCTACAGCCAGATCGGCCTGATCACACTTGTGGGTCTGATCACAAAGCATGGCATTTTGATCGTCGAATTTACCAATCAACTCCGGGAGCAGGGCCGTGAGATGCGGGATGCGGTCGTGGAGGCAGCGGTGTTGCGACTGCGGCCGATTTTGATGACCACCGGCGCCATGGTCCTGGGTGCACTTCCACTGGCTCTCGCGCGAGGTGCGGGCGCAGAGAGCCGCTCGCAAATCGGCTGGGTGATTGTGGGCGGGATGACACTGGGCACGCTGCTGACGCTATTCGTACTACCTTCGGTGATTTTATTTTTTGATCGTCTTCGCAGGCGGAGGTCCCATGCGCTGGGTCATGCTTGATACCGAAACTACAGGCCTGCGCGTCGAAGAGGGCCATCGGCTCATTGAGATCGGCTGTATTGAGTGCATTGATCGCCGGATTACCGATCGGTCTTTTCATGTTTTTATTAACCCGGAGCGCGAGATCGATGAAGGGGCCACTCAGGTCCATGGCATGACTTGGGATCAGCTGAAAGATAAGCCCTTCTTTGCAGAGGTCGCGCAGGGGCTGGTTGAGTTTGTGCAGGGCGCCGAGGTCGTGATTCATAACGCTGAGTTTGATCGCGGCTTTCTGGATGCTGAATTAAAGCGGGCCGGGCTTGAGCCATTTTCGAGCTACTGCACCCGTCTTACCGATTCCCTGGGCCATGCCCGAGAGCTGCATCCCGGTCAGCGTAATTCCCTGGACGCGCTCTGCCAGCGTTATGGAATCTCAAACGAGCACCGCGTGCTGCACGGGGCCTTGCTTGATGCCCGATTGCTTGCGGAGGTCTACCTCGCCATGACCCGTGGCCAAGAGGCCCTGTTGATTTCGTCAGAGGATGATGCAGATGCTCGGGAGGCAGGAATCGCTATAGATACGACTGGACTCATCGTACGGCGCGCCACCGACGAGGAGCTTCAGGCCCACGAGGTCATCATGCAGGAGATTGACCGCGCAAGCGGCGGTAAGCGTATCTGGCCGCATCAGGCATAATGCCGGGCATTCGGCGTCAGGACGTTTGACGTCGCTGCAGTGTCCGATTCAGTGTTTTGATGTTATGTCGATACCGCAACTGATCCGCGAAGCCCGACTTGCCCAGCAGCTGGATATAGATGGCCTGTGCCGCAAGACTGGGGTTGCAAAAAACCACCTGCTGGATATCGAGGCCGGCAAGGGCTCTTCCTTTCATACAGTCGCTTACTGCAAGAGAGCGGTCATGACGGTAGCCGAGGCCCTGGGCATTACGCAGCAGGTCGAGGCCCTCTGGCGAGACGAAGACTGGCAGGCACTCTCGATGCCGACCCGTCTTGCCAACTTAAGTGAGTCCTCCAACACGATGCTGCCGGCAGCAAAGGCTGATGGCGAGCCGGGTCGGCGCTGGCTTCCGATTGCTGGAATTCTTGTGTTGCTGACTGCTGTCGGGATCGGACTTCATCGAATGGACGAGACTGATGTCGAGCGGCCGGTCGCAAAGTCCGTGCGCCCAACTTCGCCTGCAACGAAGGAGGCAGCGTCGGCCACCGAGGTGACTGGCCCGGGCTCGGGCGTCTCGTCAGCCCCGCAGGCTCCAGATCCATCTCAGATGCTGCGGACCGATGTCGAGCGCGCGATGCAGGATTGGACCCGGCTCTGGAACAGCCGCAGTGCGCAGGAGTATGCAGGCCTTTATTCACGGGAGTTCGCCGGGGTCGAGGACCATCTCCGCATTCGCTCTCAGCGTATGGAGCAGGCGAGTTTCATCCAGGTCGAACTTACAGATCTGTCGTTTCGTGAGACCGGCCCCGGCGAGATTACGGTGCGATTTCGCCAGCGGTATCGGTCGGATAGCCACCAAAGCGAAGACCTCAAGGAGCTGGTTTGGCGCAAGACGCCGGCGGGAATTCGAATCTGGTCCGAACGCCGAGTAAACTAGGGGCCATGAAAACGAAGATGTGGGCTGCAGGCCTTGCGCTTACCCTTGGGTGTTGCAGTATTTTTCCTGCGCTGGCCTCTGAGAATCCGGAACTGCTTCGTGATCGTCAGCGCGCCGCTACAGCGCTAAAAGAGAAAAACCCCCAGCGTGCCATTAAAGTCCTTGAGCCTTGGATAAAAAAACGGCCCGATGACATTGAACTGGCCAATGATTACGCTTTGGCCCTGGCGCAAATGGGCAAACTTGATCAGGCCCGCGAGGTTTTGGAAGAAGCCTTAAACAAAAATTCGCAGACCGTTGCGGCATTTAATAACCTGCGTGAGATTCTCAGTCAGCAGGCAGCGGTTTCTTATGCAAAGGCCATGGGCAAGAAGCCGCCCAACACCCAATTAACACTGCGGGGTTCCTCGCCGGCTGGCGGTGAGCCGCCAGTGATATTGGCCCAGGCCGAGCCACGGCCCGGCGCGTCCGTCGAGCCGCCACCGAAGGCCACCACAAAATCATCGGCGGCTGACCCGAGGGCAGAGGCAAAAACTGAAGCGAAATCAGAAGCCAAGCCTTCGGCAACCCAAGAGCGTTCACAAGAGGCAAAAGGCGAACGCCCTGCCGCCAAAACCGAAGCTGCCGCCCGAGGGGCGGGCGATTCCAAGTCAGAAGAGGCCGCAGTCGTCGCAGCAATCCAGCAATGGGCTGCAGCCTGGGCAAGCAGAGACTTTAAGCGTTACGTAGCGGCCTACTCTGATCGATTCGAGCCGCAGCAGTTTCCGTCGCGGGCAGCCTGGGAGGCGCATCGTCGGCCCCGTGTGACACGGCCCGATCTCGAGGAGGTCAAAGTTAGCGATATTCGGGTCAAGCTCTTGCCAGGCGGCGATGCCGAAGTTAAATTTCGGCAACGCTATGAGGCGGGGAATCTGAAATTGAACTCAGTAAAAACGGCGATCATGACCCGCGAGGCGGGCGCATGGAAGATCCTTCGGGAGGAAGGTCGCTAATGCGGCTTTTTCTTGCCAGTCTTTTCGCCACACTACTTAGCCTACCCCCACTGTCCCCATCGCAGGCCCTGGCCGCCGATGCAGAGCTGCGTAAGGCTGCAGAGGCCCTCGTGGCCGGACGCCTGGATTCGAGCTCTGGCCTTGCCGGCGATGCACTGAAATCGGAGCCTAAATCACGGCTTGCCCACTGGCTGCAGGCCCAGTCGATGATTGCGCTCGCCGGCCGGCCCGTGCAGTTAAATGGCGCTGACCGTGACCTCCTTGATGAGGCCCGCGTGCGGCTTGAGGTTACCCCCGAGGGCATGGTGCCAAAGAATCTGGTGGTCATGCCACGGTCTGCCGATAAAAATATTCCGATTCTTCTGGCGGATGCGAGTCGATCGCGGCTTTATGTTTTTGTAAGCAAGCAAGGCCGGCCCGTGCTGAAGGAGGAGTTCTACACCACTATTGGCTTATGGGGTGCAGACAAATTTCGGGAGGGTGATCAGAAGACGCCCCTGGGTGTTTATCGCATCCAGTTTGAGATTCGTGATCCGCGCAAGGATGGTTTTCTAGGCAAATACGCGATGACGCTCGATTATCCGAATGCCTTTGACAGCCACTCAGGCAGAACCGGCAGCGGCATCTGGATTCACGGCGTGCCGGATAGCTTGCATGTCCGCGCACCGCAGGCTTCGGATGGATGCCTAGCGATCGCCAATCGGGATTTGAACCGGCTGCGTAAGCTTGTGCGCTATAACGAGAGCCAAATCGTGGTGGTGCCGCGAATCGAATGGGTCACGCCCGAGGTCTGGTCCGCCAATGCAGCGCAGGCGATGAAGGATTTTTCCGGTTCGGTGGGCCAGTCCCGGCTTGGTGGAATTTTTTGGATCCAAGAGAACTGGCCCTGGGTCGTCTCCTATTTACGTGGCAATGAGGTTGCGCGCCGAGAGTATTTCCAGCGTTCGCAGGGAACTCTGCGTCGACTTATCGAGGAGAAACTCTCATAGCTTTGTCTGAGCAATCCATTCGGGTGGTGCGGGGCGACGGCTCCTTGCAACTGCCAAAGTCCAGTGTCCATCGAATTCATGCCACTGCGCAGCTGATGAGACCAGCCTCTGGCGATGTCTTTTTCGGATTGCTGGAGGGCCAGCCCACCTTGATTGCCGAGCCATGGTGTTTATTTGAGCTGTCGCAGCAGTCAGCGCTTCCCGAGCCTAAGCTTGCAGTCGTGATTGGGACTACCGGAAATTATTGGCTTGCTGCTGCTGCCGATTCGGTAGAGTGGCTCGATACAACAACTGTTGCATCAGCCCGATTGCGTCCGTTGCCGTCGCTGGAGGCCAGTCTGTGAAACGTATCCGCATCGCACTCTTGATGGCCGGCCTGTGCTGGATCATTGGCCTGAGTCCGCTGGGCGACGCCTGGCAGGTCATGGTTATGCCGCAGCTGGAGTGGACCAAGACCGAGGGGGCAAGTCCCTCTTTGACCCCGGCTGAGATGGTAATGGAGTTCTTTGTCAATGGCTGGCATCTCGGGATTGGTTTTTTGCAGGACCTCTCCTGGATCACTGAGGGCCGTGCACTGCTGTTGATTCAAAATGGTGTCGCGCTAGGGGCAGTATTGAATGCTTTCGCGATTCTTTGTGGTGCGGCAGCTTTATTATTTAGCTTGCGCAGTGAGCGGCCCGTAGCTCGGCCATCTTCAGCAAGCGCCTTGCGCGAGGTCGGTGTTGGCCTATCGCAGGCCCAGTTTTCAGTCACAAATATGCTGCTTGATTCTCGCTCACAGCCGGTCGCTGAGCCCCTTCGAAATCTGCAGCAACAACTGCAGTCGATTTCTGAATCCGTGCAGTCGATGAACGAAAAGCGCTAGGAAATTTCCAACGATGTCCGATGACATTGAGCGCGCACTCGATGAAATTCTCACTGGGGTAAATGCCCTGCTGGCAGAGGCACCTGCGGCCGCGGCCGGTGTGATTGCGGGCCCACAAGACCACGGAGTATCGGAGAGTTTTCATTGGCATCCTTCGGTGCCCGTCCTTTTGGCGATGGCCGAAGCCCAACCTGACCACCCTGCTGCTGCGCTTGCCCGACGGATGGCCGCCCGCTGGGTCTTGGATCGGGCCGTGCCTCTGGGCGGTCTCTTGCCGAATCAGCCCAATCTGCGGGTCTCACCGATGCTGCCGCAGCGATTTAAAGCATTTTTAGGTGAGGGCGGACGGCTGATCTCCTGCGATGCGCAATACACTCTGTGGGATTTATCGCAAATTCCATTTGAGCGTGTGACTGCCATTTTGTCGCGGCTGAGCGCTGTGCTTTGTCCTGATCAGGCGGGCAGAGAAAATCATTGGCGGATTCCGCATTATCCTGAGCGTTGTCCGTTGAAGTGGATTTCCGGCCAAGCGACCGCTCAAGCGTTGCAATTCTCGCGCGCCGCAGGCTATGCAATGATTGACATGGACAACATTTCGATACCGCTCTCAACATTACTCTGGATTGAAGACTTTCAATTTGTCCCAGACTTCTGGTGCGCAATGGCCTTTAATGGGCGGTCTTGGTGCCCTGTGATCCGCCGCAACGACTAAACTAATTTTCGTTTTGTGAATTGCAATTGATCGGCATTGGTCATACTCTCAGGAAGCCGCGTAACTCCTGGAGTCGGTGTGACCACCTTATCGACCATCGTTTATCACAGCAAGGCCTCAGTAGGTTTCACTGAGTTGGACCTCCTCTATCTCTTGGCAGGCTCGCGTGCTCGCAATCGCGATGAGGGCGTCACCGGCATTCTGGTATTCGATCGGGGCATGTTCTTCCAGTGGATCGAGGGTCCGAATTTGCCGTTACAGCGCATCTGGAACGCCATTCGCAAAGATGCCCGTCACCACGATATTAAAGTCTTGGCCGATACCTCAATTCCGGTGCGGCTTTTTCAAGACTGGCATATGCAGTTTGCCCATCGGGATTGCAAGGCAGCGAACTACATTGATGGCCTGATTCAGGCCTCGGATCAGGTGATGGACCGTCTGCATGAATCTCCCAACGAGGCGCCGATGATTCTGGCGGAGTTCAGTGGGCTCGGCGGCGGACCATTTTCTCGGCTGCTCAGTCCGTCGGAATAGGCCGCGTTTCGCTACAGGGCTTTAATCAAGATCTGGGATTTACGGGCCCAGTCGTAGGCCTCTTTACGCAGCTTGGGCAGCTGCTCGACGGCGCCGGCGGTAAACCCGCGTTTCAAAAACCAGTGGGCGGTTCTCGTGGTCAGCACGAACAACTGCTTCATGCCTGCCTGGCGGGCCTGTTGTTCAATACTTTTTAAAAGCCGCTCGCCATCGCCCTGGCCCTGGGTCTCAGGCTTGACCATCAGGCAGGCCAGCTCGGCCATGGTGGATTTTGGAAAAGCATAAAGGGCCGCACAGCCGAAGATCACCCCGTCATGTTCAATGACCGTAAACCGATCGATATCACGCTCAATTTTCGCTCGGCCTCGCTTTACGAAGGTCCCATCCGACTCAAGAGGCTCGATTAAGGAAACAATCGCGGCGACATCATCGATATTGGCGGCTCGCAGTGCTTCCAGTGTTTCTTCGACGATCATGGTGCCAATACCGTCGTGTGTGAAGAGCTCAAGCAGCAGGGCCCCATCTTGTTGAAAAGGAACAATGTGGGCCCGCTCAACACCACCGCGGCAGGCCCGCAGCGCATGTTCAAGCGTAAAAGCCGCATCGGGATGCAGGCCGGATCTGGCAATCGTTTCCTCGGCATCATCTTCCGAGATCTCGGTAAGCCGCCTGCCCTGATCGGCGGGCACGCCGTTGTCTTCGGCCATGAAAATGAGTTTGTCGGCATCCAGGCTGACTGCAACACTGGCCGCAACATCTTCCATGGATAAGTTGAAGGCCTCGCCAGTTGGGGAAAAACCCAGCGGAGAGAGCAGCACCAGCGCGCCGCTATTTAATGCATCTCGAATCGCTTCGGACTCGACTTTGCGCACGACGCCGGTGTTTTCGAAGTCGATACCATCGACAATTCCGACCGGTCGGGCCGTCACGAAGTTGCCGCTAATAATTCGAATGCGGGCGTTGCCCATTGGCGTGTTGGGTAGGCCTGCGGAGAACGCGGCCTCGATATCAAGACGCAACTCGCCAGAGGCCTCTTTGGCGCATTCAAGCGAGGGCTTATCGGTAATACGCAGCCCGTTGCTGAATCGGCTCTCAATCTGACGCAGCGTGAGTTGCTCCTGTACCTGAGGCCGGCTGCCGTGGACCAGGACAATTCGCATGCCCATGGCTGCAAGAAGTGCAACATCGTGGACCAGTGTCTCCAGGTGGCCGGATTTCACCAGCTCACCGGGAAAGCCAATCACAAAGGTTTTGTTTCGAAAGGCGTGGATATAGGGTGCAACGGTCCGTAGCCAAGAAACAAAGCCGATCGGATCCGAGAGCTGGCCTGATGCCTCGGGCGGGGGGATCCTTGCGGCCGCCAGGCGGCTGGGGTTTGCGCTCATCGCCTGATTATAATTTTTCCAATGCACATTGAGTTCCCGCAATCTCTTCCGGTGAGCGCGCACCGGGAGG